>Ga0307492_10000483_pt1 | contig 16880 bp, 15 predicted proteins | sample SI3LmetaG_FD_202365 | JGI IMG/M metagenome (GOLD analysis project Ga0307492, IMG submission 202365) | Sea-ice brine microbial communities from Beaufort Sea near Barrow, Alaska, United States - SI3L | ecosystem: Environmental > Aquatic > Marine > Coastal | place: USA: Alaska | collected 2017-05-06 | reverse complement strand
AACACGGTAACACATGTTTTTTTTGGCCCGAGTGACAAAGAATACGCCTTGCCTATTTAGGTCATCGAACCACTGATAGTCAATATATCCGCGGTCCATAGTCAGAATGCTGCCCTTAGGCAGCTTTATAGTCCGACCTATATTTACTTCATGAGTCTTGCCATCCGTGAGGTCGATAAACGCCGGGATTAGACCATCGTGGTCTAACACAGCATGAAGTTTGACAGCGCCTTTTTGCGCACGAAACTTGGCCCAAGGAAAGACGCTCAGGCAGACATCGATAGTCGAGGCATCCATCGAGTAGAGCTTATTGTGGAACCGAAAGGAGTGCTTGGTTGATAGGGGTTGGCATCGCTTCAAAATCAGGTAAAACAGATCTTGGTAGAGAGCCCAGGACTGCTCATTGTTGATACGACTAAAGCTACTTCTGGACATGACTCGAATGCCGATATGGTAGAGCTTGTTGGTTTGCACCTTGAGGTTTTCAACAACATCACGAATACTGGACCGCCCGGTAACTTGCAGTGTGAACATCAAAACGAACTGGTCAAAACATGAGTAGCGTCGGAATTTCTGCCCAACGTGGTGTAAATTGGCAAGGCGGGTGAACTCAGATTTTGGAACTAGTTTTAGGAATTGACCGACAATTGTATTAATATGTGCCATGGGCTTAAATTTCCTGGTTAAAGACTCTTTTGTGGTGATTGAATCTTACCAACCATTTGATTTCTAAGCCCTTTTTATTTTCAAACTATGGGACAGCAGTGATACCAACTCTATTTTTACCGAACCAGCATTCAACACCTGTTCTAAGCCTTTCTTTACCAGGTACTATAGCTCTCCAACACCATTGATTAGTTCCCTCCAGATCCGGCTTAGCAATAATTTTTCCATGGATTCCAGAAGCCTCTATCAGTAAAGAGCATTCTATAATTTCACCCGATCTTAGGGTTACCTGAACATTATCTTTGCTATTACTATATGATTTAATCTCTCTATTTAGTTTTATTTTAGTAAGATCTATATTTTTCAATAGTAACCGTTGAAGCTCACCACGGTGGGCGGCTTTGAGTTGATAGTTTTTATGTTGATCTAAACAAATTGATTTACGTAGAGAACCAAAGCACATTTTTTCAACGTCGGCTGCTTTTAAGTAAGGCAGCAAATCAAGAGCTCTAAGAATGGCCAAGCCATTTTCTTGAAGTATGATTCCTGCCCCAACTTCACGAAGTTGATCAGATTTTCAATAACAAAATAATCGATTTTAAGCTTTTCCAAGCAATTCGCCAATGTTAATCCAGCGATGCCGGCACCATTTATACAGATCATAAATCTCTCCGCTCCTTCAGCTTGTAAAGTATCAAGTTAAATAGATATAACGATGTGGTAGCCTTATAGAAGTATAATTATTAAATTTTTCAAGATAAGAAACATACAAACTGTGTACCTTTGCTAGTTATGTAAAGTAAGTAAGATAGTTATATTTCTGGCTATTTCGAATAATTTTAGGATCAAATAAAACGCCTAATAATATTCCCGAAGCACTTATAGTATTGGATTCCGCAAAAGCCGCAAAACCCGCAAAACCAGTTCATAATCGTATGAACAAGCCATTTCTGAGTCGAGCTGATCATCGAGTAATAAACAAAAGTAATTTTAGAAGTAACTTTAAAAGAAAAAAAGGCCTACAGTAGCCTAAGAAACCGCCAAAAAAATAGGCATATTTTTCAGCTCTTAAGACAAAAAGCAGAAATTTAAAATTAGACATATTTTCTGGATTAACAATTGATATCTGACTCATGACTCGACCAATAATTCCCATTTATAGAAAAGAGCATATTTTAAACAAACTATTATCGAAATTCAATAAAGCGTAAATGGCTAATATTTTTTATGGCTAATAGAGCCACTCATGATTCACCAAGACTTAATAGGACACCCCCTTTAAAGCTTACGACGATGGCGAAAATCCAGCCCAAAATGACGTGCATCCCACTTAAGGATGATCGACGAACAAGATGCAAAATACGGTGGTAATGGACAGAATAGTCAAGAACTTGAGGGCCTATTAAGTTTCAAAGTCGGTAAGTTTTAATGTAGCTGTCCAAATAATTGCTAAAACCTTGATGGTATAACACACCAGATATTTGACAATTGAAACTTTTACATTCATGAGTATGCTTCGTCATGACACTTAACGCTTAGCGAACAAGAAATATTGCCAGAGAATTATCGAGTGATTATTCGGGTTGAGCGACTTGTTACGTGTCTGTGGAGACATCATCCCATTCCTGCTCCATGTAACCAATCAACCAATTAAGAGCATAGTGTCTTTCCATTACTACACAGCTGTTAATGTTTGAAGGAATAGATAATTCATTAACGCGCGCATCAACCACGGCCCAATGATAGCGATAAATTAGATCAGTCTCATTTAAAATTTCTGATATTGACCTCAACTTTGAGTTGGACAGAAATTGTTCTTTGGTGCTTTGTTGCAGGAAAGTCACCGCAGCAGCGACATCGCATATATGGGTAGGCGGGGACAACTCTTCTACATATCCTAAAGCCCATAAAAGAGTCCAGGCAGCTTCATAGCGCCAGATAAATTGCGTCTTATCGTGTTGTGAAGGAGTGCTATGTCGAATAAACAATTTCTCCTTTGGAGTAAACGCTATCTGAAAATCATATTTATCAGTAATTATTTCAACAACTTCTTGCTCTAGCCCTTCTGCTTTAACGGCAACAACTAGCAGTGCGAGTGCGCGAGTCGCTATTTCAGTTTTGGTTCTAACAAGAGCTTCAGTTTCATCTTCTATCAAGGGTAGTTGTTTGTTAACTGAAACTTTTAATGTAGAAAGAACTTCTTCAGATCTAATTTTACGATCTTTTGCTAACATAGATACTTTTTCTTCCATTTCCCTAGCATGCTCCTTTCTCTCTTTAAAATGGTCGGCCAATAGATAATTGGACGATAAAATTATTATATTTAACATAATTGTGTTATTGAAATACTCCTTTCAACACTTAACGCCGAGCTGAGTCGACTGCGCTTTTTTGCATTTAGGTCTCCTGCGTATTGTTAGATTACGATTACTCCGAAACCATTATTTCATTTGGATCAAAACGGTGATTGTAACTAATCCACTTTGATGCGATACCAATATCATACCCATAGGTAAGTGTAACTTGAATCAAGTTTTTGCTAAGGGACTCTGGATAAGTACTAATTATTGTTTGGGCTATTTTATTGGCGATAGCGATATCATCAACATTATTTTCATATAAAAAAGCTTGAGCATTAATATATTTAGTTGTTGTAGTAGCGGAAACTGACGAAGAAAATGAACTTGAACCAACCGTAACCCTTGCGTATTTTATAGAGTCATTGATGCTTATGGCCTCTTGAGTCGCTAATAAACCTTTAAAAGTTTCCGATTGAGCTAATTCTGAAGTAAATACAGGAACAAGGGTTGCCGCCACAAATAAACTTGTTACAACTGCTAAATGAGGCTTCCAAACAGGTGGTAATTCTTCTGAAGAGGTATCTGTATTTACAACAAAAGTACCGACTATAAGGTCATGTAACGATTGCCGAGTTATACGATTGAAAATATATAAGTACGAACTGGAAAGAAAACCACCAAAGATAATGAATGATAAGGGATACATCAAATACGAAAGTAGTGCTTCGCTTGTAATTTGCGCTCCACTCAGTGAAAATGGCACAGCAAGAAAACTATATCTTAAAAAGGACTTGGGTAAGCTAATAGTTGAACTTGATACGTCTACAACTTTAATGTTTAGTATCTTTTTACCAATTGTTTGACCATTTGATACGGAGCTATTCATAACCCCAAAATATATAATCGATACAGAAAAACCAATTATTCTTCCCCAGCCACCAAGCTGAACGAAGGTATCTTCAAGGAATAACCCTCCAACATATCCAAAAACACCTATAAATAGAGTATCAATAAACAATGCTCCGATTCTTCTCCAGAACCCACAAATCCATTTTGCTTGTAATTCTTCCATAATTTAATCCTTACTACGTTATTTAAAGTAATCTAACGCCGCCATAAGCAGCGTTTTTATAGTTGATTGTTTTGTGCTACTCAAGCACAGAATCTAGCGACGTAAAAAAAGACTGCTTGATAGCTTTGTTTTTTCCAGTTTTTGGAGCCGCTACAACCATAGTTTGTTATTATCGATCCAGCGAATTGATATCGCATACCAGTATGCTGCTGCCCAGGAGATGATAATAGGGCCAAAGGCTGGATTAAACTTGAAACCAATAATGCCAATTAGCCCTACTAAAACACAGCCAATCTCCCACCTTAATACTGTGTTTCGTTTTCTTATGCCCCAAATGCCGGCACGCACCCATAAAGGCACCTCTTTCCATGCCTCTGTACTTTTATCAATCACTTCAATCTCTCCAGTTAACATTGTAATATCAGTTTCAAACACCGAAGAGAGTGAATTTATAGTCTCCATACTGCCTGAATGTCCAGATTCAACACGCTGAATTGTCCTAAGACTAAGCCCTGAGAGCGTAGCCAGTTGATCTTGGGACCAGCCATTTTTTTTTCGAAGCCTTTTAACAATCATATTATTCCTACTCCTCGGTGAAGGTGAAACATACCGAGAATACGGTACTGTCGGTAACGACACGAGTACGTAATTACCCCGCCAAGGGAAAATAACGTCCATAAGGGGCTGAAAATGGTTGGCTAAAATAGTGAGGCACGAACGGCAGCCAACTTTTTTAGTCCTGCCTGATTGGCTTGTTATGTTTTTACTGCGCTAATGTAATACCAATTCGCTCTAATGCCTACAGCGTAAAACACGCCGACCGCCAACCAAATAATTGCGCTATAAACCCAAAACCATACACCTAAACTTGCAACGTATGGACTATTAAACAGAAACGGTATAAAAAAACCGTACAACCCACGAACGATACATAAGCCTGTGATTAGTATCAAACATAACTTTAACAATGGAAGCTTACGAATTATACCTGCTCCAGAAAGTGCATATAAAGACCATCCAAAGAAGATACAGACTAAAATTGAACCTACAACAGTTGGATACAGAGATCCACAACTCGCTAATTTGGCCATATCTTCACCAGCACCAGAAGCTAAATACCAATCAGGGCCGCCAATTATAATCGCGATGTGCAGAATACTACCAAGAAAAGTTAACACAGCACCAAAAATAAAACTCAGCTTCATCGTGTGACTCCTGTCTCGACTGAAACTGGTGTTACCCATAACGCCGCAGCAACGCGCGCGCGGCTTTTATGCGCGTCCAGCCAGTGTGTTTTTACTGGCGTTCGTTCACCACCTTGTTAGGTGACTATTATTCGACAATTGGCGTACCCCAACCGTCATACTCTCCGCCTCCAGAACTAGCTACCTGTTGAAACTTGACTCGTATTTGCATTAATTTTTTCTCATTCGGAATCATGTCTCTGACCGCGACAACCAACCAAGAATCATCTGTTGCAGACTTATCTATTTTGAGATTAAAACCGTCTTTCGCTATTGAGTCGCCAATTTCTTGAGCAGCTTCTTTCGTTGGTGCGTATAAGAAGAATTCGATGGGATGCGGCTTTGACAAGTTGGAACCGGCCGCCTGTAACTGTTGAATTACCTTCCCATCTGGTGACAAATTCTCGTTGATAGGCTCTGCACAGCCGAGCGTAATTAAAGCGATAAGTATAGATATATAGGAATTCAAGTTCATACTCCTACCTGTCACCTAACGCCAAGCTTTTCGGAAACCGAAGCAACGCGTAGGTTTTCCGCAAGAACTTTTTGTTATGTGGTTTTTGACGCTCAATATTTTAAACCTGTTTTTTGCGTGGAAAGATCAACAAATTGGTGGTAGCTATGAGCCTGCTCAGTAATTGCTAGAATAGTACGACTACCATTGTCTTTTAAAACCAATACCTGAACAGACGCATGGTGCTTTAATTTGGCGACGTCGTCCCATTCGTAGTGTTGAACGCTTCCATTTGGCTTGTACACAGTGAAACCTTTCTCTCCAAATTTTATATCTGATCGAAGAAAAGGAAACACCTTAAATGAAATAAAACACATATAAAACTGGCCGCCCGCGAAAAATAAACAGGATACAATTAGTGTAATATCATATCTTGACTCTATTACGGGTATTGCCATTACATATAATCCACATACGGCAATCACTGGGATCATGATCCATCCCAGAATACGAATCCATTGAGGGTGCCTTACTAGCCAAAGACCACTCTGCTCATCTTTATACTCGGTCATCTAGATATTCACCTAACAGCTTTCTACGGACTCTCTCGGTTTTTGCCGGGTTCCGATTTTGTCCCAACTGGCAAAGACTCAAACCCGACTACAGGGTAAACACTCTGCCGGCTGCAAGGGTTTCTGTCAATTTAATAGTCCAAGCAAAAGCCTCAGATGAGGTGGATTAGCTGTGCAGTTTGATTCTGATTAACTCGTTATAAATCAGATACTTTAACGAATTATATTAGTTTCTAATTAAAGTATTAGTGACTTAATCGGACACCCACTTTAAAGCCTACGCCGATGGCGGCAACCCCGGACTTAATAGGGGGCTTAATAGGGCTTAATAGGGCTTAATAGGACACCCACTTTAAAGCCTACGCCGATAGCGGCAACCCTGCCCAAAAAGACGTGGATACCACTTAAGGATGGTCGACGCATAAGGTGCACAAGACAGTGGTAATAGAGAGATTCGTCAACAACTTGAGGACCCATTAAGTTTCAAAGTAGGTAAGTTTTAAAGTGGGTGTCCAGATAAGTGCAGATAAGTGAGAGCTGCGATGCCAGCCAATTAGAGGTTGAGGTCTTCGAGACCGCCTTCGGCAAAACCTGGCTCAACCATGATGCCCACGGCACCGAGTTTTTTAACGCCAAGGGCCTTCAGCTGGTTGATGTGCAGGGCGACCAGCAAATCACTAAAGTGGGTGTCCAATTAGGTTCCAACAACATCACGAATACTGGACCGCCCGGTAACTTGGGGTGTGAACATCAAAACGAACTGGTCAAAACGTGAGTAGCGTCGGAATTTCTGCCCAACGTGGTGTAAATTGGCAAGGCGGGTGAACTCAGATTTTGGAACTAGTTTTAGGAATTGACCGACAATTGTATTAATATGTGCCATGGGCTTAGATTTCCTGGTTAAAGACTCTTTTGTGGTGATTGAATCTTACCAACCATTTGATTTCTAAGCCCTTTTTATTTTCAAACTATGGGACAGCAGTGAGCTAATGTAACTTAAAAAATTCTTCAATTTAAAGCTACCACCCCATCAACTACTCGAACATGTATTTTAAAATCCCTTAAGAGATCCTTGTCGTGTGAGACTAAAACTAACAGACAGTCTAAACCCATGAGCCTCTGCAAAACACGTTGCTGTAGTGCTGAATCAAAATTCGCAAACAACTCGTCTAATAACAAGATTTCAGGACTTTTGTATAATGCCCTAGCTAAAAGCACTCTAGTTTTCTGCCCTGTCGACATCAACTTGTTTTTGGAAATATCAGGCACGTTGAATACAGGATCTATTAATGGATCTATTTCGGCAAAAGCCATAACATAACTTAGACGAGTACGATCAATTTCATTTGAAAATGACACAATGTTCTCGACTATATTACCTGGCAATATAGTGTCCTCCTGAAGTACAGTGCCTATTCTAGAAACGAAATTTGGTTGAAAAGATTCACTAACAACTTTTCCATTAATCAATAGCTCACCAGTCGCCAAAGGCTGAATCGACGATAGAATTCTAAGCAAACTAGTCTTGCCAGCTCCAGAAGGACCCGAGACAGATACCTTCGAGTTCTTAAACAGCTTTAAGGTAAAAGGTTTGATTATTGCCACTTCATCGACACAAAATGAAGCTGACCGCAACTCTAATGTTTCTAACTCTTGTTCAAACCCAAAGCCTTCATGGGAGTTCCTTTTCGAACTGGAATTCAAAAACTCTAACCTATTACAGTAGCTCTTAAGACTTATTATTTCGTTTAAGAGACGAGAGACCTCAAGAAACGACAAGGTAAAGATATCCTTATATATCATAAATGCTACAACCAAACCTATCGTCATCGAGCCGGTTGATAGCAAGTAAGCTGAATAGATTAACGCAAATGCATTTACTATTGGCCAAACCCCTCGATCAAATATTGCGACGATTACATTAAATTTCTCAATGGAAATACTCTTCTCAACAACTCCTTTGTATTGCTGGGACCACTTACTAGCGACTCCCTGAAACATTGCATTCATTCTTATACTTTGTAATGACTGAATATAATTGACAAATAAACTTGATTCTCCCGCACCCTTAAGCAACTTTTCGTTGATCAGCTGATAGAAATGTTTTAGTACAAATAATCGCCCGAGTAACAGTAGCACAGTGCCTACTATGATGCTTAGCCCAAGAATAGCGTTAATCATCAGCATCAAGAATATGACGACCACTATTACAGCAAACTCGATCATAAGCTCAATGCAATTTTTATAGATTCCATGAACAACCTCAGAAAAATTATGAAAATCTTCATGAACCGATCCTGCATCATTTTCTTTTACTTTGGAACTGTGCAGCAAGAGGTTAAATAGCCTTTGGATTCCTTTATATTCCAAGTATTTACTACAATAAATGTAGCTAAAACCTTTGTATATATCGATTATCAACAGGAAGAAAACAAAACATATATATATGGCTATGAATAAGCTAAGCTCAAGATTCAAATCGCTACTAAGTACTTGCTCGAATATAAATTGCAGGAACAGTGGTGACACGACCAACCCAAACTTCGAGAGTAGTGAAAAGCCAAGAAACAAATTATGAGAGCTAGCTATTTTTTTGTCTGAAGCTTCAACAAGAAGTTGAAATACAAACTCACTCAATAAGCCAATCTTACGTAAAAAAAATAGCATTCTATTTTACCCTACTAAAAATCCAGTATATTAGTTTTCTTTCCTTCTCTTTAAGCTCGACCTTAACTTTGTTTCCTGCACGCAATTTAGTAATTAATTCTTGGTTTGATTCATTGACAATTCTTGCGGTAGCTAATCTGTATTCGTTACCTAGCCAAGAAAACTCTGAACGATTCTTAACTGGGATCGATGAAACCTCAATTAATACTGCACTGATCTTCCCATTTGAAAAATATGGGTAACTATTGACTCTAATGTCTACGACCGATCCTTCTTCCACCCGATTATATAAATCGGCAGGTATATATATCTCAACAACTAATTCATTATCTTTTTGAGTCTTTTTCTTAAAAGAGCATATATATGACTCTCTAGAATAGAACTTGCCCACCACATCTTCACAAAACTCAACATATCCGTCTGCTGGCGCAATTATCTGCACTGTATTTTGAAGCTCCAGAAGTTCAAGTGCGTTATTTAATTCTGATCGCATGCCCAATAGATCTAATTTTTTTAACTTATTAAGAGCTAATGATCTTTCATAACTAGACTCCGCATCAGACTTACTCTTCTGCGAGTCAAGCAAGCCGATTTGCAGTTCACTTCGAGAGATAAGCCGGGAATTTAACTCGGATTCCTTTTCTTGAATTAGGGATACAGCGAAAACTCCATCTTCGACCGATACTAGCTGAGCAATATGTCTCCTCAATAAGTCAATTTCCTTCACAAAGAGCTCTGATGAATTTAAAATTAGCTCTTTCTTATTTTGTTCATACACAATCACACTTTCTGTTACCGCTTTCTCTTCAATTATTTGCTCAGATAGATATTCTGACTCAGTATTAATGCGTTCTAATTGAGAAATTAGCTCACTTTTCTTGATTCTAACTATTTCAGCATTGCTTGAACCACTTTGATATTTTGTAAAAGTTGCAATAACTTCTCCTTTTCTGACAAACTTCCCTCCTATATGCTCCATTCGATTGAGATAACCATCCGATTCTAATCGTAATGTAAAAATAGGAGCTTCAGGCCTAATATAACCTGGAACTAGCTCTACCGATGTCAATTCAACGAACAGCAGAGATAAGAGCAGACAAACAAAAATAATAGTAATTAAATGGGTACGAAATAAAGAGTGCTCTGAGATATTCAAGTCAGGTTCATTTGAATCTTTGGCTTCCATACATTTATTAAACAATCTATTTTCCTTTTAATCTACTTGAATTTTGTAAAATATCGACTGTATCTTTGAGGGCTGCAATTAGTAAGTCCATAAATACTGCGCATTTATTGATGTAGAAATTCTCCCCATAAACTGCCCTGAAAAATATTCACCTGCAGTGTGACGATCCCATTGATTTAGATTTTCTTTAGCAACACCTTCTTTAACCGCACCGCCTATCGCAACAATCGGAAGTCATATCATTTTCTAATTTTCTTTGTGATCTCCTGTAGCAATAAAGCCTGACCTAACGCAAAGAAGGACCTAATTTATTAAGTTTCCATTTCGAAAAACTTATTCAAGGGTAGAGCCATATTTTATAAGTTTCTCTACAAACTGTTGATCATTCTTCGCTGCGATATTTTCCACCTTAGACAAGCTGAATGGAGGGCGGCATGCTGAAGCTAATACAAAATCAGGATTATGTCTAGTATGCACCTCTAAATAGTATGCCAATCCAAACGCCAGCAGAGCCCCCATGCTATGATCCACCATTCCAAATCTAGTCGCTTTAACTTCAATGACGGATTTGAGGGGATGTCCAAACCGATCCTCGAATTTATCGCCAAGACTCACTTCAGTATTGATATGCCTTCCCGGGGGAATGTAAAGGAAGATGTTGATTTCTGTATCTTTCAAAAACTTGAAAACAACAGGACTCCCGGCTGCATGAGGAAAACGGAATATTGTAAACTTTTTACTTGACGCTACTAATCTGAAAGCGACATATTTATTTCTTTTTTTTTCATTCTATAATTGCAAGCACCAATGATCATGCTTCAGTCTCTTGTTGATCTTTACGCGAAATATTCTGAAGTAAGTCTTTTGCTATTTCTAACTGCTCCTTAACAACACCATATAGTTCATATTCAGTAGTCATAGGATTACTCATTACCACCCTAAAGACGCATGTATCGCGCATTTGATTATTCGGATCTAAAATGCTTGTCATGGATACAAGCGAATTCCCCAAGCCCAATTGTATCCTATGAATATCGCAATTAATCTTGTTTACTTCATTTAGTGTAAAATTGTCCAACAGCTCGTTTTCTCCTTCCATAACATGGTCTGGGATGTAGTGATACGTAAGGATATTTAACTCAGGCATTGACACAACGCGTAAATTCTTTTTTGCCGATATGATTTCGTAAAATTTTTTAGCCATGTGCATTGAATGGTTTAATAAATCTTCAAACAGTTTTTTCCCATAAATATTGAAGGCGGCATTTAGGTAAAGCGCGTTCGCTGGCCTTGAACCCTCAACCCCGAAACGACCCAAATAAAAAGAACCTTTCTTAACTATATAATTCGAATTTATTTCCATTTTTTGTACAATCTCTGGGTCCTTTAACACCAAAATACCCGAACCAATGGGAACATACATCTGTTTGTGCGGATCAATTGTAACAGTATCGGCCAAATGGATACCTGCCAGCCTTTCTTTATATTCACGAGACAACAGAAAAGCGCCGCCCCAAGCGGCATCAATATGAAAGTGTATCGCTTCTTTTTGCGCAACTTCATACAATTCAATGAGGGAATCTACAGATCCGGTTTCAGTTGAACCAGCCAGACCAACAATCGCTAGCGGCAGAAATTTTTTGTCTCTTGCTTCGCTAATCTTTTTTTCTAAGTCTGAAATACATATCCGATAATTACAATCATATTCCACATCTACGATTGAGTTTGATCCAATACCAAGGATTTCAGCGGACTTACGAAGTGAATAGTGCCCTAGCCTAGACACAAATATTGCAACACCTTCGAAACTGTATCGCTTCAGCGCTGCTATTAATCCTTCTTCTTTCACACTGACAAAACCGTTATTTGAGCAGAAAGCATTACTTGTAGCAATCCACAGAGCTGTAAGGTTAGCAATAGTCCCACCAGAGCAGCAAACACCCAAGAAATGATTTCTAGACTGAAGGAATTTACCGTAAAACCCCTCCGATTTTTGATATACTAGATGATGGAATTTACCGATAAGCTCTCTTTCTAAAAGGGTTAAAGAAGAGGAGGTTTCAACCTTTACAACATTCTGATTTAAAATCGTTATAAGTCGAGATATTTCGTCAAACAAACTTAAGTTGGGTGTTGTCATGTGTCCCACAAAAGTCCCACGATCGACAGGCGCATGCTTGCTAAAAACTAATCGTTCTAGATAATTTAGGTATTCATCTTCAGAGCCAGAACTAACTCTAATACTAAAATCTTGAAAATCATTTTTCCCATTGTCAATTTGTTCGTCATATATTCCTTGCATACAATGATCGACTTGTTTTCTTTTCTTAAATTTATCTATTCCATCCTTAATAATGGAATTGTCATTGAAAAATAAATCACTAAATATGTTGCTATCCATATAAAACTCTATATACCAGTTACATAAAAAAAACACGCTGACTGAAAGCAATGCAACTCAGTTATACGAGTCGCCACCTCCGAAAAGAGGTACTATATTACATTCTGTAAACGATAGCGGATACGAGCTTCTTCAACTAAAATTGCAATAATTTATCAAATTCAGAAAATATCACAGTAAGGTACGATACTTAATACCAAAATACATAACTTCAGTATTAACCATTTTTCTTTGAGCCTAGATACTACGCCACCTTCTGGTATTATTGGTTTCTCAATTTAGTTCATTTGGAAAGTGGAATATGACCTTGTTTTTAATGCGAATCTAAATCCGCTACAAATCACGGTACAAAGTCAACAATGAGTACAACTCTCTCGTTGTGAGTCCTATTCCAAGCTTCGTGTTCAAGTCTATCATCAAAGACAAATGCCTTACCTTCCTTCCACTTTATTTTCTCTTTATTACACCTTAAAGCACAATCGCCCTTAGGGACTTGTAAGGCTAAGTGCATACGTAAAAAATCACCATCAAATCCAGAATGTGGCTCAATTACCGTTCCAGGGCCAAGCCTAGAAAAACCTACAGCACCATGGGACGGAACATACGACTTTATTAGCCTCTTGAGAACAGGGCAAATAGAGCCGCCAATAAGTTCGCGACCGGAAGGCCATTCGAAAATAGCAAAAGTCTTCCATCCCTCGTTATATATTTCATTTTGTGGCCAGTCAATCAAACGTTCTTTGGCTGCTTCATATTCGCTTTTAATCTCTATCCAATTTTCTTCAAATTCTTTAAGAAATGGATAGTCTGATTTTTTCTTGAACATTATTATTTTTCCTTAATGTATTAACAAGTTGCATGGTGCCTTCAATTTAGTAAGTATTCCTGAACATCTATTATGTGAAAATTAAGTAGGATTGCAAATTACCAGTTTTGAATAAATACTACCACTCTAACTAAGGAGTTAAAGTCAAATATGGTGTACTCTTTATTTAAGAAATGTTTTGTGATTTCACCGTATTTTCTTTTACTCTTCCGCCATTCTTAATTTAACACTTTGAATAAAATCAGCTATTAATCGATAGCCACTTAGTTTCCGCCACAGTTCCTGTGCTAATTCAATAAGCTTGGATGTCATGCTCAATGACGCTTATCGACTGCCGCAGTTCTTCGTACTTATACCTTGATGGCGAATCAAAGCAAATACCAACCCGATTGAATTCAAGTTCCCTAACTGCCCATAATTTTCCGCTGGAAAGTCATAAAACGCTAGCATGGCATCTCGATATCTGGTCAACGTTTCTATGGCTTTGGGGTAGTTTGCTTCGTATCTTTTTGTGCAAAGGTCAAAAGCTTCGTTTGCCACTTTTTTGCTTCCCGCCATCCATTTTCCTGTATGTCGCTTTTCATTTTCGGTTGCACCGACTTGTAAAATTTATTCAGCACGTTGGCCATTTTATGCACCCAACGCCGTTCGCATCGCAACATACCCTAAAGAAGTTTAAAATCATAATCACCAAAACATAGTTGATGTGATTAGGCTGAAACATTGTACTAAAGTAGATTCACTATTTTTTCGATTTCATTCTTCCAAAGGGTCGTGAGCCGATTTATAGTTTTCTCAGTGAATACGTTGTCTCGGTATTCCAGATTTAGAGTCAACTCGCCATTCTCAAACCAAATAATGGCGTGCAAGGATCGAAAGAGGCATTCATCATAAGGAGGCTGAGTCCTTCCTGGCGACTCCTTGCCAAGAATAAATTCGATCCCACTCGGATCAGAAACCAAGGACTTCGCTGCAAATAATGTTAATTCTGGCGGTATGTAGTTAACTAAAATCTCTGGTTGTTTAATATCGCTGATTTCATTTCTGATTTCCTTGCTGGTACTCAGGTACTTTAGAGAATTAAACCCAATTCCAGAGTTTGGGACGTTCCGTAGTTGATTTCGTAATGTTTGGATACTCCCAGCGAAATCAGCTGCATCTTCAATCTCAAAGGCAATTGGATAAGAGTGTGCAATCCATCCGATTGTCGTCGATAAATCAATACCTTTCAGGTTTGGCATCCTACCATTTGTGACCACATCGAAACTTACGTGTCTGTTGTTCGTCATTCGATGAATAACCAGCCCAAATACCGTATAGACCACTTCGCTGATGGAGATCTTGTTTTCATCACGAGTCGCCAGGTCGATTAGTTTAATACTGCAACCGTCACCTATTTTATGTTGAGAACGAACTATATTTCCTTTATCAATATTTTCGTTAGTTTGATTAGCTAAAAATGACTCTGGGTAGTCCATTATGTACGTACATGAGCCCCACGGTTGGCTGAGCCAATACTTGGCCTCTTCTTGCCCTTTGGTGCTATTGGCGTAGTGATATATGTAATCTCCCAACTCTTCTATGGAAGTGCATTTTTTTTGTTGAGGTAAAGTCGTTTCACCGATTCGAATCAGATTCACGTATTCGCTTATTTCTTCCATTAGGATTGTCGCACTGAACAAGTCAAACAGCCCGTGATGCACAATGAAAAGGAACCTACTAGGCAAGCCTTCACCTAATTTAAAGTATATAAACCGATATAGCTTTTTTGAAAAAATCAGTGTTTTTTGATACTCGTTTGATATTTTTTCAATCGCATGACTTTTTTCCTGATGATCTGATAGATCAATAAAATCTAAAATATCATCATTATTCAGTTCTTCGACCTTCTCAAAGAGAGTTCCGTTTTCATCACGATGAAAGCTGTGCCTCAATACCGGATTCGTCATCAAGACCAAAATCAACGCCTGCTTTAACACCGCTGAACTGAGCCCCTCCACTTCGAATATCATTGATATGTTCCAGTGATGCTCTTCACTATTTTGTTTTAATAAATAGATATTGGGCGTGCTATAGAGCGTGTCTGGATTTTTCGACTGATACAGATTCGATTGTTTGCTGCTACGATCTAGATGGTCTGCGAGATCCTGTAAAATTCCGAACTGGAAAATATCATTGACCATGATCTGATAGTCTAACTTGTTCACTTTATTTAATAGCCGGATAGACAATAGAGAATTCCCACCTAAATCAAAGAAATTATCCGTTACACCGACTTTATCCAAGCCTAAGATATCTTGCCAAATCTCACACAAGCGGATTTCTGTTTCCGTTTTTGGTGCTACGTACCCAGATACGATCTGATTACTTAGATCTGGCTCTGGTAATCCTTTGCGATCCACTTTACCGTTCGGTGTTGTCGGTAACCTCGCCAGCACCATAAATACTGACGGCAACATATAACCGGGCAATTTTTTTTTCAGGTGCGAACGTAGTTGCATGGTGAGATCTCCTTCTGTCTCGGATTGTGGTACCACATACGCGACTAGGCGCGTCGGTTCATCTCGAGCAACGACCACGGCATCTTGCACTTCAGCGCATGACTGTATGCTAGCTTCAATCTCACCTAATTCGATGCGGAACCCACGGAGCTTTACCTGATGGTCTATCCGGCCCAAGAACTCTAAGTTGCCATCTGGCAACCATCGCACCAGATCGCCCGTCTTATACATCCGCTCACTGTTGCTGGAGTTGCTTGGATCGTGGAATGGGTTGGCGACGAACTTCTCGGCCGTTAAGTCTGCTCGGTTCAAGTAGCCTCGCGCCAGCTCATTCCCAGCAATGTGCAGTTCGCCTAGTGTGCCTTGAGGCGCTAAGTGACCGTACTCTGAAAGGACGTACACTTGCGTGTTCGCGACCGGCTTTCCTATCGACACATTCTCTTTTACAGATTTTATTTTTTCCCGAGTAGCCCAAACAGTGGTTTCTGTAGGTCCATACACATTCCAAAACCCATCTACTACATAGTTGGATATTTTTTTTGCTAGGACCGGATTTAACGCTTCTCCACCACAGAGCATCTTTATCGACTTATTAAAACTCCACCCCCTTTTTTCTATAGCACTAAAAAATGTAGGAGTTCCCTGTACTACAGTGAACTCTTGTAAGTCATTACTCTCCATTTCTATGATTTTAGTTTGATGCGAAAATATAGTGAGTCGTGACCCCATAGTAATTGGTGCCAACAGTTCCAATACATGCGGATCAAAAGATATAGACGTTATGGCCAGCAGATTATCTTTTTCATTTAGCTGTAATTCATTACTCATACTACATATCTGATTACTCAGTGAATGATGCTCAACCATCACGCCCTTCGGCTGACCCGTCGATCCCGAAGTGTAAATTACATACGCCAAGTGCGTGGGCAATAAACCTAACTGCTCGGTCGCTAGGTTGGTGCTTGGGTAGTTGGCCTGGGTCGCTTGCTGT
>Ga0307492_10000482_pt1 | contig 16920 bp, 13 predicted proteins | sample SI3LmetaG_FD_202365 | JGI IMG/M metagenome (GOLD analysis project Ga0307492, IMG submission 202365) | Sea-ice brine microbial communities from Beaufort Sea near Barrow, Alaska, United States - SI3L | ecosystem: Environmental > Aquatic > Marine > Coastal | place: USA: Alaska | collected 2017-05-06 | reverse complement strand
GCATCGAAGATCCGTTGGTGATCCAAAAGATACTTAGTCACCTGAATACAAAGAATGACGAAGTCGTCGAGCTATTACCCCCACAAAGTCGAGCACCGCCTCAGATAAGTCTGTTTGAATAAAAGCCGTTCATCATAATAAGCAATATTCAGAGCTGGTTTGCACAACAGTGGAAAGCGCTTGTTCTAAATTCTGAATTATGTGAAAACAGTTGATTAATAGACGAAAAATAGCCAACTTTCACTTCCTTAAGAATATGAAATAGATGTACATGTGGAAAATATGAGGCAACATGTATTAAGTTTTAAGAAAAATGACTTTTTGTTCTACCTATACCCCTATTTAGAGTCAATTGAGTTTATGTACTTTCCCTAAACTGGCCAGAAATTATTCTATCGTTATATATAATGGCCTGAATAAGTTGTTGAAAACTAGTGTGTTTTCAGGTCTCAGGTGTTACTTTCAATTTTCGCTCTAATCGGGCCTAAATCACGATTGAATATGGGTGAAGTGTATTGGATAATAGTACACCTGCATAAGCACATAAGAAGAAAACTCAATGGAAAAGAAAGGAGCAGTTCGTCAACAAGGTATACAAGTTATTTCTAGAGCCGCGAAAGTGTTGAAGTCATTGGAAGGACAATCTGAAGGGTTAAGCCTAAGTGCTATTGCCAAAGTAGTTGACCTTCCTCGCTCTACAGTGCAAAGGATAGTGGCGGCTTTGATCACTGAAGGTTTTCTCATTTCTGCGAGTGTCGGTGCAAGGGTTCGCTTAGGCCCAAGTTTAGTTTCTCTTGGCTCAGCTGCCAAAGCAGACATTGACCGTGTCATACTTCCTCATATGAAAGAATTATCTGTTGACATAGAAGAAACTGTGGACCTATCTGTGCAAGACGGCAATGTGATGATTTTCATCGATCAGGTTGTGGCTAATACTCAAAAACTTCGTGCGGTTTCGTCTGTTGGGGACGCCTTCCCAATCTACAGTTGTGCCAACGGTAAAGCTATATTGGCAAATATGACGGATGCTGAAATTGACGAGTTATTGCAAAAAGGTATGTTAACTTCGCTTACAGAGCACACCATTAAAGACTTAGATAGTTTATATGTTGAAATAGATAAAATAAGGAAAAATGGCATTGCCTTTGATAAAGAAGAACACTGCGATGGTGTATGCGCATTGGGTATTGCGATCAAAGACCCTTATGGCAGAAATATTGCGATTTCCATTCCTATTCCATCGGTTCGCTTTAATCGAAATAAAAAATCAATTACTGAAAAATTAATTGAATACAAAAGGATTATTGAGCAAGCACTTGGCTCTACACTTCAATAACCCTAGTATTTATACGGTCTGGTAAAACCAGCTTAGTTTAGGTTTAGAGGGGTAGTGCTAGTTTTTTGAGCTGCGTAAAAGCAGCTACATCTATTTTTTGGTTTTTTTCCTACTACTTTTCACTTGCCAAAAAGAAAGGAAATAAAAGCCAACACCAAATAAAATAATACCAGCCATCCACAGCTCAGTTGCTAAATCTACATTCATGACTCGGATCCTAATTTATTGATAAATTTGGCGATAAGGGAAAAGGTGATCACAATAACGCAAATCGTTATTAATGATGTCATAAATAATTCCATTGCTAAGTTCATATTCACTCACTCTATAATTAAACGATTTGTGGTACGGATTCAGTTTCTTTAATACGAAATAGGCCTTTTTCAGAGTCACTAGTAACAAAATTACCAATCAAAGTAAGCGTTAACGCAACTAGTGCTACTACATGGGCGTTTTCTAGCATTGGTAAACCAATATAATGTTTCAAGTTGGTAAATGACCAAGATAAATTGACTAGCCAACTAACTATTAGCACAGTTGTCGCTACCTTAGTATTTCTCTTCCAAAATAAGCCTGCAACAATGATGAAAAAGAAAGGCACTAACCAAGCAAATAACCACGTTATTGCAGGAATGACATTCGGATGTAAATAGAAAGTCATCAGTGACGCTAATATTCCAATGACGATGATCGTCCTGCGGATCAGGACTTTTTCTTCCACTGGAGTTAACCCACCTTCAACATTAGAGCCTATTATATCTTTTGTGAAAATAGTGGCGGGTGCTAGGGCTGACATGGCAAATGTTGATAACAATGCCCCCAAAAAACCAGCCTGCAAGAGCACAACTAGCCAAGTTGGTAATAATTCTACAACTAATGTAGCACCTGCTAGTTTAGGCCCAAGTTGAGCAAACTCAGGAATAGTTGCCGCGGCTAATCCAACTAAAACAGGAAACACGCCAAACAAGCCGTTAATTGGCGCCGCTATCCATAAGGCTTTTTTGATGGTTTTTTCATCTTTTGCGGACATAGCTGCCTGCATGCCTTGTTGATTAACTGATTGTGAAAAAACAACTGAAAATATTGCTGCTAAGGAAAAACCCACTAATAAATCTGGAGTGCCTAAAATAGACAGCTTAAATTCTTCTCCACTATTAACATAATGTTGGGTAACCCCTTGCCAGCCGTCAGGTAGAACAAATGCTAAGTATATACCTGCAATAATAACCGCAGCATACATGACCACTGCATTGACTAAATTTACCCACATGGTTTGTTTGATACCACCCATACATACATATGCGGTACCTATCACAGCACCTAGAACAGCTGACCAGCCTAATGACCAACCAGACATCGCAGATATACCAATGCCCATTGCTTGGGTTTCTAAAGTGACTAACCCAAAGACCACCATGGCGCCAACACATGCGGTGTAGGTACGTAATTTTTTTCCGTATAACTTGCCAATTAACTCTGGGATAGTAGCGCTACCAACCCGGCGGATCCATGGTCCTGTGCCTAGGCAAATTACACACAATAATATTGTGTGAGCGAAACAAAACCAAAGGGCTACAGCACCTAATGCAAAAGACATTTCCATCAAACCATACACATGAGCCGAGCCTAGGTATGTGATGGCTATGGTCACAGAAAACATCGCTACGCCAGCATCTCGCCCACCAAGTGCCATATCCGTTACTTGATGTTGTCGTTGATCTCTCCAGCTTAAGTATTTTCCAATACCGCAAATGACAATAATGTTGTAGATCAGTACCATTATTAGAATACTGTTCATATACTACCTCTGTTGTTGTTACTCATTTTTAACTTATTACCCTGCAGTACAACCGCCATCTACGTATATTATTTGACCAGTGATAAAGTTCGAAGCCGGTGATGACAAGAATAAGACTAAACCCACCATATCTTTAGTTTCCCCTACACGTCCCATAGGTAATCTTGCCAAAAAAGGCGCGATACGTTCAGGATCATCACATATTTCTTGTGTCAGTGGAGATTTAATTAGTGTAGGTGCAATGGCATTGACATTAATAGTGAAGTTTTCTTTCACGCCTTTCATCGACCATTCGGTTGAAAGTTGTTTGGTTAGACTATCTACCGCAGCTTTAGATGCTGCATAGGCTACATATCCATCTGGATGACCACTGAAACCACGTACCGATGAAGTGTTGATAATTTTACCATGACCTTTTTGCATGAAATATTTACCCAATACTTGGCAGGGGATCAAAGTGCCTGTCACATTAACATTCATGACCTGGTCAAACTTTTCAGTTGGCATTTGTTCTGCTGGAGATCTAAATGCCATACCCGCATTGTTTACCAATATATCAATACGACCAAATTGATGATCTACCTCTTTAACCAATGCATCAATGGATTTGAAGTCTGTGACATCAGATTGGATCGCTATACATTCGCCCCCCACATCTTTAACAGATGCAACTGTTTGTTGTAGGGTTTGCGTGTTTCTCGCGGTAACCACTACTTTGGCACCATGTAATGCAAAAGCTCTGGCATAAGCCGCGCCTAGGGTGCCATTACCGCCAGTGATAACAACAACTTTACCTTTTAAATTAAATATGTTTTGAGCGAAGTCATCACTCCACGTTTCAGTCATTGACATAAAATTATCCTTTATTACTGGTGTCTTATGAAGTAGAGACTGTCACTAACACAGTGGCTGTTCTATTCGTGTTATTCATCAACTTACGACCTTCATTGGGATGGATGGCAACAGAATCTCCACTACCTAAAACATAAGATTGATTTTGTTCATCAGTAACAGTCAACTCTCCGTCTATGACGTAGTAAGATTTTTCAAATTCAGCACCAAAGGTATTTTTTTGATATTGCATCTCTGCGCCACCTTTAGGCAAAAAATAACTTAGCCCTTGCCAAAATTTCTTTAATCCGCTTTCTTCATACCCTTGCATTTTTAAAGCAACCATATTGAAATGAGCCGGTGGGTTATAGGGCTTTAATGTCTTTAAATTGACTATTTTCATCAAATGTTCCTCGTCAAAAACCGACTTGGTCTTTGCCTTTTAAACCTAAAATTTGGCGGGTTTCTTCTGGTGTGGCAATGTCTAAAGAAAACTCGGCTAATACTCGTTTTATCTTTTCAACTTGTTGAGCATTGCTTGTGGCCATTTCACCGGGACCAATAAACAAACTATCTTCTAGTCCGACTCTTACGTTTCCACCCATCAAAGCAGCTTGAGTTGAAAATGGCATTTGGCTTTTACCTGCAGCTAAAACTGACCACTGATAGTCATTGCCAAATAAACGGTCTGCGGTGCTGCGCATAAACATCAGATTTTCTGTATCCGCGCCAATTCCGCCTAAAATGCCGAATATGGTTTGAATGAAAAATGGAGGTTTGATCAAACCTCTGTCCGCAAAGTGAGCTAGGTTGTATAGGTGGCCCACGTCATAACATTCATGTTCAAATTTAGTGCCGTGTTCTGCCATGATCGTCATGATTTTTTCAATATCTCTAAAGGTATTACGAAATATGAAATCATCACTGCTGCGCACATACTCTTCTTCCCAATCGTACTTCCACTCTTTATAACGATTAGCGAGCGGGAACATTGCAAAGTTTAAGCTGCCCATATTCAAGGAACACATTTCTGGCTTGACTAACATAGCGGCAGAAAGTCGTTCTTCAACGGTCATGGTTGGGCTACCACCGGTAGTGAGATTGATGACTGCATCTGTTCGCTCTTTAATGGCAGGCAAAAATTTCATATAAACGTCGGGGTCGCCAGTGGGCTGACCATTTTCTGGATTTCTAGCATGTAAGTGAATAATAGAAGCACCAGCTTCAGCGGCTTTCACCGACTCTTCGGCAATCTGCTCAGGGGTAATAGGCAATGCATCAGACATAGTTGGGGTATGCATAGCCCCTGTGATAGCGCAGGTAATAATAACTTTTTTATTAGATTTCATCTTGCTTCTCTTTTTTGTTTTGAACATTAAGCAAATATTGGCTGAGGTCATCTCTAACCCGTTGTGCTTGTTCGCTTGACCACTGGATAAACCCTTCTCCTGATTTCATGCCCAATTTGCCGTCAGCTACTTTTTGTTTAAGTACATCTGCAGGTGATTGCTGGTTGTTAATGCTAGGAAGAATCACATTGTGGATGTCTAACGTTAGGTCTAGTCCAACTAAGTCGGCATTTTCAATTGGTCCTAATACTGGTAGTCGTAGACCAAAGCTATTTTTCACCACTTGGTCTATACCTTCGGGTGAACATACCCCGTCATTGATTAGGGCAATAGCTTCACGCCAAAGTGCGTGTTGCATACGGTTACCAACAAATCCCGGTACATCTTTTTTAATGTGTACTGGGGTTTTTCCAACATATGCGAGTAGTTCCATCATAGTTGCAATAGCATGTTCACTGCTTTGTTCACTTTGCACTACTTCTACTAGTGGAACCAAGTAAGGGGGGTTCCACCAATGGGTACCAACAACTTGGTTTTGATAATCTAGGCCAGAGAATATATCGACAATAGGGATGACTGATGTATTGCTGGCAACTATTGTATTGGGTTCAACAAAAGGCAAAATCTCTGCAAATATCTTTTGTTTAATCGCCAGTTTTTCAGGTGCTGCTTCAATAATAAAATCAGCACTGGATATGGCGGATTGCATATCGCCTGTCACCTGAATAAATTCAAGTGATTCGTGGGACAATTTTAAACTGCTTAGGTTGGCAGCTATTTTGTCTTTTGCAGTTGCTCGCGCCTCGGGCATAGGATCATAGATTATCACCTGCAAATTTTTGACGGCGAACACTTGGGCAATACCGCACCCCATTAATCCGGCGCCAATAATGGTGACTTTTGAAGATTGGAACATAGGGCTTTCTCAGCTTATAAAGGTGGATTGTCAAAAAACGAATTATTGCCCCAGTGGTTGGGTCCGCTGAGGCAGGTTAATTATTCAGTATCACCTTGCTCAATTCGGTATTCACCTGATGGGTCAACCATCGCAACTAAACGAACAATACAGCCGTCTCCACCTTTCCAACGCCATGGAAAAGCAGCAAGAGTGCAGCGTTTACCCGTTACTTTATCGAGTTCGCCACCGACATTTTCAATGCCGCATATTCCGTTGCTTAACAACGCGTTATGGCATGGTTCCCAATCGGGGAAATCTTCAATAACCGAGCGTCCACCACTGTGTTCTAGATACTCTTTTTCAAGATGTGGGATAAGTGGACCAGGGCCATGAGGACCAATTGCAGTGCCAAGAGGATGGTCAAGTGCTTGTACATCAATGCCCACCATTTTTACTTTTTTATTGGCTAGCCACTCACCAGCTTCCTTATATAAACCAGGACCATAGTGATAGTACTCAGATGAGTCAGCATAGGTATGGTGCCAACCAGTATTGATGATGACTATGTCTCCTTCACGAATTTTGGGGCGTGCATTCTCTAAATCTTCTGCCGTGATCACTTCCCATTTTTTCTTAGGAATAGACACCACTACGCCCGTACCAAAAAAGCGTGGTAATGGCATTTGGTCCATAAAAGGTGTGCCTTCAACTACGTGAGCAGGCGCATCAATATGGGTACCAGAGTGCATAACAGTGGTAATACGCTGAGTTAAAACACCTGATTTAGACATGCCATGTAAACGTTCAATTTTCACATCTTCGAAATACGGCCAACAAGGCTGTCCTAGTCCCCATTCATGACTCAAATCATAAAATTGCATACCAGTGTCATTGTTTAAGTTTTCTTCTTGGATCATTGCATCCATATCCTGCTTAGGAATTTTATGAACACGTTTAATATCATTAATTTTCATTTCACACCTGACCGTATTGTGGTTAATCTGTATCGTTTATTGAAGTTAACAGTAGTTTTGAAATATGTCAAATATATGTAAATAGACTACTTAAGGCTAATGGAGTTATAATTTTATCTTTATAAACAATGAGTTAATTCTGTATTCTGAATTAATGAATGTTATGCAATCGAAATTTAAAATGCATATTAGAAAATAAATCACAATTTTTTCACAAATATTTGACAACTTGTTATTAGTAGGTGTAAGTTATTTGTTTTGCGGTACAGAGTGACCACATGGCGGTTAATTAGTGTTGTGTTATGAGCCCTAGTTATCGCCAAAAATATAAAAACATATCATTCGCCGTTACGATATTTCGTACAAGGTGTATGTTGGAGAGATCAATAGAATGAAACGATACAAGCTCGTTTTTATCAGTTTATTTAATTGATATATAACATGAATTTTGGACGAATTTAGAAAATTAATAACGAGCTATTTTACAAGTAGTTTATTTGTCATCAGTTAGTATCAAAATGTAATTCACATGTATCACTTAGTGATTTTTTTGTGGCATGTGTTACGAATACTTAATCCAGGGGAACAATTATGATAGATTTCAAAAGTCGCTTAGGTTCGACATCGTTAGGTCATCAATCGCTCACACTTATTGCTATGTCTTTATGTATGGCAGCTTACACAATACCATCTTCTGCGCAGGAAGTTGATTCTAACCAAAAGGTTGAACAAGAAAAAAGTAGCGCACAGTTGGAAGTTATACTTGTGACCTCACAACGACGCACAGAAGATCTTCAAGATGTAACTACTGCGGTAACCCGTATTGATGGTAACGACCTGGCTGACGCAGGAATACCAGACCTTTTGGAGTTGCAATCTTTAGCACCGAATTTACAGATTTCTGTTGCCGCTGGTATGCCACGTGTTTATATCCGAGGGATCGGACTTACTAGCTTTGCGATGGGGAGCGAACCAAGCGTTGCTTTTCATGTTGATGGTGCAGTAATTTCAAGGCCCTCAGCACAAGCAAGCAGTTTCTTTGATGTCGACCGAATCGAAGTTCTTCGGGGGCCGCAAGGCTCTCTTTACGGGCGCAACGCAACGGGTGGATCATTAAATGTCCATACACGTCGCCCTACTGATGCAGTTGAAGGTTATGCTAATCTTCAGTCTGGAAATTACGGCTTGTTAGATTTGGAAGCTGCTGTAGGCGGAGCACTGGTAGAAGATCAATTTAATGGGCGAATAGCAGTTAAAATTCGCAAGCGAGACGGTTACGGTGTGAATCAGTTTGATGGACGGGATTTGGATAATGAGGACCTTGCTGCTGTCCGAGCTGGATTATCATATGTTGGTTCAGAGGACTTTGATGCTTTCTTATCACTCACACATTTTGAAACTGATGCTGCTGGAGACTATCACTACATTGGTCAGGCTAGACCCGATATCACTCCTCGTGAAATTGTACTTGGTGGCCAAGTCGCGGATAATATACGTGATAATAACTCAGAGAATTTAATAGGTGGTAGTAAAGACCTTGACACTCTGACATTGCAAATGAATTGGTATTTATCGGATACCGTAACGTTAAATTCTATTACCAATTATTTAGATTATGTTAGACATGCCCGTACGGATCTGAACGGAACTCCAGTACAATTTTATGCAAATAATCAATTTGAAAGTTCCACGCATTACTCTCAAGAGTTTCAATTTAATTGGGATGGAGATAACCACGCAACATTGTTTGGGCTTTATTACTTTAATGAAGATATTGACGCTAGTATCACCATTGAAGGTCCTCCACCATATACTAGCGTGCTTAATCGACCATTTTTGCAGTTTGAGGGACAACAAGAAAGCGAATCGTACGCAGCCTTTTGGAATACTACTTGGAAACTGACAGAGAGTTTATCTCTCACCACAGGTCTACGTTATAGTAAAGATGAAAAGCAGGATGTTGGAACAAGAACGATTCCTACCGGAGTTGTTTTCCCAATAGCGCGAGATGAAGCTTGGGATGCTTTAACACCTACGTTAGGAATTGACTACACCATTTCCGATGACATTATGGTTTACGCAAAAATAGCAGAGGGATATAAAACGGGTGTGATGAACATTGGTAATAATTCACCAGCAGTTGACCCAGAAACTGTTATAAGTTACGAGGCTGGCATAAAGAGTAGATTATTTGATCAGCGTCTTCAGTTAAACATGGCGTTATTTAATACGACTATTGAGGATATGCAGGTTCAACGACCGGTTGATGGCAACCTTATTACGGTAAACGCCGCTGAGGCAGATATCAAGGGTATCGAGCTTGAAACTATTGCATTGATAACAGAAAATCTAACGTTAAAGTTCAACGCGGCTTATCTCAAAGCTGAGTTTGCAGAATTTGTGACTGCAAATACAACATTTACACCCAATGTTCTTGAGGACTTAGCTGGTAATCCGCTACCTAACTCTCCAAGAACTCAGGCTGATGTTTCCCTAGAATATTACTTTGATTTTGAAAATTTTGAGATAAAATCAAGAGTACAATACGCCTATACTGATGAGCGCTGGTTCAACGAATTTCAAGAAGATATTAGTTATCAAAGCTCGACAACTGTATTGAATGCAAATGTGTTGTTTCGCTTTGAGAACAGTGACTGGTCACTAAATATCTGGGGAAGAAATCTCACAGATGAAACAATATTATCTCATGTGAATGTGACTTCTAGTACTATCGGCCATGCCCTTTTAGCCACTCTCATGCCGCCGAGAACTTATGGTTTAACTGCATCTTATGAGTTCTAATTATGTTTAGCATTCAAAAATATTGTTGTGTTTTATGGGTTTTTTCGTTGCTTGTATTAGTTCTGCCGAGCACATGCTCGGCAGATGACAGGGGAATCTCTTCTTCACGACCTAATGTTCTGCTGATTGTTGCTGATGATCTTGGTTACACAGATTTAGGAGCGTTTGGTAGTGAGATCGAAACGCCTACTCTGGATCGGCTAGCTATGGAGGGGTTACGGTTTACAAATTTTACAGCCGCTGCTTCTTGTTCCCCAACTCGCGCTATGCTGATGTCGGGTACTGACCACCATACTGCTGGGCTTGGTAATATGATTGAAAAGCTTGCAGACAATCAACGTGGGAAACCTGGCTATGAGGGGTATTTAAGTGCTCGTATTCGCACTGTTGCTTCTTTGCTTTCCGATTCAGGTTATCTGACTTATATAAGCGGGAAATGGCACCTTGGTGGGAAGCCCGATCAATTACCAAGTTCACGAGGGTTTTCGCGTTCTTTTGTTCTGTTGCAGGGAGCCGCTGGACATTTTGATGATACAGGTCCAAAAGCTTCTATACCGATATCTTCTTTTCGCGACGGTAAAAAGCCTGCCGACTGGCCAAAAGAGAAGTATTCAACAGACTACTATACTGATCGTTTACTTGGATATCTTGATGAACGTGGTTCGGATGATACACCGTTTTTCGCTTATTTAGCCTATACTGCTCCACATTGGCCGCTTCAAGCTCCAAAGGAGTTAATTGAGCAGTACAAAGGACGGTATGATGATGGTTGGGATGCACTTAAATCGAAGCGCTTGGAACGGATGCGTGAGCTTGACTCGAGAGCAGGTGAGTACAAATCGGTAAAAGCTCCAACTTATGTTGCATGGGATACACTATCTTCAGAAGAAAAAGCGGCAGAGGCACGAAAGATGGAAGTTTATGCCGCCATGGTTGATAGTATGGATGATAATGTAGCGAGAGTGATTGAAAAGCTAAAAGAGCATGGAGACTTAGAGAATACCATTATCATATTCTTATCCGATAACGGACCAGAAGCCAAAGAGTTGAGTAAAGCGCCTGACTTTGGTGAACATGTTGCGAAATTTGACAATAGTCTGAACAGCATCGGGAGTATAAATTCTTTTACGTTTACCGGACCTGGCTGGGCGTCAGCATCTAATGCTTATCTTCGTTCTTTCAAGGGTAGCGTGGCAGAGGGTGGAACACGTGTGCCAGCCTTCTTTTGGGATGGAAGGCTAAATAGCGGTGGTCATATCGTGCGACAGCCACTCCACGTGAAAGACATTGCTCCTACCATTCTCGAAGCTGCAGGTGTTCATGTTCCTCGAAGCCCTTACGAACACGCAGGAATAAAACGTTCAGCAATGACGGGCAAAAGTTTTTTACCTTTAATCGAGAATGAGTTAATCCGCATTCACGATGAGCAAACAGTGTTTGCTACTGAGCTTTTTGGACGCAGAGCTGTGCGGACTGGCGATTGGAAATTGGTTTGGGAAGAAGTGCCATGGGGCAAATCTGATTGGGAATTGTTTAACCTTAAAGATGATCCAGGTGAAACGCGCGATTTAGCATTGAAAGAGCCTAAAATACTCAAAGAGCTTATTCATAAATGGGAAATATACGAAGAAGAAGTCGGCGTTATTATTCCGAACGAACTTCGCGGATATTGAGCAATTAACATATTGTCGTTCAAAGAAAAGACAAAAATTTAAAGGCAGCTACATGAATAATAATAGCAGACGAAATTTTATGAAAGGAACCGTTGCTGCTGCTATAGCAATGCAAGTTCAAGCCGGCAACACCACAATTAAACAAAACAATGTTTCTGTGAATGGTATGAGGCGAATTGCGATAGAAGAGGCGTTTGTTACTCAAGCTATTGCTGACGAATGGGATAAGTTTATCGCTGCAGGTAGTCCAAATGAACCGGGTTTTAAAAAAATGGGGGAGTCTATTCTCGCGGATAGTCCCGGTACTAGAATCATCCACGAGCGATTAGTGAATTTAGGAAATGATCGTATAAAGTACATGGATAAATGTGGCGTTGATATGCAAGTTATTTCGTTAACATCGCCAGGAATACAGGTTTTTGATGGAGCGCTTGCTAAAGAATTAGCTGCAGATGCAAACGATCAATTAGCTACAGCAGTTAAAAACCATCCAGATCGGTTTGCTGGCTTCGCCGCGGTCGCACCGCAGTTGCCTGGAGAGGCTGCTAAAGAGATTGACCGAGCGATAGGCTCTCTAGGTTTATCCGGCGTAATCATCAATTCTCATACTCGCGGTGAATATCTAGACGATAGGAAGTTCTGGCCTATCCTAGAGGCAACAGAAGCTCGAAATTCCCCTCTGTACCTTCATCCAAGAGCGCCTGGTCAGGGGATGGTGCAACCATATTTAGACTATGGATTATATTTTGCAGGTTGGGGTTTTGCTGCAGAAACAAGTTTACATGCTATGCGTATGATAATGAGTGGAGTTTTTGATGAGTTTCCGAAGCTGAAAGTTATTTTAGGTCATATGGGAGAAGGAATACCTTTTCATTTAGACAGAATAGATAATCGTTATCTATTACAGGTAAAAATCAATGCGGTAAAACCTCTTAAAAAACTGCCGAGTGAATATTTTAAAGAAAACTTTGTAATTACTACCTCTGGCGTTTTCCAGGACTCTGCCTTGAAGCTTTGCTATGAGGAGCTCGGTGCAGATAGAATTTTGTTCGCTGCCGATTACCCTTATGAGTCAGTTGAGGATTCAGTCAAGTTTCTAGACGCTGCTGATTTATCTATTCAAGATAAGCATAAAATTTATTACGGTAATGCGGAAAAATTGCTAGGTTTAGCGACATCGTGAATTAAGAGATTTACTTAGTTTTATAAGCTGACTGGACTTCCCAGCCATTGTTACTTTATGTGAAAAAGACGGGTTTAGTTGTTCTGTTTATTGCGGTTATAAAACTCAGCCTGATACATGGCAGCATAGTATGAATAGACTTGCTGACTGGATTGAAAGTTTGCCTTTACCTATTGGTGTCATCGCTGTCACCGATGCTAGGACCAGACATTTATTGCAAGCCTGTGATAAGACCAATCGACTGGTCCCTGATCAAGTGTCTAAGGGTATTTTTAGGCATGAAATGCTTGGTAATGATTACCTGTCAAATTCGTGAAATTAATGTTCAACAAAGCTTTAGCTAGTCTCACAATACGAAACGGTACTGTCAACTTATCGACCTTATTCCAAATTGTGAGATAATCCGGTGATGAAAAACATCAAAATGTACTCCGGATATCGCTACCCATGGTGCCGGTTTGGCTGAAAATGCTGTTATTAATATTGCATGTTTTAATGTGATTTTTTAAACAGTTTTGAGTGAAGTAAACGGCTCAACTTGGACTGTCCGTATATGGACTCCACCAGTTTCACAACATATTTTTGATGATTTTTTGAGTTAAGTCGCGAGCGTATATTCGGCTTCTTATGAGTTTCATTTTGTTACGGGTATTTTGCCAAAAATCTTCATCTATGAAGCCGCGTTCATATTGGAAATGAATATTGTCAAATCCAACGATCTGAAGCTGGGCACGATACTCAGTTCTAAAGAGATCTCCTAAAGCAACATCACCCTCAGCTTCTATTCTTTCCTTCCAAGTGGACTCTAGTTCATCAGTCCAATAACTGGGACGTGATCCTCGCTTAAAACGCCTCACGTGCTGCCCAATTAAATCAGGATTGCCATGGAATGAACTGAGTGTACCGCTTCTCGTTTCAGCACGGTTATGATATTGGTTTGCAAGAGCAATTTGTCTATCCATATGGAGCTGGACGCCTACGAATAGTAGAGAAAACACTATAGCTATGATTCCGATGAATTCTGCAATTTTGGAATAGGAGAGCTTCACAATAATTTACCTATAAGATATCCGATGTTTAACGTTTGGTGTACACATAACAGTATTTAGTGCGACCTTACAAGGTCGACAACCTTGTAAGGTTGAAAAGTCCAATGCCTACTGATCGCTCATTGCCGTCAGTCATATTTGATTAATCGCATGATGATTTTGCGCTCAATATAGTCTGATAGTTTGAATTCGCTTATGACCGCTATAGGTCGATTTAAGCCTTTTCTAGACTAGAGCCTTATGTCGGCTTTTGGCACAAAGTTCTCCTTCAGGTTTAACACTCGACTGTCCGCTTTTAGGCTCAAAGGAGCCAAATGGTGCGTGAAATGCAACCTCAAGAACATATTCTAATATTTGAAACAACGCGAAAACACTGATCGTCCGCTTACATTGGTAAATGCAAAAATGTGTAAAGAATCCTGACAGTACGTTGATCGCTCATTGCCGTCAGTCATGTTTGAGTAATCGTATGATGATTCTTCACTCAATATAGTCAGAACGTTCGAATTTTCTTACGACCGCTATAGGTCGATTTAAGCCTTTTCTAGACTAGAACCTTATGTCGGCTTATGGCACATTGCCGACGGATAGAGGAAGTTGATGTTGAAGGGTTTTAGCAGCAAAATAATTCTTCGTTCGTATGTCTGCTTTGTCGGAAAAAACGACCATCTGAAAATCATCCATACTTGATAGTCCCTTTATCAAAGGATAACTGTCATGTATCAAATAATTCCTTACATACCAAAACCAAGCTGGAACAAAGACAAACTTGTTGGACAAAAGCTACCTCTAAAGCTTGAGGAGGTATGGTCTATTCGTACAAGGTTGGATATTAGTAATAACCTCCGAGAGCTAACTATGTTTAATCTAGCGCTGGATTGTAAACTTAGAGCCTGCGATTTTATTAAATTGAAAGTTCGAGATATTGCTCACGGGACAACTGTTCAATCACGAGCGATATTGGTTCAACAAAAGACAGGAAAACCTGTTCAATTTGAAATAACACCAAAAACTAAAGTGACTATTACTTCATGGATAAAACCAATGGCTTAAAAAATGACGACTATCTATTTACAAGCAGAGTAAAAAACCACGACCACCTTTCTACTCGACAATATTCCAGAATAGTCAAACGCTGGGTTTCTAGCATAGGACTTGATGTTACTGCTTATGGAACACATTCGATGAGAAGAACGAAAGCATCACTTATCTATAAGCGAACAAAGAATCTTCGTGCAGTCCAAATATTATTAGGGCATACCAAGCTAGAAAGTACAGTCAGATATCTCGGTGTAGAGGTTGATGATGCCCTTGAATTGTCTGAGCACACTGACATCTAGCTCAATATTTTCAATATAAGCATGGACGCTTTGAGCGATCACCTGCCATTAGGTTATCAACCGATAACACCAACAAATCTAAAAACATACAGATTACTTGAACGGCTGTTGATCGCTCTTTCCCGCCTGTCAGTTTATTAGGTAAGTCTGAGTTTCAAACATTAATCTGCTCGCACAACTAAAACACCGTATTCTATTCTTTGTTTTCATCATAAATCGATCAATTACTTGGCCGAATGTGTGCTTTATCCTTGACCAGCTTCAGTGCATTAGCGCAAACCAATAAACCCAGAGCTACAAGCCAACATACTCAGGTTAACTTAGTCACACCGTCCGCTACAAAATAATAAGCCAAACAGAAGATCACCCAACAAATATTGTGGTATCTGTAACGAAGACACAATAATATCGATGAGAATTGATGCCTTCATTCCACGCTTTTGTCTAAAGCAGAGGAGAACACAAGCTTATTCAAACAGAGAATGTCGTGACCATAAATTAAATAGACCCGTTACATGTAAGCTTGATTATCATATAGAATTTTTACTCAGTAACGGTAAACATCGGTTTTATGTCAGTGAAATTGATACCTAGTTGCTTAAAACTGCGAGTGTTTGTTGCTCAGTTATAAAATAAAAATTTAGGATTTGAGTGATCCCAGAAAAATATCATTTACATTTAAAAGTCGTATTTATAATGTGTACGATAAAATAGCAATTATGAAATAATGACATCCGGAAATTAAACACATGACGTTTCCAAATACTTATATGACTACATTTTTAGAGAGAGATAATGAAATACGCGAATGTGTCTATTTGTATGATTTTAGTATTGGCTATCTTGTTTGCGTGTACCACAACACCCTTTGAACATTCACAGCCAATTTCATCCAGTAATAAACCAAAACATCATACTAGTAGTGGATATCAAAACTATCCGTTTGTGGAAACTGCGGCGCCTAAAGGCTTGCTTTTTTATTTTCGAAGGGTATGGAGCTCAGTATTTGTTCCTGATATTCCTGATGGACATAAACTGTCAGAGTGGGATTCAACTGAGCTTCTAAATTCAATTGAAAGCAACAGGATTACCTGGTTGGGGCATGCTAGTTTTCTTATAAAGATCGCTAACAAAACGATTTTGACAGATCCCTTTCTTTCAAAATATGCCAGTCCGGTTTCATGGGCAGGACCAACAAGATTTGTTGAGTCGCCGATCCCTATCAATAAATTGCCATCAATAGATATTGTGATTGTGTCACATAACCATTATGACCATTTGGATGATGAAACGATTCGTAACCTGAAAAACAAAGATAACATTCATGTAGTGGTGCCTTTAGGAATTAAACCTTTTTTTATCGAGCGTGGATATACTAAGGTCACTGCGTTAGATTGGGGACAATCGGTATCTGTTGAAGGAATAGAAATGACTGCAGAACCCGCAGTACACGATTCTGCTCGAAGTATATCTGATCATAATGAAACGTTATGGGCATCTTGGGTTATTAATAGTGCTCAAAAACGTATTTTTTTTATAGGCGATACAGGGTACTCAGACACCATATTTAAAAGTCTCGGTGATAAATATGGCTCGTTTGATTATGCTATTTTGCCCATAGGGGCTTATGAACCTAGGGAGTTGATGTGGATGTCACATACCACTCCCGAAGAAGCGGTCTCCATAG
>Ga0307492_10000481_pt1 | contig 16940 bp, 10 predicted proteins | sample SI3LmetaG_FD_202365 | JGI IMG/M metagenome (GOLD analysis project Ga0307492, IMG submission 202365) | Sea-ice brine microbial communities from Beaufort Sea near Barrow, Alaska, United States - SI3L | ecosystem: Environmental > Aquatic > Marine > Coastal | place: USA: Alaska | collected 2017-05-06 | reverse complement strand
CGCTGCAGGTTGAATTTCTCGCGGCCAATGGCTTGCAGACCTATGGTGAGGTGGAGTTTGGTTTTGGCTTTGGCGATAACTTGGCGCTCGGTGCCGAAGTCTCGGCCGGCCTGCTGTTTGGCCTCGACAAGGGCCTCAGTGCCTACGGCAGCTTAGGCCCGGCGCTAGGCTTTGGTACCGACGCCCGCTTTGGCTTGGGCGCAGAAATCGGCCTGAACCTGGAGGTAAACAAGAGTTCTATCTTTATCGAAGTGGGCCGCCACCCGGCATCGGATTATTTTGCTGTCGGTTTACGCTTCTGATAAAAAAGCCGGCCTGCAGGCCGGCTTTTTTTCTCTGCACCGGAGCCTTATTTCACCAGTAGAGCCCAGGCGGTGGCCGTTAGACTCATCGGATACTCTTCGCCATTGGTCATCAGCACGGTGTTTTGGAAACCGCCAAAGGCCTCCGAGGCGGTCCAATAGAAACCACTGACCGACGCCTGCCAACCCTGAGTGACGGCCGGCTCGCCGCAGTCCGAGGCGGTAATGGCGAGCAATTCGCTCAGCTTGGGCAAGCGGTAACCCTGAGCCTGCAAACCCGAACTGGCGAGCAGATCTTGGCTCGATGCATAGTCTAGGCGCGCACTGGTACCGGTGCAAACGCCACCGACCCAATCCTGACCCAAATTACAGCGAAACCAGGTTAAACCGGTCGCCCGGTCGGTTACCGTACCATTGGCCTGGAAAACCAAGCGCGCCGTCAAGGCGGCACAGGAATCGGCCGCTTGGGCCGTGGCACCAGCCGCTAAACCCAGCACCGCCAAGGCCATCGCAAAACTGGACCCCCGCTTCTTTAACATTTTCACACCCCTATCTATAGCTAATCATTAATTTTTCAATAGTTATCCAAGCGCCCTGCAGCCAGCCGTTGTTTGACGACTGTCAGTCAACGCAAACTCATCGACCCGTTTTTTTGGACACACTGGCTATTATTTTTGGGGTGTATGTCATATTTTTGATAATGGGCATTTGCTGTAAGCGCTTCTTTTGAGCTTTCCGTTAGCTTAGCTTATAAATCAGCAAATCCTAGTGTTGCGCGGCTGCCCCGACGATGCCATGGCGGGAGGCGCGAGGCGGGAGGCATTTTGCCCAGGCCGACCACAGCCGCTCGGGACGAAAGCTCACAGGCCCCCGTCCCTCGACTCCCGGGCCTTGGTGCGGGCCAGGTCGATGCGCCGCTGATCGGCGCGAAAGCTGTTTTTATCGCGCCGTCTGTTGCCGATGGTTTCCCGGGCATCGCTGCCGATATGGTGCTCGCCCCGACTTTCGGCTAACTGCATCTGCCGCTGGCGTTCCGCGAAGCGCACCTTTTGCTGCTCCGAGACCGAACCGTAGCAGTGGTGACAGCTGAGACCATTTTGATAATGGGCGTGTTGACGCTCAGCGCTCGACAGCGGCTTGCGGCAAGCATAACAGAGCTCAAAATCACCGACGGCTAGGCCGTGCCCGACCGACACCCGATTATCAAAGACAAAACACTGGCCGGCCCAGAGCGACTCCTCGGCATCGACCTCCTCCAGATATTTCAGGATGCCGCCCTGCAAATGGTAGACCTCATCAAACCCCTGGGATTTGAGATAGGCGGTCGATTTTTCACACCGGATACCCCCGGTGCAAAACATCGCGACTTTCTTATGTTTGCTTGGGTCCAGGGCTTTTTTTACATAGGCGGGAAATTCACGAAAAGAGTCGGTATTGGGATTGACCGCACCGTCGAACGAACCGATCTGGTATTCATAATCGTTGCGGGTATCGACCAGCAGCACCTCAGGATCGGAGATTAGGGCATTCCAATCTTTGGCCTGGACATAGGTACCGGCAATCTTTTGTGGATCGATGTTGTCGACCCCCATGGTGACGATTTCTTTCTTGATCTTCACCTTGGTGCGGTAAAAGGGCTGTTCCTCATGGAAGGATTCCTTGGTGCGGATCTCGGCAAAGGCCGGTTGCGCCTGGAACCAGCCATAGAGTGCATCGATCGACGCGCGTGCGCCGGAGACGGTACCGTTAATGCCCTCTTCGGCTAAAATCAGCGTACCGCGGATCTGATGCGCTTCCAAAAAGGCCAACAGCGGCTCGCGCAGGCTATCAGGATTATCGAGGTTTACGAAGTGGTAGAGCGCACTGACTACAAATTTATTCATCTTTACCTCAGCAGGCTGCATCGTAAATGCAGGGCTTGCGACCGAAACACCCGGTCGGATCAAATTAGGCCGCGGATATTACCAGATGACCGGGGCACTGCAATGGCTGATTTAGCCGACATCCGTTGTCACTCCACCGACCCGGTCAGGCTTGGCGGGCAGACCTTTTAAAAAGCTGAGGATATCCGCGCTGACCTGTGCCGTGGTCTCCGGGCGCACTAATGTCCCAGTCAAGACATGGTTCTTGTCGTTCGGTTTGGCCGGCGGTGTAATGCGATGCTTGATCGATGAACCCCAGCGCCGGGCCACCGCATCGGTATAGCGAGCCTGCACCACCCGATCGACATCGGTATAGATAAACAGGGTTGGCACCTCGATATGCTCCACCGGCGACTGGCGCACCGCCTTCACCAAGGCCGCGACCTGATGCAGGGCGGTAATCGGGTAGCGGTAGGTCCAGTATTTTTTGCCGCCCTCATTGCTCGGCACCAAGCCATGGTCACGGCCGGCCAATAAGAATATCCAGTACTCCGACCAAGGCCACAGAAACAGCGGCATCGCCCAATGTTTGGCCTGAAAATTGGGTGATATCAGCACAGTGGCTGCGAGATGGGGCATCACTGATGGCTGTTGCGCCAACCAGGTGGCTAGGGTCGCGCCGGTCGAGGTGGCGATAACGATGACCTGTTCACCCAGCTGGTGCGCCACCTGCCAGGCCTCCATCAGATCGAACAGCCAGTCATTGGCCTTGGCCCGACCCAGGGCCGCACCGCCAGGACGGTCGATACCGTGCCCGGTCAGGCGCATGCCGTAATAGTTGGCGTGCAGGGACTCGGCGATCCGCTCCGGCACCGGGCTGACCTCTTGGCGCGAGGCGGAAAAACCGTGTATGTAGAGCACACAGAGCGCGGTGCGTTTGGGGCGGGATTCGGCGGAGAACACAATCTGTTTTTCGGCACCCTCGACAATAGGGCCGACCGCCGCCTCCTGACGAGCCAGCGTCGCGCGCAGCGCCTTCAGATCGGCAGCGGTCAGATCCGCCAACGCCTTATGGGTCTGCACCCGACTGTTCTGCGGTCGCCAAAAAAGCATTACTTTGGCGCGCGGCCCGAGTAAAAACAGGCCGATCAAGGCACCAAACAGAATAGATAACAACAAGTACGTTCCTCGCTAGTCCACTGACACTATAATTGGCTGTCAATTTTAGCTGCCTGATGAAAATTTACTACCGGATACGTATCGACATAGGCAACTTAATGGTTTTTTTTGCCTCAAAGACAAATAAAAACACCAAACCCGTCGATAAGGTCACTTTGCCAGCGTTATTGGACTAGAATATGCAAAGTTTTTTGACACTGACCGGCAGCCATAAGTACCCATCGAACGGTACACCGGCACAATGCTGTGCAACCCGACCCTTCGTTTAACCCTGGAGTACCCTATGGCGATCAAGAAAAAGTATCTGAAATCCAAACCCATCTGCAAATGCACCTTTAGCCTACCCAAGGACGCAGCACCCAACGCAGACCGCGTCACGCTGGTCGGGGATTTCAACGATTGGGCTGAATCGGCGCTGGTATTGAAGCAGCTGAAGTCCGGCGAATTCAAGATCGATGTCGATTTACCCACTGGGCAAAAGTACCAATACCGGTATCTGATCGATGGTACCCGTTGGGCCAATGACTGGGCGGCCGATGAATACATCCGGATACCGGAATTTGCCACCGACAACTCGGTGGTCAGTTTGTAAACAGGGCGTTACGCACCGTATTGGTGCTTATCAATTTCCTTTGCACTTATTAAAGGCGGCTTTATGCTGCCTTAACCATTCCCGCACCAACTTGCATCGCTCTTTATCGGCCCGACAGGCGATTGCACCACGAAAAAGCACGAGACTGCCAAAATGGCACGCTTTTCGCATTGCTTACCTGTAGAAACCCTAGGCTACCACAAAAACAGCACCACCAAGGTGCGTTACGGACTCACAGAGAGGCTCTTTTGGAAACTTTAAACAGTGCAGTAGAAAACCTGGTCAACGGCACCAACACCCTTTTTATCCTGCTCGGTGCCATAATGGTGCTCTTTATGCACGCCGGGTTTGCCTTCTTGGAAGTGGGTACGGTACGCCATAAAAACCAGGTCAATGCCCTGGTCAAGATCATCACCGACTTCGGCATTTCGACCATCGCGTATTTCTTTATCGGTTACTGGATCGCCTACGGCTCAACCTTTTTTGCCAGCGCCACTGAGCTTACCGCCAACAATGGCTACGATCTGGTGAAATTTTTCTTCCTGCTGACCTTTGCCGCGGCCATCCCGGCCATCGTTTCCGGTGGTATCGCCGAACGGGCCCGCTTCAACCCCTTTTTGGTCGCATCCTTCCTAATCGTTGCCCTGGTGTATCCATTTTTTGAAGGCCTGATCTGGAACGGTAATTACGGTTATCAGGATTGGCTGGCCAACACTTTTGGCGCGCCCTTTCACGATTTCGCCGGCTCCATCGTGGTGCATGCGGTCGGCGGCTGGATCGCCTTTGCCGCGATATACGTTTTGGGCTCGCGCTATGGCCGTTTTCGCAACGGTCGTCTGGTCTCCTTTGCCCCCTCGAACATCCCCTTCTTGGCTCTGGGTGCTTGGATATTAACCGTCGGCTGGTTTGGCTTTAACGTGATGTCGGCGCAAACTATCGAAGCGATCTCCGGTCTGGTCGCCATCAACAGCTTGATGGCCATGGTCGGTGGCACCCTGGCGGCGCTGGTGGTGGGTAAAAATGACCCCGGCTTTATCCATAACGGTCCATTGGCCGGTTTGGTCGCAGTCTGTGCCGGCTCCGACCTTATGCATCCTATTGGTGCGCTGTTGACCGGCGCTATTGCCGGCGGACTGTTTGTGTTTGTCTTCACTTGGGCCCAAAATAATCTAAAGAGATTCGACGACGTGCTCGGCGTTTGGCCATTACACGGCTTATGTGGCCTTTGGGGGGGAATAGCCGCCGGTATCTTTGGTCTGGAAAGCTTGGGTGGCCTGGGCGGGGTGAGCTTTATCGCCCAGGTGATCGGTTCCCTAACCGGTATCGCGGTGGCAGTGATTGGTGGCTTTATCGTTTACGGCCTGGTTAATAAGGTCTCACCGCTGCGGATGACCCAGGAAGATGAATACAACGGTGCCGATCTAGCGATCCACAAGATCAGCGCAACCTCGATGGACGATTAACCAACCCAGCAGGTCGGGCCAGCCGGCCCGACGGCATGCAACCGGGGTATGATCCCTTGGACGCTAATTTCAACGGCAAAAAGCTTTCAGGCCGCGCCCAAGCTTAGCGCTACCTACCAAGTACCTCGGTTAATTAGTACCTCGGTTAATTATTGGTTCGAGTTATTCATTGCTTCGAATTGCTGGGTTAAAAAATCTTCGACATTGTTGAGCTTGCTGATTAGCTTATCGTTAAACAAAAATTGCGATCGCAAACGGCTTTCAAGGGCGGCCACCCGTTCATCGACAGAGGTGCGCTCAACGGCGATCTCATCCTGATCGTCCCCCAGCTTTGCTTCCTTTGCGGTCAATAGCCCCTTGGACGAGAGGATGCTATCGAACAGATCGTCCAGCTTGGACATCACCCCCTGCACATAGGTCACCGAACCGCGATCACCGGTACGACTGCCACCAACCTTTAACATCAGGCCCGCCGCGCTGTCTAAAGCACCGCTGGTATCGTTACCGTCGACACCGCTGGTGCTGGTGGTAAAACCGAACAGATCGATACCACCCGGGAGGATCTCGCTCACTGCAACGCTGGACTCGGCTCCCTTCGACACGGAAAAGATACCGAAGGTACTGGTGCTTTCGTCATACTGCACATCAACGGCCCGGCCAGCGGCCACCAGGGCGGTATCGGCATTAATTTGTGCTTTCAGTTCAATGGCCAAGATGTCACCGGATGCATACGCCCCAGGGGACAAGGTGATGGTGCCCGACTCGGTTCCGTCGATGATCACCTTGAGCGTATCATTGGTGGCACTGATCGTTTCAGCTATCGCAAAATCCGCGCCGGTGCCGCCCAACAGGTACCCGTTGGTGGCGGCGGCGTTACCCTCCGCGGCGGTCAAATATTGGCCCCGACCTACGGCGGCCACCCCGTTAATAGAGCCAGCAACATCCTGGCCGGTGTTAGTGTCGGTGCCACTTTGGTTCGTGCTCGATAAGCCCAATTGCACCGTTGACGCCAGCGATACATTGCTGAGGGTAATATCAGTACTGTTGTCGAAGGCAATCTCGAACCGCCCCTTACCGTCGGCGTCCTGCACGTAATTGACAGTACTTTGCGAATCAAAGCCGGTATAGAGGCCCTTATCTAGACCAAAACCATCGAAACCATTAATAGTTGGCAGCAGGCCCACTGTGATGCCCAATGCAGCCTTAGCATCGTCGCTGGCCTCGGTGATTTGGATCGATGCATCGGCCCCGAAGGTGGCTTCGGTCGGCGCACCATTTTTACTAACGGTTTCAAAATATACGAAATTAGAACTGTCCAACTTCGCCACCACGTCGCCAGCAGAAAACTCACCGCCGCCTCCAGCGGCCGTTAAGGCAGTATCGAGGGACTGCTGGATCGCCGCCAAATTGGAGGCAGCGTCACTACCGTCGGTGGCAATATTCAGTTCGATGTCCACATTGTCAATGTTTAGGGTGAGCGTCGCATCCAGTCCACTAAATGCAATAGGGGTCGACAGATCAGCGGTGCCCAGATCAGTCGTGGCGCCGATGCCATCCTGGGTAATTTCAAGTGTCTGCGCGGAACCCGTTGCGGCCGTCGTTAACACCAAACCATTACTATCGAGACTGGCAATCACTTCTCCTGATGTGGGGGTTTCGGCGTCGATAGCGGCCTGGATTTTTTCTAGGTTAGTCGTACCGCCCAAAGTGCCATCGACCGAGACCAAATAATCGCCACTGCTCAACGAAAAACCAAATTGGGCATTGTCCACGCTAAAATCAATGGTCGTCGCCAAACTGCGTGAGCCCTTCTCGGTGGCGGCGCTCTGGGCACCAGCTGCTATATTGGTATCAGCGTTTATCGCATCCCTGATTGCATCGGCCAATTCGGCCCCGGTTTCATAGGTCGCATCCGGCACCCCAATGGCGGCTAGGCCTGATACGCTGCCTTGACGATTGCTGTAGGCCAATTCGAAAGAGGCACCGGAAATGGCAACACCAGAACTAACGCTGCCATTGCTAATGCCTAGGTAGTCTGTACCGGTAACACTGCTGCCCGATATTGTCAGGGTCTGAGAGGCGGTAGGGGTATCAGTGGGCGTGGTACGAAAAACCAGGCGGTCACTGCTGTTAAACTCGGCCGTCACCAAGCCTGGGGTAAAGGCACTGTTCAATTCACTCTGAATATAGGTCAAGACATCACTGCGATCACGCTCGGTGGTGACATTACCATCGGTGTCGAGGACATCGGACCAGTCCTCGTCCAAGGTAATGAGTTGACTGTCATCACCGCTGGTACCGGTTACTGCTAGGGTGAAACTGACCGGATTGGCGTCAAAGTCCACCCCGGCGGTCTCGGCCAATGCCTGGGTGCCAGGCGAAGAGCTGGCCGCAAAGGCCGCATCATTGAGGGTACTAAAATAGCTGCCAACAAATTCCCCACCGCCGGCACTGTTAAAACCCAGGGTATTGGCGACTAATGGATCTCCGGCACCCATTGAGACTTCCGAGCTCGCGCCAAATTTGCTCGAGACGATGCTCAATCGATTTTCGTCATCATCAAAGTTCACGGTGACACTTTGGCTGCTAAAGGCCTGGTTAATTGAAGTCTGTAACATCAGCGCCAGATCATCACCACTGCTATAGGCGCCCTGTTCCAGGGTCACCGTTTGGGTGGTGCCGTCCACCGTCATGGCAAACTCATCATTGACGTCGGATATCTGTAGGTCGCTGGCAAAGGCCAGTTCGGCGCTGGCCAAACCGGTAAAGCTAGCCTGGGAGGCGATCTGTGTGACATCAATCTGATAGGTGCCGGGCTGAGTATTGGGGCCAACGACCAGCACCTTGACCTGAGCATCGCTGGTTTGTTTATCGGTGGCCAACAGGCCCGCAACACTGTCGGCGTCGGTACTCATGGCGGTTTCAAAGGCGGCGCGGTCAAATACCAGATTAAAGTCATCGTGTTGGTCGGTGCTTATACCAATTTGCACCAACGACGAATAACTGGAGCCGGTTACGCCGGTAATGATATCGGTAATACCACTGCGTAATTGGCTCTGAACGGTGCGCAAGACATTGTCGCCCAAGAGAATGCCACCAATTTCATCATCGGCATTGTAGCTGGTAACCTGGTCATAAATGCTTTTGTAGTCGTTATATTTAGCGACAAAATCGTCCAACTTATCGGCAATCAGACTGGTGTCGCGGGCCACGGTTAGGGTAACCGCCGAATCACTGGTTTCGGTTAGGTTAATCGTTACCCCTCTGATAACCTGGTCCAGGCTATTGGTGGTACTGGTAATGGCCAGGCCGTTCACCCGTATCGCGGCATCGGAACCCATCTGGGTCTCAGTCATATTGCTACCGGGGACGTTTTGCGCGCTGTTGTAGGCCAAGGCCTGCAAGCCGGCGTCTCCGGTGGCGGTGATTTCCATCGAGGTTTCTTCGCCCGTATCTTGGCTGGTGACCAATAAGCGATACCCGCTGCCGTCATACACGACCGAGGCTGAGACCCCAAAATCACCGTTATTGATCGCGTCTCGAACGCCCCCGAGAGAATTATTTTCCGAACTGATGTCTAGGGTACCGATCGCCATATCGGCGTCTTGGCTAAAACTTTGATAGGCGTCGGAGCCGTCATAGCTGGTGGTGCCAAATTTAAAGGTCAGCGTGCCGGTGCCGATGGTATCGTCGACTGAAGTGTATTGTTTGCTGGCCAACGAATGGGATTTAGCGATCTCATCGACTTCAATGCGATAGGTGCCCGGCTCGGCGGTGGTCGCGGTGGTGGCTTTTAACACCGACTCATTGGACGAGTTGGCGGTGCTGCTTTGAATGGTGCTGGCAGTGGCCAAACTGCCGATGCTGGTTTGTAGGCCGTCCATCACGGTCCGCATTTCCGCAAAAGCGGAAATTTTCGCCTCTACCCGTGCCGTTTTGGCATCCAAGCGGATATCACTGACCGCCCTATCGGCCGACACTAGCTGGTCAACCAACTCGGACGTTAGCAGCCCAGAGCCTATACCAAGGGATTGTATACCCGCCATATTACCACCTTTACCCTTTCGACCCTGTCGTATTGCAATAACCAAACCAAAGATGAATTATGAGTTCCTTGGCTAAACTTTATATCGGCGGAATGACTGAAAACTTTAGGCCATTGACAGAAATAAGCAAGTTCAATTGGACTGCTGGCACGTAAGTTCTGAATAGTTTCTGAATAGTTTCTGAATAGTTTCTGAATAGTTTTTGAATAGGTTCTGATGGGTTCTGATGGGTTATGATTGGGTTCTGAGTAGGTTGCGCCCTGCCTAGGCAGGGCCCAACACATTGCCACCAGCGCAATGGACGCCACACGGCACACACCGCGCTGTAATAGCCGCATTAACGACCCGAAAGAGGGCTTACTCGATTAACTATTTCTGGGGGATTGGTACGCGATACAAAAAACCCGCCGGAGCGGGTTTTTAATGTGCTTAGACTTGCGCGCTGAATAGCATCAGCGGCTCATCTTGATTCAAGCGCTGTGCCAGGGTCAGGGCCTCTTCATTTGGAATTTGACGAATCAATTCCTCAGAAATTTTGTCGTACACCTTGACCACGGTTTGGCCGGAATCATTATCGACCTGAAACTCAAGTTTCCGTTCGGTGCTCTGAACATAATCATTGAGTTGCGTCACAGCCTTATTTAATCGTGCCTGGCTGCTCTGCTCGTCGGTCTTGCTAGACTTGTCAGCTGCTGCCTTGTCTGCCTTTTCTGTATCCGTTTGGCTAACCTCGGTTAAGAGCGGACTCTTAATCTTGGCGTTCGTTTCACTTCCGTTTTGGCCAGTTGCGGAAGTTTTAGCGGTCAGCGTGGGCTGTAGGCTAATTTCATTCATAACAACCTCCGTTCACTTATCGATTCCTCTTCCATTCGATAACAGAAGAGGCTAGCGCCCGGTTCAGCCGTGCTACCACGGCATTAACCGGACCGAGCTATTAACCGAGCAGTGATAATACCTGCTGTGGTCGCTGATTTGCTTGGGCTAGAATCGAGATACCGGCCTGTTGCAATACCTGAGTTCGAGACAGTTCCGCCGTTTCAGTTGCGAAATCGGCATCCCGGATTCGCGAGTTTGCCGCCGACAGGTTTTCCGAGGTGACCTGAAGGTTAGAGCTGGTCGACTCGAAACGGTTTTGTAAGGCACCGAGTTCGGCACGTTGGCTGGATACCGTTTTCAATGCGTTATCGAGGGCGGTAATCGCATCTTGAGCGCCTTGAAAGGTTGAAACATCAATATCTTTCAGGAACGTACCGTCTTCACCACCACCGAATTTACCTGAGGTAAAGCCCATCGCTTCCAACTCAGTCTTACCATTTGAGCCCAAACCAACCGAAAACTCACTGGCACTTGACAGCTCAACCGTACTGTAAGTGGTTTCATACGTTGTCGCTTCAGCACTTATTGTCGCGTTCGCGTCTGTACCAAATCCAAATGTGCTCTCGCCGATACCATCATCGCCTGCATCAAGGCCTAACACCGCACCAATTGAGGAGCTACTACCTGATTTATCATCAATTGCTACTGAGATGTTACGGCCATCCGCTGCTTCCAAAGAAATTGACGTACCATTATCGATTGCAGTAACTCCAGTTTGACCGGCTTTACTGTTTATCAATGAAATGGTGTCTGTTTTGGCTTTGTCGGTATCCAAATCACCGGTACCGTCTGCCTGAAGCGTTACATCTCCTAGACTGACACCGTTAATGTAGAGACCGGCTTGATTGCCCACATTAAATTCCGCAGTTGCGATGTTTGTCAAGTCATATCCTGCCAATGTGGTACCGTCACCGCCAACAACAGTCGTGGCATTCGTGGTGGCCGTCACACCCGTCTCGTCAGAGGTTTTATTGATCGCATCTGCTATAGAGATTGCTGAACCTGACTTTTCTGAACTCAGAATGCGGACACCATCAGAAGCGAACTCAGCACTGCCTTTATCAGCGTTTGAGTCAGCGGCAGAAATGTTTACACCATTGATATTGAGGTCACCATCGGCCAGGCCGTTGACACCTGTATATTCCGAGGATGAGTCGTTACCTAACATCAATTCGCCACCAGTGACTGGATCTGCGAGTGCAACTGAGACGTCTTGCCCATCATCAGAGGCAAACGCTAAAACACCGGTTGCAACGTTACCATTTAGCGCACCTGCTGCTGAAGTCATGTCATTTGCGGATGCTACAAATCCGACTTCCTGGGAACCGAAGTTTCGAATGGTCACAGACATGTTAGTACCATCGAATTCAGCAAATACATCCATGTCGGTTGCGGTGAAGTCTGTGGCATTAATGTCAGCGGTCAGCGTTTTCAGGTCACCCGCGGTGCCAGATGAGGTTACAATGCCCGCGCCCCCGCTGCCGGTCAACGTCATCGTGTCCCCGGTGGCCAGCGTAGAGGCCGTCACGCTCAGAGTGATTTCCTCCCAAGCCGTTATACCGGCCGTACCATTCACCGCAGCAGCAAGATCTTGAACTTCTGAACCGGTAGCTAAAACACTCGCGGTTTCTGTATCCCCGACCTTGACCGTCAAAGCTGTTTCGTTAGTGGTTACATTGGTAGCCGCTGCGGTTACCGTGTCTGCAAAAGTACCACCACCAACCGTGGCTGCCGCCTGGGTAGAGGTTTGTGCCGTATTTACGGTCGATGCCACACCTCGATCATAGCTACCGGCAGCAAGACCCGTGTTTGTGATATCGCCATTGCCCGTGCCATTACCACCTGAGATAGCGATTTCTTTGGTCTCACCTTTGGCAACTAGGGTAAAGCCACTTTCATAGGTGTCGGTAGCAGCCAGACCTGAAGCCGCTGCCGTTACACCGGTAAATGCGATGTCGATATTTCGACCATCAGCTGCCGTTAACGTTACACCACCAGCATCGCTGCCGCTATCGGTAGCAGTAATACCCGTTTGATCGGATACCCCGTTAATAGCCTCTAATACGCCCGCTCTTGTCTGACCGGTATCTGTTGAAGTGGACATTGAGATGTTAACGCCGTTCAAATCAATTGAGCCAGCTGTTGCAGCACCAACCATGACGGTACCGGCAACAGAGTTTTCGCTTGCAACTGCAGTCACACCGGTTTCATCACTATGGCGATTAACCGCTGCAGCTTTTGCGATTGCTGATGCGTCTGCATTTGAGGTAGACGATGTATCATCTTCGGCACGAGAGGCACCAATTGCCACGCCATTAATAATTAAGTCTCCGTTCCCGATAGCAGTATCAGTGCCCATTGCGCTGACACCAGACTGCTCGCTAGAACCCAACTTGTCTGCCGTCAACTCAGAAATATTCACTTCAACCGTGTTACCGGCGTTGGCACCAATTTGGAAGGTGCCCGAGAATGTTCCATCGAGTAGGTTACGACCGTTAAAGTTGGTCTCCTCAGCGGTCCGGCTGACTTCCGCCATCAGCTGCGACACTTCCGCCTGAATAGCGACTCGGTCTTCATCGGAGTTGGTAGCGTTAGAAGACTGCACCGCCAGCTCTCGAACCCGCTGTAAGTTTTCCGTCATGGCACCCAACGAGCCTTCTGCGGTTTGCGCCAGAGAGATGCCGTCACCGGCGTTACGAATGGCGACGTTAATGCCTTTGATCTGGGATTCAAATTTGGTCGAAATCGCCAGACCGGCTGCATCGTCCTTTGCGCTGTTAATACGCAGACCCGATGACAGACGTTCCAGGGCAGTAGTGTTCGCGCTTTGCGAGTTATTCAGGTTCCGCTGAGCGGATAACGATGCGATGTTAGTATTAATAATCTGTGGCATGTTTGCTTCTCCTGCGCTTTATTCCCTACCGCCCTATTGCGATCTGGTTAAGCGACGTTGCTCATATACAATCTAGTTAACGGCTGGACTCTGATAATCTTTTATACTTATTTGATATATGATTTTGTTTTTTTGGTTATAAGGGCTATTAACAGATTCTTTTGGCTAATGGCCGCTTGGCGCGCTCTGCGCCATTAAACTCTCGAGCTATTATAGGTAGCGGCCGGTAGGCCATCGAATCAAGGCTTTTCTACCCGCAGGGCCAAAAAAGGCTACACTGGTGGCTTACTTCGATAGGAAATCACCCTGTGCTGTCGTTAAAACAACTGGATTCATTGTTCGAAACGCTCTGGTTGTTGCCCAACCAGTTACCCAATGCCTTAGCCCAATGGCAAGGGTTACTTGCCGACTATTTGGCGGATCCGGCGGAACGTTCGCTACTGGAACAACAGAAGCTGGCGAGCATGATGGCCAAATGGCAAAAAGGTTTGGCGGAAAACAAACAGTTGTTTGAAGCCCATCAGGAGGATTTGGTCGAGCATCTGAAGGCGGGCGAGGTGAGCTTTTTAAGCTCGACCCAGATCAAGCAGTTTAACAACTAGCGTTATGCGGCTCCAGTCTGCAGACTTAGGCCGTTTGACTCATCCACGCGGGCAGGTCAACGAATAAAGTCAAACAGACTCATTTGCGTCACCGAGGCAAATGTTTGCTGGGCGGCCTTTAAGATAAACTCTTCCATCTGCAAGCGACTCACCGCCTCGGCATAATCCAGATCACCAATATTAGACCGTATCTCCTGGGCGGCTAATTTATTGTCGGCGTGCTGATTGGCGGTATTCTCGGTAGAGTTGAGGCGCGCACCAATACGGGCTCGCACTTGGGAGATATTGTCGAGGGCCGAATCGAGGTTTTCCAGGGTATTAAAGATGGCTTCATCATAGACTGCGCTCATTTCTGGCGAGGTGCCCAGACTGTCCAGGGCATAGGCCAATTTCTCCATCGTCACCAATATGCCCTGTTTCTCAGCGGTTTCAACGATAAACTTATCACCCGGTGCCGGATTGCCGCTGATGCTGACGGTCATACCACCAAACGAGATGGGCACACTGGTGCTGAACGGTATCTGCGCCAAGCCCTCGATCACCCTGCCATCGGATTTATTGCGCACGGTAACATTGGGCCCCGGCGGCACCATATCAAGCTCATTGCCGAACGTAATGACGGCATTTTCCGGGAAAAAGGCGTCCAGTTTCGTCTGATTTACGGTCATTCCCTGAGAAATGACGCCCGGCGGGTTACCGGTATTTTGCGAATTGCCATAGCTGTAAAAGGACGGCACATTGGCGGCTATATCAAGGAAGGCGTCCTTGCCGGTGTCACTGGAAGCCACCGTTATATTGCGACTGATCTGGACATTCCGAACACCCTCATCGCCCTGGTAATGATAGCCGCCACCGGGGTTATGGACGAAACTCTGCTTGTCGCCGGCAAAGCCGGAAAACAGATATTCACCGTTACCGTCCTTACTATTGGTCAGGTCAAATAGCTCCTGAATACGAGAATTGACTTCCTCCGCGATGGCGACCCGTTCCGAATCCGAATAGAGTGCGGCGTTACCGGCCTGTACGGTCAATTCCCGGACGCGTTGGATCGATGAGGTCACGCCGCTCAAGATCCCCTCTTCTTGTTCGAGGCGTGCCTCAACCAGGGTGATATTACGCTGGTATTGGCTGACCAAGGAGATTTCCTGATCCAGTTGCAATACCCGAGCCGAACCCACTGGGTCATCGGCAGGCGACAGGATGCCCTTACCCGAACTGATTTGCTCCTGGGTTTTATTCAGACTGGTTTGCAGCCGCATCATATCGTTAACCGGGCGGTTAAAGACCCAATAACTTGAAATTCGATCTGCCATACTGATGTCTCCAAATCTATAAAGGGCGGTTACCCAAGGCTAAGCGGCAAGGCGTTAGACCGAGGCCAAAAGCGAATCAAACAATTCCTGGGCGATGGAGATCACCTTAGCATTGGCATTGTACGCAGCTTGAAATTCAATTAGCCGGGCAGCTTCCTCATCGAGGTTAACGCCCTGCACGCTGTTAATTTCCGCCTGGCTACCTTCCAGCACGGCCCTGGAGGAGTCTGAACGTATTTGCGCCTGGCTGGTCAGGGTGGCAATTTTGGCCACTGTTTGGCTGTAACTTTCGGTGAAGGTCGCACCGCCGTCGGCATTATCTATCGTCTCTTTGGTTTCCAGTCCAACCAGCAGCAAGGCGTTGCGGTTATCGGACACGCCATCGCTATTCCAACTGATGGCAAACTCGTCACCCCCTTCTGGCCGCCCACCCAGCTCAAATTGGAAACCCATATAGGTCGGTGAGGCATCTGGTAGGTTACTGAAGATACTGCCCGCCAAGGGGTCGGTGGTTAGGCGCACACCATCCTCCATCACCAGATCGACCTGCCCGCCGATATTCATGCGCGTGGTATCTTGGTTGCCCTGGCCGGTCATCTGGTTGTAAACCTGATAGTCAATGTGCCCGGTTTCAGTGATATAGACTTTGGTTTGGCCGGTGCTGTCTAATAATTTATTAAGCTTGGTTTCGATCTCGGTTTTTAAACTGTCGGCATCGGCATGATTGCCGGTCAATTCGACCGTGCCTTTGCGGCCATCGGGCAAATACATCTGGTAGACATAGGGGCCGTTCAACTCAAAGTTATAGCCGGTCTCATTGTTTAACTGACCCAGGGTATCGCCGCTCAGGGCTTCGACCTGCCAGCGTTCGCCGGTTGAGACCATAACCGTATCACCCGGATCGATCAGCGCATTGTTGGCGGTATTCCCGGGTGTCGTAGGAGCCCCTGAGATAACCGCTTGTGGCTTATCACCCCGAATTTCTATTAAAATATCATTGCCATTGTCGTCCATGATGGTGAGGGTGTCGCCATCACTTTTAGCGTGTAGGCCCATTGCCGCCAGATCGACATGGCTGTTGATCCGATCGGCCAAAAAATTGGCATTCATATATTCCGGTATGTCCTCCGGAAAACCGTCCATATAGGTCGTTTGATTTGGGCTGGTGACCGCCTGAGTCAATTCATAACCACCGACCCATACCTCAAAAGGCATGTCCGGGTTATAGGTCGTGCCCGAATTACTAAAGTCGGTCAGCTGCACCTCGGTATAGGCTCGGGCTGTGACACCGGCTACCCGGTTGAGTTGGCCGGCAATCTCATTAGCACTGGCCGAAATCAGCGTTGAAAGAGTGGGCAACTGGCTTTCTTCACCGGTGTTGGGGTCGGTGATAAAAAAATTAAAGCGCTCCGGATTGATGCCATTGCTGAGCGGGGCAACGGACGGCCCCGCTATGCCGATCGCCGGCGCTGCCGGCAGCCGGGCGCGCCAGCTGCTCAGTGCGGTTTCGTTCGGGTCACTGGTAAAGAGGGTATTGGCCGTGCCGGGAATAAATTCAATATTTTCCTGCTTTGGCTGCAAGGACACTGGGTTGCCCGGGTCGGTATTGTCCAGTATGGAGTAACGGGTTGGGCTCAGGAACTTGACGATCAGTGGCGGGCTTAATTTGCTATCCTCAGCAAAGGCGGCCGAATCCCGGCCCAACATGGTGCCCTGGTCAATGTGGCCACTACCCAGGTTACTTAAACTGGTTTCGGCCTTAATGGGAAAACCCAAGGCGATCTCGGACGGTTGCTTGAGTAAGGTCTCCAT
>Ga0307492_10000480_pt1 | contig 16941 bp, 15 predicted proteins | sample SI3LmetaG_FD_202365 | JGI IMG/M metagenome (GOLD analysis project Ga0307492, IMG submission 202365) | Sea-ice brine microbial communities from Beaufort Sea near Barrow, Alaska, United States - SI3L | ecosystem: Environmental > Aquatic > Marine > Coastal | place: USA: Alaska | collected 2017-05-06 | reverse complement strand
ATTGCGGCTAAATTGCACCCACTTGTTGATAGCGAACCAAGACCTGGCAGGTGCGGACTATCCAGTTCTGCCCAACAAAGTTTAATGGGCCCTAACGGGGAGATAGATTGAGTGAAGGTAGATGTTGAAATGCCAGCGAAAATCAAATATTCACAGCTACCCGATTCGTCTGGCACCGACTATGCCGCTATCGAATGGAATGAGGCCGGTCAGGTTGTAACTTGGGATGCTGCCGCAGAAAAACTCTTTGGCTTTAGTCTGAATGAGGTCTACTTAAATCCCGATATTAACCTTTTAATCCTGCCTGAAGAAGAAAGCGACGCCATTGAAAAAAATCGGCTAAATCTGCGTGAGCGAAAGTCTGGATTTTTTAGTACTAATTACAATCGAACAAAAGACGGCCGAAAGATTCAGTGTCGTTGGTACAACAAACCCATCTTAGATAACCATGGCAGTGTGCTTGGTTCCATGTCGTTCGTCGAAGATATTACCTCCAGTCAGTTTGTGATTCAAACCAACGCAATTAAAAATGAAGTGCTGGCGCTGTTATCTCAAAATAAGAGCCTAAAAGAGATATTGACGGTCTTAATTCAGGGTGTCGAGCACCAAATATTTGGCGCCATCGGCAGCGTGCTGCTGCTCGATGGCCATACCAATACACTATCTAATGGCGCAGCGCCGAATCTGCCTGGATTTTATGTCGACGCGATCAACGGCTTGGCCCTCGGAGACACCATAGGTTCGTGCGGTGCCGCCTGCTTTCGTGGCGAAGGTGTCATTGTTGCCGATATCCAAAGTCATCCCAATTGGACCGAATATAAAGCCATCGCAAGTGAGGCAGGTCTAGCATCTTGCTGGTCTGAACCGATAATCAATCCGGCCGGGGTGGTACTGGGGTCCTTTGCGATATATCACCGCTACCCCTGTGTGCCTTCCTCGCACGATCACGAGGTAATCTTAGACGCGGTTGGCTTGGCTTGTATCGCCATCGAGAAAACTCGGGATCACGAGAGTTTGAAGATCACCGAAATGGTCTATCAACATACCTCTCAAGCGATACTTGTGGCCGATGCTAAAACGAGAATTGTTAGCGTTAACCCCAGTTTTGAGAAAATAATGGGTTATCAGGCCAGCGAGGTAGTAGGTCGCACTATAGAAGTGTTTTATTCGGTCAGACAAAATAGCGCTACCTATGATGAGATGATTCAATATCTAGTGTCCGATGGATTTTGGCGCGGCGAAGTCTGGGCGCATCGAAAGGACCTATCCAGGTTTCTAATGAGTATCGATGCCAGTGTGATCTATAATTCAGATGGTTCGATTTTTCGCACCATCGCAAGCATTACCGACCTCACCAACGACCGGGCTGCGGAAGATCTGGCCTGGCGTCAAGCGAACTATGACTCACTGACGGCCTTAGCCAACAGGCGCTTTTTCCTAGAGGGCTTGAAAGGGGCCCTGAAAGTAGCGCAGCGAAACGATGAAGGGGTTGCACTGCTGTTATTTGATATTAATAAATTTAGTGATATCAATGACCGCTATGGTCATGTTCAGGGCGACGTGTTACTCCAGAAGCTTGCTCAGCGCCTGCGCGACGGTGTCTCGGAAAAACAATTCGCCGCCCGCGTCAATGGTAATGAATTTGCTATATGCATGACCGGTTTATCCAGCACGGAAGAGTTGGATCGAATGGCCCGAGCCCTGATGGCCGATGTTTTCAAACCCTATGCTTTGCTGGGTGGCGAGACGCAGGTGTCCGGCAGCAGTGGCATTGCCTTGTACCCCGGGGATAGCTCGGATATGACCGGCCTATTAGCCTGTGCCGAACGGGCCTTGTTTGCCGCCAAAGCGGTTCATAGCCCGGACATTAACTATTATCGGGCTGACATTCAAGATAGACTTTTGGCCCGAGCTGAACTGGTTCGTGATCTGCATCTGGCGATTAAGCACAAGCAATTTGAACTTTTTTACCAGCCCATAATCGATATGCGGTCCAAGACGATCCATAAAGCAGAAGCGTTAATACGTTGGCATCATCCGGTGCGGGGGCTTATCTGTCCTGACCAGTTCATTCCGATTTGTGAAGAAGAAGATCTAATAGTTGAGGTCGGCGAGTGGGTCTTTGGAGAGGCAGTCCGGCAACTAAAAGTTTGGCAGCAACGAACGCGCGGCAGGATGCAGATCAGCATCAATGTGTCGCCAATGCAATTTCAGAGTTCAATCTTGCTCAGTACGGGTTGGCTCGAACAGCTAGTAGAGCAGGGCTTGTCGAGTTCGGACTTGGTACTGGAAATTACCGAAGGCATGATCTTGGGCGATAATAGTGACGTTAAGAAGCAACTGCATGCCTTTAGAGCGGCTGGTTTAGAGCTATCACTCGACGATTTCGGTACCGGCTATTCGTCCTTGTCGTATCTTAAAAATTTCGATATGGACTATTTGAAAATAGATCGCTCCTTTGTCACTCAGTTGTCAGAAGATTCCAATGAAAAGGTGTTGTGTGAAGCTATTATCGTAATGGCACACAAGTTGGGTTTGAAGGTTATCGCCGAAGGCATAGAAACCGTCGCCCAAGAAACACTGCTCAGATCCGCCGGCTGCGATTTTGGTCAGGGCTACTGGTATGCTAAACCATTGCCGGTCGACGAGTTTGAGGCGGTGGTCGACAGCTTAAACTAGACAGACCAGGCGGCTGCCAATGCCCCTGGCCGCTGGTGAAATCCTATTTCAACAGGGCCAGCACCTGTTCCGGCCGGTGCACAATGGCCTGGGCCCCTGCAGCGCGTAACTCAGCTTCCGAACGAAAGCCCCAAGTCACGCCCACAGCTCGGTAACCGGCATTGCGGGCGGTGTACATATCGACATCACTATCACCCAGGTAGACAATTTGCTCCGGTGCCCGTGCCAGGGCCGCGGTGACGCGATTGGAGACATCGGTGCTCGGTTTGACCGCGAGACCCTCTACCTGGCCCTGAACCACCTGCCATGGCCAACCCGCTAAGAAATGTTCGACACACTGATCGGCAAAAATTTGCGGTTTATTGGTCAGGATTGCCAAGGCTAGGCCCCGGTCACAGGCGCTGTCCAGCAGGGTGGCGATACCCTCATAAAGTCGCGTGTGCCGAGCCCAGTTGCCGGCGTACTGGTCTTCAAAGGCGGCCAGACAGCGTTCGACCTGAGCCGCGTCGACTTGGTTTTGTGGCACGGCACGCTCGACTAAGCGACGCGCACCGCTGCCGACGTACTGGCGATAGTTCGCCGTCGGTTGTGGCGGCAGCCCCTGTTGTGCCAAGACAGAGTTCATTGAGTCGGCGATGTCATCCAGGGTGTCGAGTAGGGTGCCGTCCATATCAAATACTAGGGCTGTTACGGTCATAGTCGTCTCTGTTGGTGAATTCGGATCGTTCTGGGCGTCTTATCAACGTCTTTTCAATATTGCATCAAGCCCCCATACAAGCGCGCATCATGACGCCGTTCGCCGCGCGCCGCCAGTTTTATGCTCAAAAAGCCTCCCGCCGAACATACGACTGTTCATTAAAGCTTACGCCGCAGGTGAATTCTAACCCCGGACCTGACTGTACTTTCGAGCCAATTCAGTTCGAAATGGGGGTCCTCGTTAATGAAAACAAGAATGGAGCGCCGATGCAGTCGAACGCGAGCCCCTATGTTGCCCATACACCTGACCCCCAGGGTGTTATTCATTGGTCTACGGCGGAACATGCCACCTGGCAGGAGCTGGTACAGCGCCAGCAACCGACCCTGGCCGAACTGGCTTGTCCGGCCTATCTGGAGGGCACGCAGTACCTGCAACTGCCCCAGGAGCGCATTCCCCACTTGGCAGATCTAGATCAACGCCTGCTTGACAGCAGCGGGTGGCGCACCGAGCCGGTGCCGGCCCTGATTGATTTTTCACGTTTTTTTGGCCTGCTCAGCACGCGTCGCTTTCCGGTCGCGACCTTTATTCGCAGTCCGGCCGATATGGACTATTTGCAGGAGCCGGATGTCTTTCACGAAATATTTGGCCACTGCCCGCTGTTAACCAACCCGGCCTTCGCCCGCTTTACCGAGGTTTACGGCCAGCTGGGGCTGGCGGCGTCGAAGGAGGATCGGACCTACCTGGCGCGGCTCTATTGGTTTACCGTGGAATTTGGCCTGATCCAGGATCAGCAAGGACAACGCAGCCTTTATGGCGGCGGGATACTGTCGTCACCGACAGAAACGGCCTACGCTTACAGCAGCGACGTGCCGGAGCGACTCCCCTTTGACCTGTTGACGGTGCTGCGTACGCCCTATCGAATTGATATTCTCCAGCCGGTGTATTTTTATCTCGATTCGATCGAGCAGCTCTTTGACGTGACTAAACAGGATATAATGGCCACGGTTCAACAAGCCAAAAAACTGGGTCTGCTGCCCGCTAAATTCCCCTTAAAAAAAACCGTCCACACGGACTGAGGTAACTGTATGACCCTGAACCAACAAGACTGCGCCGCCTGCCATGCCGACGCCCCACAAGTGACCCCGGAAGAACTGGCGGAACTGATTCAACAGATCCCCGAATGGCAACCAATAGTGATCGACCAGGTGATGCGCCTGGAACGCGTGTTCATCTTCCGCAACTTTCGCCTGGCGCTGACCTTCACCAATAGGGTCGGCGAATTGGCCGAACGGGAGGGTCACCATCCGGAAATCGTCACCGAGTGGGGCAAGGTGACCGTGCGTTGGTGGACTCATGCTATTGCGGGCCTGCATCGTAATGACTTTATTTGTGCCGCCAAAACCGACGCCCTGCTAGTCGATTAGAGCCTGCTCTAGGTGTCAACCTGATACCCCAGTTGACTAGTGGCCGCCGACTGGACGCTTGCTAAAATGGCTTGTCCGAGCTGCTGAGGCGGCCATTTTAGAACGTTTGGCGAAAGTCCTCACGAAATACATGGTTGAATCTTGTATCCAATCCACGATACTGCCCGTACAACCTAAATCGATCTAATTGAAATTTTATAGGATTCTATTGTATGGCTACAGTTACACTGCAAGGCAACCCCGTTTCAGTCGCGGGCGAATTACCAGTCGTCGGCAGCCCAGCGCCCGATTTCTCAGTAACCGGTGCCGATTTGAGCCCGGTAACCCTGGCCAGTTTTGCCGGTAAAAAATTGATCCTGAACATCTACCCAAGTGTTGATACCGGTACCTGTGCGGCCTCTACCCGCCAGTTCAATAGCAAGATGAACGAGCGCGATGATGTGGTTGTGCTCTGTGTGTCCCAGGATCTGCCCTTCGCCTTTGCCCGTTTTTGCGGCGCCGAAGGCCTGGATAAGGTGCAGACCGCATCGACCTTTCGCTCTCCGGAATTTTTGGCCGATTATGGCGTGAAGATCAGTGACAGTGTCTTGGCCGGCCTCTGTGCCCGTGCCGTGGTCGTGGTCAACGAGCAGGGCGTGGTCACCCACACCCAGTTGGTCGGTGAAATTGCTGATGAGCCGGATTATGACGCAGCCTTGGCCGCTCTGGTCTGATTGCACCCGTGATTTAACGACGGTCTAATCGTCAAACACCCAGCTACCGATTGGTCGCTGGGTTTTTTTTGCCTGACGTAAAGATCAAGCGCCGTGGTTGTTAAACCCAGATAAGGCAGCTTTGTGGCCCGATCAGTCGGTTGTTAGCGTGCGGTGCAGCGCGCTGTAGTGCGCGCCTTTGGCCAGTAACTCAGTATGACTGCCACTTTCGACTATTTGGCCGTCTTTCATGACATGGATCAAATCGGCGTTCATCACCGTGGTTAGGCGATGGGCGATCACCAGGGTGGTCTTATCCTGGGTGAATTGATCCAGCAGGGTCTGTATTTTGGTTTCGGTCTGATTGTCCAGCGCTGCCGTGGCTTCATCTAGCAGCAGGATCGGCGCATCGCGCAGCAGGGCGCGCGCGATGATCACCCGTTGGCGTTGCCCGCCCGATAGGTTGCTGCCGCGAGGACCTGCCAGGGACTGCAGCCCATAGGTCAGTTCGGCGGCAAAATCGCTCACTAGGGCATCCTGCGCGGCCTGCTCGACTCGACGGTCATCTGTGACCACATCGCCGAGCTTGATATTGTCGTGCAGGCTTTCATCAAACAGGGCCGACTCCTGGCTGACCACGGCGATCGAGTGGCGCAGATTGAAGATCTCAAGTGATTCAATATTTTGGCCACCGATACTAATGGTGCCGCTGTCCGGCAGTTCGATATGGGTCAATAAATTAAACAGAGTCGACTTACCGGCGCCACTGGCGCCTACGAAGGCGGTGGTTTTACCGCCGGCCGCGACAAAGGATAGATCGCGTACTACTGGGACCTGAGCGTAGCTGAAATTAACAGCCCGGAATTCAATATCGCCCAAAGGCTGCACTAAGGTCTTCGCTGTGGTTGCCGGCCGGGCCGCGGGCTGCTGGCCAAAGAGGAAGTAGATACGTTCCAAGTTGACCAGCGCACCCTGAATGGAGCCCGATACGTTGGTCAAGCGGCGGATCGGATCGAAGATCAGGGCAATGGCAAAAAAGAACGAAATAAAGGTCCCAGCGGTTTTTTCACCTGAGACAATTTCCTGGCCGCCGTAAAAGATTACCGCCACAAAACCGAGGCCGGCGATCAGATCGATCATGGAGGGCATAGCCGCCTTACCGTATTCCGACTTGAGTGCGGTGCGCACGAAGGTGCGCACGCCCAGATTAAAGCGATCGTTTTCATGCTGGGCCAGATTATTGAGTTTGATCGCCTTAATGCCATGAAAAATCTCGTCGAGTCGGGTCGACAGGCCTGCCGAAGTCTCGCGCGCGCGTCGGGTTTGTTTACGAATCAGCTTTTGCAGCAGGCTGATAGGCAAGACCAACAGGGGCGCGCCGATAAAGACAATGATGGTCCACAGCCAATCGTCTTGTAAGGCCGACGCCAGCATGCCGATTAGGGTCGCTGTATCACGTCCGACGCTGAGCAAGGTGGTGCTGGCAAAGCCCTGCAGAGCCTGGGTATCACCGCGCACTCGCTCGATCAGCTCCCCCGGTGAATGGCGATTAAAGAACGCCATATCGAGTGTTAATAGATGCCGGGTAAGGTCGCGCTGAATATGACCGACCACGGTGACACCGGTCTTTACGGTCAGGGAACGGTAGATAAAGGAACCGATACTGCGCACTAGGAAAACGGCGAAGACGGTCAGACTGATAGAGCCCAGTTGACTGGTGTCGCCGGCGATAAAGACATTATCAAACATCGGTTTTAGGGTGCGCACAAAGACATACATGGCGCCGCCTTCGAGCAACATAAAACTGAAGGCAATGGTCAGCTTTAAGCTGTGCCGCTTAATATAGCTGTGCCAAACCTTTGCGATCAGGTAACTCTTGGACTCTTCACTCACGCTGTAACACCTTATCGACGAGCCAACTGGATAAACCACTGGGGCTGAAGCCCGAGTGCAACTGTTCCGGCTGGTAATGATGATTAACCCAATCCATAAAGGCTATGGGCTGTTGAGCGTTAAATTGGCTGTAGCAGTCGAGAAAGTAGCCGAGAATGCCGGTTCGGGAGTGGGCCAAATGGAAATATCTCAGGCTCAATTGCTGCTTGGCTTCGGCTGCTGTGGCACCTTTGACGATCAGCAGATACAGCGCGGAGGCCAGGCCGGCGCGGTCGGCACCGGATTTACAGTGGATAACGAAGGGTGACTCGACCTGTACGAAAATATCCGCCAAACGATTTATTTCGACCACGCTGGGCAGGCGTCGGGAATTTAATTGGGTGTTGATCAGTTGTACACCTACCTGGCCGCAGGCTTCCGCTTCCAAGGCAAAGGCGGCAGAGCTATTGGCGCCGCGCAGATTGATAATGGCCTTGAAGCCCTGCTGAGCGAGTTTGCGGATAAAGCGCGGTGACGGCTGGCTGCTCCGATAGGCGCGCCCGTCGAGGCTGTGAAAGTTTGCGTACAGAGCCCGCAGATAGGCGTGATCGACCAGGTGACGATCGATATTTAGGGCGATACGGGATCGGGGTAAGTGCAGGCTGGCTCGCCACTGATCGCGTCGAGCACGATACTTCTTGCGCAAAGGTTTCATGACCTATTAGTTGGGCCTTAACAGTATAGCGCGCCAGTATAGGGTGCCGACCGGTCAAGTGATAGCGCTACAAAGGTCTCATTTGGGTTTAACAACCCCAGGCATTCCAAGGCAACCCAAGCCATTCCAAGGCACCCTAGGCAACCCAAGCCATTCCAAGGCATTCCAGGGCACCCCAAGGCATTCCAAGGCATCCCAAGGCACCCCCCCAAGGCAACCCAAGGCACCTCAAGGTAACCCAAGCGCGCTCGGCGTCGGTCAATTAAGCACTTAACTTAAAGACCTGGGCACTGTAACCGGGGCAGTCGATGAGCAGTTGCAAGTCGCCCCGAGCGGTTTTTGCCAGTCGCTGTTGCAACCCAAGGGCATTGATCTGCTCGACCAGGGTTTGGCCATCGCCTATCAGCGGCAGCAGGGCGCAAACCGCCTGTGGGATATTCAATTGACACTGGCGTGGAGTGGCGTGGAAGTTCACAAAAACCAGAATCCAGTCACTTCGATAGCAGCGAGCAAAGCTGTAACAGAGATCCGTATAGCCGCTGGACTGACCCAGATTGGCCCCGTGCAGGGGGATAAAGTCACCCAGCAGGCTGGTAGCGCAGGCGGAAAAGCTCAGCAAGCGTTGGTAGGCCCGATCAATTTGCCGCTGTGCCTCGCTCAGACCACCACCGTCACATTGGCCGCCATTGAGCCAGGCTTGATGGGCTGGGACACCGGCGTAATCGAAAATGGTGGTGCGACTGGCACGGCCAAAACCGAGATCTTCAGCGGCCGGCTCACCTTGAGCCTGACCAAAGTACAGCATAGTCGGGCCGCGCCCCAGTAGGGTTGTGACGACCATAGCCGGCCAGCCTTTTTCCGCCGACCCGGCAAATTCCGGCGCGGCGATGCGTTGCTCGTCATGATTTTCCAGAAAGCGCAGCAAGTGGTGGTCTATATCATTCAATTGCTGCTGCAGGGTATCGAGGCGTTGGGTTGTTTCATGGCCCCGGACAATGTTTTTTAAACCGTCGTACAGATCGACCTTATCGTATAGATAGTCCATCTTGCCGCGCTGAATGTAGTCGCGGTAGAGCCCCGGTTGGTAAACTTCCGCCAACAAGGTTGTTTCGGGGCACCGCACCTTGAGCGCCGAATTGAGATAACTCCAGAATTCAACCGGCACCATTTCGGTCATATCGTAACGAAAGCCATCGACGCCCTTATCGAGCCAATAGAAGGCAATGGCGCGAAACTTGGCCCAGCTGTCGGGTACGGACTGGTCGGCCCAAAATGCGACATGATCGGCGGCCGGCAGATCGCGGTAGTGCTCGGGCAAGATTGGGAAATCATAGCTGCCGTCAGGGCGGATACCATAGTTGACCTTAACGGTCTCAAACCAATCATTCCAGTGGGGTTTGGCCTGGCGCGCGCCATCCCCGGTCCATTTGGCGGGGGATTCACGGTATTGGTTGCGCGCGTCGGCGGTAAAGGCATTCGCCAGCAGCTGGCCCTGATCTGGATTGTCCGGCGGACAGAAGTCTTGTCCGGTGACATAATAGAAGTTGTTATCGCGCCGGTATTCCATGGCCGTATTGTCGTCAACACCAAAGTCGCGTGTGCCGGCCGGTGCACTGGTGCTGCGGTAAGCACGCGCAAGGTGATTGGGCACTATATCGATAATCACCTTCATACCATGGGCTTGCGTGCGGGCAATAAGGGCTTCAAATTCGGCCAGGCGGTTACTCGGATCGCTGGCAAGATCCGGGTTCACGTTATAGTAGTCTTTAACTGCGTAGGGCGATCCGGCCCGGCCTTTGACCACCGAAGGATGGTCATCGGAAATATCCGCATAGGGGGTTAGCAGAGCGTGATGTAAGACACCGGTGTACCAGAGGTGGCTGACACCATAGGCCTTAATTGCCGCCAGGGCTCGGTCATCGAAGTCGGCAAACTTGCCAACGCCGTTTTCTGCCAACGTGCCCCAAGGCTTGTTGGTGCTATTTTGATTGCCAAACAGGCGCGTAAACACCTGATAGACGACGACTTTACCCTGTTGCTTGGCCGGTACTGGTTTCATTGTTGATGCAGCCCCCTGATACTGTTAGGCAATTATACCCGAGGGTAGAGCATTTTTCGGGATTGATATCATAGCGCGGTTGAATATGGTTTGGGCCTAGTCGGCAATCGTTTGAACTATTCGTTGAGAGCGCGTCTTACGGTTACGCCAGATCTACTCGGGCATTGAACGCGATCACCAAACGATCCTGCGTGCCAAAGTAGGGCAGAGCCGAATGTTTCAAGTAGGACGGGAAGATGACAATTTGACCGTCCACCGGTTCCAGGTCCCAAACGCCGGTGCCATTCAAATACTGGCTGCCGGCATCGAGATAATGGCCGGCGTTACTGCGCGGATCGTAAAAGCGATTAATGCCATTGCGTTGGGCAAAGTTGGCGGCGCCCACATCCAGGTAATAGAGGCCACACCAGGAACAGTTTGGATGGCTGTGAGCGTCGTGAAAACCGCCGTTCTGAGTGATGTGGTACCAACTCTCGATGATCTGGGCATCCGCTTGGGCGTCCTCAGGCCAGAAGCCGTGGTTGACCTCGGTGGCGACCGTATTGAGTAAATCGGTCAGTAATAGATTCAGGGTCTGGATATCGGCATTGTCCCGTGCCAGGAAGTCGAGTTCGCTTTCCTGCAGATTGCCCTTGGCGAGGATGCCAACTTCACTTTTAATGGCCATCGGACTGGTGGCCGCATCGGCGTAAATTAGTTGGGTGAGAGCCTCCTTTAAAAGTCCATGATAGGGATTTTGAGTGATAAAACATTGGCTCTGCCACAGTTCAACCGGTTCAATATCCGGCGTATCGGAAACGGTCTCGAAATCAAGATCCATGGATAGGGCGCTCGCGCTAAGGGTTGGGCAAGGTTACCCAAGATCGCCACCTTTTGTAAGACCCTCCTACGCAACAGAGCGTTTCTGTTTGGCAGGACGGTATGCCGCGAACACAAAAATCCGCCGATGCGGGCAAAACGAGTGTAACGAGAGGGTGTTTAGATTGCTTGGTTGCGCGGGTGCGCCTTGCCTTGCTCCAGGTAGTACTTCAGTTCTTCTGCTATTTCAAGACTCGCTTTTTGTATCTTTAGCTTAATAATTGGCGTCAACAAAAAACCGATAATACCCTTTGGTTCCAGTATAAAGGCTATTACTACGGTGGTTTTATTTTCATCGATCGATTTGAGTGACCACAGACCGACGGCTCGTTTGGCGATTTTCGGAACACCTTTGGTGACGTGGTAGGTGAGTGCGTAATTAGTCGGGTCGAAGGTGTCCAATTCTTGAATGGTTTGGCCTCTATCGGTGATGGTATCGCGGGTTGAGTAATCTAACCCAGTAAACTTTGCGCTGCCACCGGGCTTGGAATCGAAAAAATTACTCGACCATAGATGAACCTGAGCAAATTGGCCGCCCATTACCGCCCATACGGCATCAATATCTTTCTCGATCATCATTTCTTGTTTGATATTCATCTTCTTGACCCTATTTTTAGATTTACTTTAGTGAAAATATTGTACCTTCGGCGCCTCGTTTACTATAGGGCACCCCGTGTACTATAGGGCACCCCGTGTACTATAGGGCACCCCGTGTACTATAGGGCACCCCGTGTACTATAGGGCACCCCGTGTACTATAGGGCACCCCGTGTACTATAGGGCACCCCGTGTACTATAGGGCCCACCCTAGTCTCCGATTCGATATACGTCAAATTGAGCTATAACTATGAATTGGTTTTATCTGCACCCTGCACCCTGAATGCAGGATGGAAGAACCCACTCGCTGCAGCTAAGCTGAACAGATCAATACCACTTCAAACGAGATCTCCACTAGCAACTCTAAGCGACTTACTTGATTGCTAGTAGAGTTTGCCTTCAGGCCAATATCGCCGGTTTAACCGCACGGATTCTTGATCTGTTCTCTCTATCGGCGGGACATTCGTTTGTTGGACTGCCAGGCTCAGCAGCTAGTCGACCTTAGTTGCGTAATTACCCCGCTCATACTACTGGTCGTATTGTATTTTGCTACTTTATGAATTTGACGGGTTATTAATGTCAATCTAGGTAGTCTTTACCGGTGCGTGTGACTGGGCACCGGGTTTGCTACAGTGCACCTGGAGCGCGGCTTAACGGACCTACCAGACCCCAGGGGTCATCGAATTATGAGGGTAAAAGATGGATACCGGTCAGTTACTGATAAACCTATTGCTTTACTTGTTTTTGCCGCTCTGGGGTCTGGCCGGTTTTGCCGACTGGCTCTGTCACCGAGCGACCCACATTGAGTCGACCTCGGGTCTAAACGAATCGCTGCTGCATACCCTGATGGGCATCCAGGTGGGCATTCCGATCATCCTCTGTCTGCTCTTTCGGGTGAATGTATTGATCCTGTTGATCTGTCTGCTGGCATGGGCTCTGCACGAGTTTATTGCCCATAAGGATGTCGCCTACGCCGGATCACGCCGGAAAATTACCATCTGGGAAATGCATGCGCACAGCTATTTGGCGACCCTGCCGCTCTATATGTTGTCTATTATAGCGGTGATCAATTGGCCGGTGGTGCAAGACCTGGTCAGTCTGAATTGGGCTGGGCAGTGGCAGTTGACCGCCATGACCTATCAACACGGCTTTGACGGCTATATGCCAACCTACCTGAGCTTTATGGCGGTGATCTGTGGCTTTCCCTATCTGGAAGAAAATCTGCGTTGTTTGATCTACAGACTGAAACAGCGCAGGGGCGTGCTATGAGCGTTTACATCACCGGAACGGGTGCCTACCTGCCGGGCCCGGCCATTGATAACGATCAAATTGAGCAAATTCTTGGACTCGTGCATGGCAAGCCGAGTCGGCTGAAACAGAAGATCCTCGCCGCCAATGGCATCAAGCGCCGCCACTACGCCATTAATGAACAGCATGAAACGCTGGAGTCCAATGCCGAATTGGCGGCCCAGGCCGGCCAGCGCTGTCTGCAGTCGGTCGGTTTAGCACCGGCTGCGGTCAGTCTGCTCAGTGTCGCGACCAGCCAGGGCGATCTGGTGTTGCCCGGCTTTGGCAGCATGGTGCAGGCCCAAATGCGGCTGCCCGATCTAGAGTTGCATACCAGTCATGGCATCTGTTCGAGCAGCATGATGGCGTTGAAGACTGCCTATACCGGCATCCTGGCCGGGGAGCATGCTAACGCCTTGGTGATCGCCAGCGAGCTGAGTTCACGCCTGTTCAAAGCCAGCCGCTATGAGGCGGCCGGTGGCAAGATCGACTTTAATGCCGAGTTTCTGCGCTGGATGTTATCGGACGGGGCCGGCGCCCTGCTATTGGACAACCGGCCGCGCGGCACCTGCTTGCGGGTCGACTGGATCAAGGGCTTTTCCCATGCCGATGCCTATCCGGTGTGCATGACGGTCGGTCAGCCGCGCCCGGGCAGTGCCTGGCCGAGTTGGCAGGATTACCCCAGCTATGCCGCCGCCGAAGCCGATGGTGCCCTGTTGCTGCGCCAGGATGTGCGCCTGCTCGATAATATCGTTAAGGTCGGTGTCGATGGCTATCTGCGTCTGCTTGAGCAGCAGCAGTTGGCCGTTGCGGATATCGACCACGTGCTCTGTCACTATTCTTCGGACCATTTCCGCAGCAAGATATTTGCCATGCTCAGCAAGGCTGGCGCCATGGTGCCCGAAGAGCGCTGGTACACCAATCTGTATGAGCGCGGCAATACCGGCTGTGCCTCAATCTTTATTATGCTCGATGAATTTATGCGCACGCAGCAGCCCAAGCCGGGCGCGACCATTCTGTGCATGGTGCCGGAGAGCGGTCGTTTTAATACCATGTATATGCAGCTCACGGTGATGGCCCAATGACCCCAATTAAGGAGCAGAGTATGAACCAGACCCCGACACCCGATACCGGCAAGCCCGACGTTGATCTTGACTATCATTTGTCCGCTTTGGGGCAACGCGCCCTACAGCAGTTGATGCAGGTCTGGTTCGACTTTGAACGACAGCTCGGCCGAGTGCCCATCGTGGCGCGCATCGACCAGCAACAACTCAGCCGTGAGGACTATCTCCAACTGTTGCTGCATTTGCGCCAACAGGTGATTGAAGGCGGCCGCTGGATCAGCCGCTGTGCCTCCAGTTTTGAGCGTGATTATGCCGATGTCCGCAGCACGGTAATCGGCCATGCCCAGGCCGAACATCAGGATTACCAGATGCTGGAACAGGACTATCTGGCCGCCGGTGGGGAACTGAATTTGTTGCACGCTCAGGGGCGGAATATCGGCACCGAAGCGCTACATGCCTTCCTGATGTATCGCGCCAGTCAACCCAATCCGGTGGAACTGATCGGCGCCATGTGGATCATTGAAGGGCTGGGCCAAAAGATGGCCGGTAGTTGGGCCGATGCGGTGGACCGATTGTTCGGCACCGATCCGAGCTGCAGTCAATTTATGCGCTATCATGCCTTGAACGACGACGGCCATATGGACAAACTGTATCGGCTGATTGATCGGGTCTGTCAGACCGAGGCACAGCTTAAAGCTGTGGTAAAGACGGCCCGGGTGGTGAGCCGCCTCTATGCTCTGCAACTGGAAGAGATTGACCATGATTAAAGACCGCAGTGCCTTTCTCGAAGCCATCGCTATCGATCAGTCGGTGCCGATGGACCCCGCCGCCACGGCCCTATGGATGGCTGACTTAAAGAATGCCGGGCGTTGGTTTGTGCGCCCGCTGGTGCAGCTGGTGTTCGCCGTCCTGTTGCATCTGGTGTGGTTTGTTAAGCGCTTGCCCTTGCCGCAGTTTCGCGCCCACGCCACGCTGCAAAAACTGATCTGTTGGTTCTGTACGCACCTGGTCAGCATGCCGGCCAATCAGCTGATTTTGCGCCACTTCGCCACCGAATCGAATATCCTCAATTTCTTGCGCGACAATGTAACCGCCGAATCTGGCAGCGAGCCACCCGATGCGCTGAGCCTGTACCCGAAATCGATCGATGACATGCACCGGGATTCCTTTGTCGAACACGACCAGGAGCTGTTTCGCATGATCCTGGCGCTGGCCAAGACGCGGGCTCAGACAAAGACGCGCGGCCAGACAAAGACCGCAGCTCTAGAGCCAGCCCAGCCCCTGTCTTGGCAACACTGGCAGCCTATCGTTATGGCCGATTTTGATATTCGGCCCCGGCGCACCCAAGTGATGGATTTCGAGACCGCACATGCCCTTTTTATGTGTCTGTTTTGTTTGCTGTTGACCCGCGATGAATACCGCGATGCGATCAATGGCTTTAACCTAGATCAGTCGATTGCCATCCAGGTGGGTAAGTTGATCGGCGATACCAGCCTGAGCGAATACGCCTATAACAAATACCCGCACTATCTGGTCGGCCCGTGGAACCTGACACAGCGCTTTATTATGCACGGCTTTTTTACCGAGTATCTCTATGCCCGGTTGGAGCAGGAGCGGGTTGCGGGTAAGGCGGTGGGGTGATGGCCTAAATGCAAGTACTGCCTCGATGCAAACGGAGCGCTCCCTAGACCAGGCTAAATTGATAGAGGCAGTGCTGTTTATGCTCTTCGGTATAGGTCAGAACACAGGTTGTCCAAACATAGCCACGCAGGTTTTTAATGCGCACCTGAATGGTTTCATTATTGGTAAAGGTCTCCTTTGGCGCATTGAAGATGAGAACATACTGGGTTTGAAATTCGCACTGCAGCTTCAAGCTACTGCCAGCAAGGGTGCGCACCGGCAATTTGTAGGAAAATCTGTTACGCCCACAGATTAGACGCTCCAGCGGGTAGTTGTTCGGTTCGACTGCAAACACCTGACGGCCATTCCTGCTTATCGTTTCCTTTACTATAGCGTCATATTTGATTACTGCTTTTTTTTCTGAGTTTGTTGGTGGCATGGTTGAAGCCCATGCCCGTTATGACAACTGCGTTTGGCACAGCAAAGGGAGGGTTCGGATTATTCGCTAAAATGAGAGTGATACAATGGGATGTCGTTTGCCAACTGGCTTGGGCCATTCGGCCCAAGCCAGTTGGGCAGGGTAGGGGGCATTAGACACGTCATTGAGCTAAAAAAATAGCTCAATCCGGTTATGTTTTACTATGACTACCGTCGCAAAGCGGTTGTGATGCGGTGCTTTTACAGCCACAAAAATAAACCGTCTTTGATTCAGTCGCTGCGTATTTCACCGGTGTAAAATCGCCTCCCATGTGAGATCCATCGCAAAAAGGCTGGCTTTGGCTTAGGCCACAAGCGCACCAAAAATAGGCTTTACCTGCCTCTACTTCCGTTGCAAAGGGTGAATCTGATGCTCTTTTGGGATCGCTCATGTTTTCTCCTAGTATGATAAATATAACAATACAGTTATGTGCCTAGAGGCCGTAGACTGGATTTACTGGCAAGTAGCAGCACTTTCCAATGGCAGACCAGGATCTAAATCACGAGAACTATTCTGAGCGCAATATAGGTGCCTGTCAATTTGGCTGATATTGCGAAAATACACCGGCTGGGTAACACGTCGCGGTGAGGAACACTGCGGGTTCGGTTGAATCGCCGGGACGGTGGGTATCACGATTTAGGGCCGCCCGGTCTGGGGCTTGGACTTATTCGGTCGCATGAGCATAAACCGTATTGCGTGAGACCCCAAGCTGTCGTGCTGCCAAGGCAACATTGCCGTTACATTCTCGCATCACCTTGCGAATTTCGAGGCACTTAACTGCCTTGACCATATGGCCTGTGCAGCCCTTGCAGGCCGCTATATCGAGTTGGCGCTGGCCTAAAATTCGGGTTATCCCTTCGGTGCGGATAATGCCTTCATGATGTTGGATGGCCAAGGTTC
>Ga0307492_10000479_pt1 | contig 17008 bp, 29 predicted proteins | sample SI3LmetaG_FD_202365 | JGI IMG/M metagenome (GOLD analysis project Ga0307492, IMG submission 202365) | Sea-ice brine microbial communities from Beaufort Sea near Barrow, Alaska, United States - SI3L | ecosystem: Environmental > Aquatic > Marine > Coastal | place: USA: Alaska | collected 2017-05-06 | reverse complement strand
CGTTAATACATCTAAGGCTATGTAAGCATTAAGTATATCATCATAGATAAGTTTCTGGTCAAGTTCTAGTCGTTTATAATAGTTTGTTACACCTAATACTTTAGAAGCAGTACGTGAATTTACTTGGAATAAGCCCACATCTTTACTACTAAGGTTAACCCTAAACCTTCCTGCTGAACTTTCAGCAAGGGCTATAGCTGCCATAGTGTAACCTAGGTCATAGGGATTACCTTGGTGATACGCAAACTCCAACCTACCTTTCTGAATAGGGGAGAGGTTACCATACTCGGCACAATCTTGTGCATAGGTTATATGGCTAATAAATAATAACACTAGCAAGACTAAAAGTTTATCCAATGGGTACTCTCCTTATGTCTACCTTGATAGAAAATAAAAGTAGGCGATAGTAATAAGCACCATCGTGACGCCTGCTAATAAATTACTTAAAGAGCACTTACTGCAAATAACAACATCACTAGCGCCACATCTCCTTACCTTGCCTGTTGATTCGCACGTAGGGCACTTCATTTTCTAGGCCACTTTACTGGTTTAATCGGATTTTCTATCTGTTCTTTTAGGATGTCATTATAAATACTCAATTGAGTCTTTAAACCGTTTTCTTCATGGAATGCAGACTCAAAATAATTACGCTCTTTTTGTGATGCCTGTAACTCATCTAATAGGTTGTTAATACACTCACTCACACCTATTACCTCTCGCCAGTTGATTTCCTTTTTAGCTTTGATGTCTGACATTAATATGTTAAACCTTTGGTATGCGTTTAGTTTACTCATTAGTTTTTCCTTTTCTATAATTGCTTAATTGTGTGAAGTAAACCGCGAGGTCTACTTTGGTGGAATTACACTGTCAACACTTTAATAATATTAATTTAGTAAGTCCTCTCTAATTCTTCCTCAAGACTATAAGGTTCATTAAAACGTACCCAGTTTCTTTGCGCTTTAATACCCCCTTTAATACGTTGCAGGTACACCTTGTGGATTATTGTGTGGTTAAAAGCTTTCAAGAAAGTACTACGCATAAAAGTAAAACCTTTAGCTTCTACTATAACTCCATTGGTTTTCCAAGCACTACCGTTGTGGAATGCTACAGCAGTGTCAAATGACATATGTGTTGGGCAGTCACTATCAAAAAGGGTAAGAGGATCTTCAGCTACTATATGCCAAACTTCTTCTGTACTATCTAATCTATAACCTAGCTCCGCTAGGAAGTAAGCTAATGATTGAAGTTGTAACTCTGTGGTATTAATACCTTGATCAAGTTCATGTTTCCACTCATCAATCACATTTTGTTTACGTGTACTCATGTTTGTTCTCCTCTTAATAAGTTAAATATTTATTTAGTTTATAATCTATATCCGCAAGTGTCAACTTGTTTTGTAAGTTATTTTTACCTTCTGTAGGTAAGTGTGAGATATAAGAAGTCATGCAGTAGGCTAACCACTTCAAATCTTTCTCCTCATAAATACCTAATTTCTTTAGTAACCTGATACTATACCTATTCGCCCTAGCTTCACGATATAGGAGGTTATTATAGTTATCTATACTACTTGTACCGAAATACCCTAGAGGTTTCCAAGTCACCTCTCTTACAGCTCTATTATTATAACTACTGGAAGTATATCCCTTACTCTCCTTGAAATCAAAGTAGTGAGCTAACTCATGGAGGAAAGTAGAATAAAAGTTTTCACTGAATAAACTTACTTCTATTCTATTATTGTGCCAAAAACATGCAATCTCTCTAGTATCGTATCTCATTATTAAAGCTATATTGTACTTATTACATATAGCTTTAGCAAACCAAAACCTTTTCCAGTACTTGAACATTATTTATCACCACAATATATTAACAGCTCATTTGTACCGTAGGAGTCCATACTACGTAACCAAAATACTGCATTAGCTACGGCAGTGTGACTTGGATTACTTTGCTTCTTGTTGTGAAGTATTAACTCTTCCGCATCTTTTCTTGTAACACTATTATATTTTCTCATTATTATCTCTCCTTTATTTAATTACCTTCAGTATAAACAAACTAATACCCTTGTCAACAACTATTTTAAGTTCACTCGTTCGCATAAATAATGGGTTGACTTCTGTTTGGTCGCAGGTTATATTTAACCCCTCAACAAAGAACGAGGATTTAGAGAATGATTTATAACAAAGAAGTTTACGGCATTGAAGATAGCACAAGCGTAGATATAGAAGTGGTGGCGGGTGGCGTTATAGAGATTATGACTGATGCACCAAGAACATGTTGCGTGTCAATTGTTAAACTCAATGAGAATATCCTTGATGAGTTGATTGCAGCACTAATAGAAGCTAAGAGTTTAATTAACCAAGGAGAGTAGTAAGTAATGAGTGAATACGTTTGTCATTTACCCCCAATTAGTTACTTTGATTTCAAAATAGCTTATTATAAAGAGTTTCCTAATAGTAGCTATCGCTTAGGTCAAGCGTTTATTAACTGTTTTATTAAGAAAGAAGATCAGCGCACTGAGTTCTTATTCTTGTGGGAAGAGAAAAATGTTAATGTTGCAGAGAATTTAATCTTTGGACTAATACGTGATTGGGATTGGGATATGATGGCTCTTGTTCCTGTAAGGAAAAGCCTGTAAGGAAAGTATAGTTAAAATAGTTATTGACACAAGAATAAAACTATAATAGAATCCCCTTATTATTAATTCAGTAAGGGGATTTTTGTATGAAGGTATATCATGTGGGTGGCTGTGTTAGAGATATTTTATTGGGTTTGGAATACAATGATATAGACTGTGTGGTTGTTGGCAGTACACCAGAAGAAATGTTATCAAAAGATTTTAAACAGGTTGGGTCGGAATTCCCAGTCTTTCTTCATCCTGTATCAGGAGATGAATGGGCATTGGCTAGGACAGAGTACTCTACGGGTAGTGGCTACCAAGATTTTGAGTGTAGCTTTGGAAAAGATGTTACTCTAGAAGATGATTTGTTACGTAGAGATTTAACAGTCAATGCCATTGCACAGTGTGTCCGTTCAGGGGAGATACTTGATTTTCATGGAGGTAGGAAGGACATTAGAAATAAAGTACTCAGACACACCTCAGAGAGTTTTCGTGATGACCCAGTACGTGTGCTTAGGTTAGCTCGTTTTTATACTAAATTCGGCCCTGAGTGGGAGATAGCGGAGGAGACTAAAACCCTATGTGACGAGATGTATACAAGTGGTATGTTGTATGGACTTACCCCAGAAAGGATCTGGAAAGAAACAGAGAAAGCTTTGAGTACACAACAACCATCTTTATTCTTTGATTTTTTGAAAGATTATACTTGTTTATTTCCTATGACAAAGAGTATGGAAAATACAGTAGAAGATAACCCATACCACCCAGAAGCTAATGTATGGAAACATGTAAGTATGGTCATGGATTATGCAGCTAAAAACTTCAATGATCCAGAGATTAATTGGGCTTGTTACACACATGATTTTGGAAAAGACCATTGTTATCAAGAACATGGCAACGGGCATGGTCATGAGCAGGAAGGTTTACCTTTTATTGAGGACTTATGTAATGAATACAAAGTACCTAATAATTACAGGGATTTATCACTATTGGTGTGTGAACATCATCAAAAGGTACATTCATGTCTAGGACGAGGTACTAATAAGGGTATGAAAGCTAAATCAATAATGAAACTATTCCAACAAACAAATGCTTTAGTTAAACCTGAAAGGTTTGAGAAGATATTGAAAGCTTGTAGAGCTGACGCAGCAGGAAGAGGTGCTAATACTGAACAGATTAAAGAGTTTGAAGATAAACCTTACCTGCAAAAAGAATTCTTGACAGAGTGTTTACAAGCTGCCAGAATGGTTAACACTAAAGAGGTATCTATACCAGCAATTGAGAAAGGTAAGTCTGGTATTGAGATTGGAGAGTTAATACGTGTATCTAGGATTGAGGCGATAAGAGGAGTGCAAAGAATATGGAGGAACAAGAAGGTTTAAGGTTATACAGTTTTGGTAATATGTATTTAGGTGGGGTTCAGGCAGGTATACAATGTCAACATGCTACAACTGAGTTGTGGGTGAAGTACCAACATGAGTCTCAGCGGGTATTGATGGAGTGGGCTTGTAATTATAAAACAACAATATTATTAAATGGAGGTAGGGCTAACAACCTAGAAGATTTGAAGTCTTTCTTAGCTGGAAGGAGTAATCCTAATGGTGAGAATAAACTCCCTTGGGCTTACTTCAATGAGAGTACTGAAGCTTTGGGTGGTTGTATTACCAACGTTTGTGTCGTTGTTCCTGAGAGAATTTACAGTGAAGATCTCCACTACAAAGAGTATGAATATATGAACTACGTGGCAGTTAAAATGGGAGAAGGTGTACCTCTACATGAGTACCTATCTTCTTTCGAATTTGAACTATTTAAAAGGATTAAACGATGCAGATTAATTTCATAACAAAAAATAAGTTACTTACAGAAGAACAGTACCAATGGCTAACAGAAGTGTTATCGGATTTTGATTGTATTTTTGTAAGTATACACGGGAGTCACCTCTATGGATTAAACCGAGAAGAGAGTGATATCGATATCAAAGCTATCTATGCACCCACTCGTAGTGAAATCTTAATGGGAGAGGCCAATAAAACTCACAATAAGAAGAATGATGATTTAAATATTGAGATTGAAATTAAATCTCTGAGTAGCTTTCTGAAGTCAGCCAAGAGTTCAGACACGAATTGTATTGATCTTCTCCATACCCCTAGTAATTTAACACTCCTTACTTCACTTATGTGGAACACTATTAAAAGTCATCGTAGTGATATGTATGCTAAAAACATGAGAGGTATATTAGGTTACATAAAAACACACTCGAATAAATATAACAATAAGATTGACCGTTATAATGAGATGGTAGATTTAGTAGGGCGTATTGATGACAAACAAGCTAATATTAAAATAAAAGATACTTATATCCCTAAGATTGTTGAAGCTAGGAAATACAAGTATATTAAGAATGTAGTTGTCAAGTCTGATCACGAACAGCACTATGTAGAAGTTTGTGGTAAGAAATATATCTTGTCTTGGGAAACTAAGCTACTTAAAGATGCTTTACATAATGAGATAAAGCGCTATGGGAAACGTACTCATGCTGGTAGTGGAAACGGTATGGATACAAAATCTCTCAGTCATGCACTTAGAGTTTTAAATCAGTTAAAGCAGATAATTACGGAAAGAGATATTACATTCCCCCTACCTAATGCTGAATATCTACTTAAGGTTAAGCTTGGTCAGGTAATTGACATTGAAGAGGTAATGACTACTATCCACAATGAGTATGAAGAGTGTATATGTTTGATAGAAGAGAGTGACCTGCCAGAGGATGTAGATATTTCCCCTATGTTAATTGCCCTATCTAAATACTATTTTAAATAAAAACAAATAAAGTCCTTGACCTCAAAACGCTAAGGACTTATAGTATCTGCAATTAGATAATTTGAAAAAGGAAGGGTATTATGAAAATACAATTTGGTAAAAAGTTAGATGAAAGTTTAGAGTACTTTGTTACATCTGATCTGCATTTCTTACACAGTAATATCTTAAAGTTCTCACCTAAGTATCGTCCTTGGGTTGACAAAGAGGAGATGACAGAAGCGCTTATCACCCACTGGAATGAAGTGGTACCAGTAGAAGGGGTAGTGTTTCACGTAGGTGATTTTTCCTTTGCTGGCGGGGATAAAACTAGGGAGATCATATCAAGACTTAACGGTACAATCGTATGGCTCTTAGGTAACCATGATAAAGTTATCAGAGAGCAATACCGAAGTAGTAATAAATTTGATTACTTAGAGTTTCGTTATGAAGGACATAAAGTTTGCATGGGTCATTATGCCCCTCGTGTATGGAATCAATCTCATAGAGGTAGTGTTTTCTTTTATGGGCACTCTCATGGATCATTACCTTCATTGGGCAGGTCTATGGATGTTGGTTGGGATGAGCAAGGTAAGATCCTTAAGTTAGAAGAAGCTATAAATATGTGCCTAGCAAAAGAAATCCATGTAGCAGACCACCATTAGGAGGGGATAATGTTAAAATTAAATGTAGATGACCTCATTGAACAGAGTTTAGTTAGAAAGAAAACTTACACTGAAGGTAAGTATAAAGGCTTGTCCGTACTAAAGTACCATCGTAAAGTATTCTATAAGAACCTATGGCACTTAGATGAACGACTATTGGAGTGTCGTGGGACTGTGGTGGATGAAGGGGATAATATTGTTGTTCTGCCATTTAAGAAGGTTTTTAATCTCGGTGAGAATAACACTACTGTACCGTTAGATGCTCATGTAGAGTGCCCTGTTAAACTTAATGGGTTTATGGGTGCTGTCACCCTAACCAAGGACTATGGATTAGTGTGTAGCACTACAGGGAGCCTAGACAGTGATTTTTCTTTAATAGTAGAGAAGTGGGTTAATAAGCTCAATAAGAATATATTTAATTTATATACTACGTATCTGTTTGAAGTGTGTGATGAAAGTGACCCCCACATTGTCAAAGAGAAAGAAGGTATTTACTTAATTGGTGCAAGAGATACTATGACAGGACATATGTACCGTGAAGGTACACTAGATAGTATATCTTTAGCTATGGGTTGTAAAAGAGTCCCTGCTAAACTTTGTGAATTTAGGGAAGTACTACAAGAATTAGGTACCGTGCGCCATGAAGGTTTCATGGTAAGAGATCTAGATACAGGAGAAACACTTGTTAAGCTTAAATCTCCATATTACTTAGCAAAGAAAGCTATGATGCGGATTGGTGCCAAACAGTTGGATATCATGTTCACTAATAAGAATATCTTCAAAAGACGAATTGATGAAGAATTCTATGATTTGGTAGATTATATTGTTAAAAAGTTTGACAAAGAGGCTTGGGCTAGTTATGATGAACAACAACGTAGAACTTTTATAGAGGGATATTTCAATGCAAAGTAACACATTATATATTTTAAGAGGGGTATCAGGTTCAGGTAAGAGTACTCTAGCTACCACATTAGCTAATAGTTTGCACCATGCTAAAATGGTATCAGCAGATGATTACTTTGAACATGATGGTGACTATGTGTTTGATGCAAGCTTACTGGGACAGGCTCACTCTCAGTGCAGGTACCGTGTTGATAAGATGATGGACTTACAGTTCAGTAATATTATACTGCATAACACTAGTACTTCAGAGAAAGAAATTGAGCCTTACCTAAACTTAGCTGAGCATTATGGTTATAATGTAATTAGTTTGGTAGTGGAAAATAGGCATGGGGCAAGTACCGTACATAATGTACCAGAGAATACGTTACATAAGCAAAGACGTAGATTGCTTGATAGCATTAAATTAATTTAAAGGAGATAAGATATGAGTATTACAAACAACACAAGCACTTTCGGTGATTTTAGTGAATTTATGCAAAAATTAATTGTTCGATTTGAGAAAAACACGAAAGGTAAGAAGGTTTTCACGACAAAAGATAATAAACCAGACGAACTATGGAAAGAGTATTTAGCTTCCTTTCAGGGCGAGTTGTCTAGACAAGAGCATAAATGTTCTTGCTGTAAGAATTTCATACGTAAGTATGGTAGTATGGTTGTTATCAGCGAGGAAGGTTTGGTATCTTCTCCTTTGTTTGATACATCTGAAGTTTATGGTGCATTTGATAAAGTAGTAAGTAATTTATCAAAGCTTATTAAGAAGAGGGCAGTTGATAATGTACTTTTATCTAAGTTAGATATCTTAGGTACTAAAGAGGCAGGGGGTTGGTCTCACTTTTATGTACCTACTCCAGAAGGAGTAAAAATCTCCTCATGGAAACAAGCGCATGAACTTATTGCGGAGAAGAAAGAAGACTACCGTATGGTTTGTCGAGCACTAGCTAAATTTAATGAGCCTGCCGTGGATCAAGCAGTAAAGTTATTACAGTCAGGATCCTTAAATCAAAGTGAGAAATTTATTGGTGTAGCTAACTGGATGAAGGAACTTCACGTAGATCATAATCAAGCTAAAAACAAAAGTAATGTAGTTTGGAAAGCTATAGCTGAAGCACCCCAAGGGTTTGCTCATATCAATGGTAGTGTCTTAGGTGGTCTCCTTGAGGACATAATTAAAGGTTTCGACTTCAGTGTTATTGAGAAACGTCACAATGAGAAGGTACATCCCCTACGTTGCCAACGTGCTCAATTACCAACAACACAAGCTAATAGGAAGCAAGCAGAAGATATTGTAAAAGCTATGGGTATAGGAAACTCATTAGCGCGCAGGTACGCAAGGTTAGATGAATTAAAACTTATCTGGAAACCTACAAATAAGGTGAAAGAGGTAATTAAGGAAGGTGTGTTCGATCACTTAGTCACTAAAGACCCCGATCATAATAAGGTACAGGATGTTGATATGAAACCAGTACGTATTTCTTATGCTAAATTTGAACGTACTGTACTACCTACTGCGGATAGTATTAGTGCCATAACACCTTATACTGGTAATTATTGTACCTACTGCACCGCTGTTAATACTGATGCAGCAAACATCATGAAATGGAGTAACCCTGTAAACTGGTACTTGTACCATAATGGTAGTCCTGCTAGTCGTTGGGGTGTACCCGCCAACGAGTACGTAACTGTAACAGGTATATCTCCAAAGCCTAATATGTGGGGGGATGGAAAAGACTACTTGGGGGATGGGCTGTTATTTGTACTAGATGGTTGTGTAGATACTAACAAGAAAATAGGTTTAGCATTATTCCCTAGTGTACTTATTTCAGATTTACATCCAGTTCGCGCAACGATAGAGCAGTTTAGTAATGAAGGTACTATGCAAGGTATGGAGGAGGCTAGTGCAGGAGGGTTACTACTTGGGGAAGGTAACACTATTGATATAAAAGTTGAGTCAAATGGACTTACCACTAAGTATGTTATTGATAGACTAGAGTAGCAGAAGTAATAAAAACAAAAGACTCTTGACTTAACCCTCAAGAGTCTTTATCATTTGTACAACTTAAACATTTAAAGGTTTTTATGTATGACAAGAATTAATTGTATCCCACCAAACATGTTACTAGACGAACACCTACAAGCGGCTGTTCGGGAAGGCTTACGTCCAGTAAACGAAGTGTTATCAGGTAAAGATAATATTAAAGGTTGTCCTGATGACTGGAAGCTAGGTACAGGGCATGTTATTTTATTGACATATCCAAATAACAAGGTTATAATAAAATGAGGAGTAAATATGTACAAAAGTTCTGATGAAATACTTACATCCCTGAGGGAAGGCAGTACTACATTAAAAAGTTGCCAGAATAGTGTGAGTAGGTATCGAAAACTTAAGCAAATAGCTAATGTGATGATGTTCACGGAAGCTATTGAATATTATAAAATGTTTTATAGAGAGTAAATAATGACAATTAAAGGTTTAGTACACGGTGTAGGTATTAATGATGCTGACTACGTTCTACAGAAATACGCAAAAGCTCAAGGCAAGGAAAGAGGAAAATTAGTGTGGATATGTCCTTTTTATAAGAGGTGGAAAAGTGTACTACAACGTTGTTACTCAAGTAAAATACATAACAAATACCCTACTTATAAAGATTGTACTGTTTGTGAAGAGTGGCTGACCTTTAGTAATTTTAAGTCTTGGATGGAGAAGCAAGAATGGGTGGGTATGCATTTAGATAAAGATTTATTAATGGAAGGTAATAAGGTTTACTCACCAGAAACATGTGTATTTGTACCTAGGGTTATTAATATGTTCACAGTAGGTAGTAATGCTAGTAGTGATAATTATCTCTTAGGTTGTAGTTGGGATGGCGGTAGTGATAGTTTTAAAGCTAGAGTTAGTAACCCTTTTACATGTAAGACTGAGCATATAGGTCGCTTCGATACAGAATTAGAAGCACATTTCGCTTGGAAGAAAAGAAAGCATGAATACTCTTGCTTGTTAGCTGATAGTGAATACGTTACTGATGAAAAGGTTAAGGAAATATTATTAAATAGATACAAGAACTTTAGTACAGTAGAGTATCACTTAAGATAATCTATAGGTAAGAGATAAATAACTTTTGCAAGGCACATCTACCTTTTACAGTATATCAGTGGTTAGAGGCTCAGTCTGAGTACCATAAGAGAGGCTTTAAGGGGTTTGATTATGATTACCCCACCGTTTCTCACCTATCAAAAGAATACTTAAATTGTTACAAACCCACAGAGAAAGCTTTACGTAGTAATTTAGCTCGTATTGTAGAGCGATGGAGAAAACGTAAGAAACCTTACCATTTTAAGGGAAAAGTTATTGACAACAGGATAGAGTTTATGAAATACTATAAACAACTTAAAGAGAATGTATTGGAGGATTATTTATGAATTATTATGTAGGATATTTTTATCATTGTTGGCGGGTGGTCTTTAACCACTTTAAAGTTCCATATTGTGCTAAGTGGGGGAACTTACTTCAAGAGATGGTAGATAACTGTGACGATATTACTATTAAGGAAGATTCTCATGGTAAGGTGCATACAGTAGACTTTAACTACAAACATAATGTATATGAGGTATGGGTATGTAATGGTTTCTACGCAGCAGGGTATCTATATAGGTTTAATGGGCGTTGCACATCAAGCAATACCCAAAAACTCCCTAGTTTTAAATTACAGTCTAAGTTGTTGCAAATGGTTATTGACTACAAAAACAAACTAGAACAAGAAGATATACGTAAGTTTGAGAAAGAACTTTACAGAAACAGCTAAGGAGATTATTTATGAGTAATAGATTTGAGGTAGGTACTAAGGTAAGGGTTGATATTAAGGGTAACGATAATTTCTATAAGGTGTTAGATAATTATAACGAAAGTGGATTCATTAAGTGCACCTTGTGTGGGTGGGATAACCCACAGCACGTCTTACAGGTTATGGCTTCGTTTGTGAAACCTGAAGACTGGGTAGAACCTATAGCTGAGTACACAGAAGATTTCATTGGTAAAATTGTATGTAATGTGGAGTCTGACGAAGATGAACTAAAGATTTACTTTACAGACGGTACAACAATGTGTATCTCGGCTGAGATGGGACAAGGGCAAGGTTATTTAGTTTATGGAGACCAAACATGATTGAAGTGAGAGAAGGGAATGTGGTTGATGCTTTATTGTCAGGTGAAATTGACTATTTAGTACACTGTACAAATAGTAGAGGTAAGTATGCTTCTGGTGTTGCAGGGGAAATACGTAAGCGTATCCCAGAGGCTTACACTGCTTATATGAAACAGTATTCCCAGTGGAGTAACCATGGAAATAAACATATTCCATTAGGAGACCTATCTTCTGCAAAAGGAGTTGTCAACCTATGTGGTCAACTTAGCTATGGGTATGACAAGAAACGTTATGTTAACTATGGTGCTGTTGCTTCGGGTTTTTGTGATTTATTTTGTTATCTGCAGGATATAGATAGCAGACAAAGCAGAAATATTAAAATAGGGTTACCTCTTATTGGTTGCGGATTAGCAGGAGGGGATGAAACTATTATGATGGAGTTGATCGAACACTGTCTTGGTAATATTTACAAAGCAGTTATAGTGTACAAATTATGAACTACTTAGACAAAACAAAATTAAAACGTCAGATAGAAAGATTGACTAAACAATTAGAACGGTATGAAGTAGAGGATCAGCATAAGATATTTAATTTCTTTGGTGGAGAAAATTATGGTTATATCAAAGGAAGAATATCTGTGTTAGAAGATTTACTTGACCAATTAGAGGAGGAAGAGGGATGATTACAGTATTTAGTGATAATAAAGAGATTCCAGTAAATAAGGTAGAGTTTTCGGACGGGGGACTGACATTTAAGTTAGATGAATTGCCTGATGTACCACGTTATATTAGTATCAATGTTGATCCTTGTACCCCTGTGAAGGAGATACGAGAGGAAGTAGGTATGGCTGTGTCCTGTATAGAGAATTTTTATGGAGGGTACTTAGTGGAGCAAGAATTCTCTGTTATATTAAACATACCTTACTTAGGCTATGCCAGAGCAGATAGAGTTTTTGAGGAAGGAAATCCTTCTCCTCTCTTTGATTTTGTTTCTTGGATAGAGCAACAAGGTTTTGATGAGGTACATACTTGTGATATTCACAATGAATTACCTGTTAGACAAATTCTAGGTGATGTACTCCATGTGAAACAACAACTAAGTTGTTTTAGGGAGAGTATTGCTTTTGACTTTGATGAGTATTATGATTTTGTAGTGGCCCCCGATAAAGGTGCAGTAGAGAAAGCCCAGACTATAGCTTCTCATTTGGAAACAGATATTGTATTTGCTGGCAAGAAACGTTGTATTAAGACAGGGTGTATTATTGCAATTGAGATACCAAAAGTAAACTTAGTCGGAGCTAAGGTGTTGATTCCAGATGATATTTTTGATGCAGGAGGCACCTTCATAGGTTTAGCTAAGGCATTGAAAGATGCTGGTGCAGTCCAAGTAGATTTATATGTGACACATATGATTGGTGCAAAAGGGTTAAAATGCTTGACAGGAATTATTGATAATATATACTGTTACCAAATAGTAGGTAACTTTGTAAACAAACAAAACGTTACTGATTTTAATAATGGAAAGATTTAAGGAGAAATAATAATGACAATTAACATGGCTTTGGCTCAAACAGATTTCTACAAGACGTTTCACAAAGATGGATACCATCCAGATATCAAGAAGGTGTACTCAAATTACACATCTCGTAATGGACGTTTATCTAATGTAAGTGGTGGTGATTCTGTAGTATTTGTAGGCTTACAGTACTTCATTAAAGATGTACTTATTGATGAGTGGAACAATACATTCTTTAACTTACCTAAAGAACAAGCTATTCATAATTTTAAACGTATTGTAGATAACTCCCTGATGATTGACTATGATATGTCTCACTTTGAAGCGCTACATGATTTACAGTACTTACCTTTAAGTATTAAAGCGCTGCCAGAGGGTGTTAGTGTACCTTATGGTGTACCGCCTGTGACTTTTGTAAACACTGTTGATGGGTTTCAGTGGTTAAGTAACTACATTGAGACTGTATTCAGTACGGAGAATTGGCCTATACAGACCAGCGCTACTACAGCTAAGGCTTACTTGAAGAACACCATTGCGAGTTTTGATCGTGCAGGGTTAGATCATGACTTAATACCTTTTATGGTACATGACTTCAGTTTTAGAGGTTGTTTTGGCAGACATGCTGCAGCTATGAGTGGTTTTGGTCACCTTACCAGTTTCGCTGGCACAGATACTATCCCTGCCATTTTATTTGCAGAGAAGTACTATAATGCAAATGTAGAGAAAGAATTGGTAGGTGCATCAGTCTTGGCAACAGAACATTCTACTGCCACCTCTTATATCATGGCTATGGTGGAAGATTTAGGTATTACCAAGTTAGAAGCAGAAGTTATGTATGTTGAATATCTATTCACTAAAGCTCCTACAGGTATCCTATCCCATGTATCAGATAGTTTTGATTTCTGGGCTTTTGTATCAGAAGGTTTACCTAAACTGAAAGAAGCTATTATGTCTCGTGAGGGTAAGTTTGTTATACGTCCTGATTCAGGGGATATTATTAAAGTGTTGACTGGCTATACTGTTTTTGATAAGTACACTTTTGATACGGTAGATGATGTTTGTAACCACACACATGACTATCCTCAGGACACTTATGATTATGAAGTTTATAAGTTGAAAGATGGATCTTATGTAGAAATAGAAAACTTCGGGGTGGTATCTGTAGAAGAAGTTAAAGGTTTAGTTGAGTGTCTCTGGGATGTCTTTGGTGGTACTTTATCCCCTACAGGTATGAAAGTACTAGATGAACATATTGGTGCCATCTATGGAGACAGTGTGACCTTACAACGTCAAGAAGAAATTATCAAACGACTAGAAGATAAAGATTTTGCGGCATTAGTGGTTCTTGGTGTGGGTTCTTATAGTTATCAATATGTTACAAGAGATACCCATGCCTCCGCTGTGAAAGGTACGTGGGTAGAAAAAGATGGTAAAGGTATTGATGTTTGTAAAGATCCTGCAACAGACCGTAGTAAGAAATCAGCTAAAGGTTTATTACGTGTGGAATTATCTGGGGGTAAGTATGTACTTTATGATCAACAGACTAAAGAGCAAGAGAGTCAAGGAGAACTTACTACTGTATTCTTGGATGGACAGTTGACACGAGAAACTTCTTTAGCTGAGATACGTGAACGGATTAAATCTTCCCTTTAGAGCCAATATGAAAATAATCGTAGGTAGTACGGCAATAGGAGAAGGAGGAATACCTTTCAGAGAACCAAAGGATTTAGATATCTGGTGTACTTCTGATGATATTCCTTCAGAGAAGTGTGACTACAAAGTAATGCCAAATGATATTATGACCTTCTTGGATGCTTGTAGTCACAGAGGTTATGCAACACCTTTTGCTGTGTACATAATTAAGTTGTCCCACTTAGGTTGGGATAGTGGTCAAACTAAACATTCTCCTATGGGAGGGAGCTATGAATGGGATAAGCATAAAGCAGATTTATTATATTTAGGTAATTATTTTGAGGATAAAAACTCAGGATTAACACCTGCTTGGTATAACTTTTATAATTTATTGGTTGATCATTGGAAGAAAGAGTTTGGCAATAAAGAGTTCTTATCTTTGGATAATAAATCTGATGAGTTCTTTAATGATTTTGTAGACTACAAGTATGATCATGATACACTACATGAGATTGTAGCTGGGGATGAAGATCCTATGTACAAACGTTGTTTGAAAGAAGATAAAGATGTATTGATATCTCAGGATAAGTTTACATTGCTCCCTTTCAACCAGCAAATACAGATGTTTAAAGAGGAGATAACTGTTATAGCTTTGGAGAGGTTTGTTATACCTAATAACACAACTTTTGCCAAGGCATACATGATGTCTCTGAAGAAAACGATAACAAGTTTAACCAAGAACTGGGCAAACAGCTTTCTTGTACTAAACTTGAAACATTTTATCAGGCCAGATTGGAAATTGTTTGATAATTATTTACAACATAAAGAGGAGAAAGAAAATGAGTAAAGTGGATACTAGTGTTTTTAAAGATTTAATGTTATTACTTAATACAAGTGAGTTAGATGAGAGTGAATTCTTCTACGAGCTTTTCTGTGGTGATTATGATGAACTAGGTTATGTTAGTAGTGAAGACTACAAAATAGCTCGTAATAATCAAGATGCTTTATTTGCTACCGCAAAAGAAGACTTCGGTTATGAACATCTTGAATCGGATGGTGGTGGTGAAGGGGGAGGGGAATATTGTTATGGTATTATTAAATTCCAAGGCAAGTATTACCAAGCCGAATGGAGTTACTACAGCTATCAGGGGTATGAGACTGACTACATCGTTGATACTATTAAAGAAGTAGTACCAAAAGAAGTAACCAAAACAGTATACGTATAATATAACTGTTACCTACAAAGCCACTGACACTAACGCGTTGGTGGCTTTTCTGTATCTAGGATAAAATAAATTTAAATAGTTGTTGACTTAGGTGTATGCTTGATTTAGTATTACTGTATTGAAATTACTTAGAGGTTATTTATGTGGAAGAAACCCTTAACAGGTCAAGTTTACTTCATTAAAGAGGGTCAACCTAAATGGATGTACCCCACACTAACTATTAAAAGAGTTGTCCGCGAAGATTTCTCTACTGAAGAAGGTATTGGTAATATCCATGCCAGTATCTTAGATTATTATACGTTACAAGGAGGAGATTATGACTAAAATAAACATACAAGAAAACGGAGACCACTATAACACATATACACAAGATTTATCTCTTAGTCCGTGGCTTTCTGGCAGAGGTATAATGATGGTGCGCAGAAGTGCTTTAGAGTTAAATGATCCTGAACATGAGTTTAATTATTGTAAAAGGCTTTTAGAAGGCACAGGACTCTCTCCACAAAACTTTGGTATAGTTAATCCTAAAGCAGAGAGATTTAAAGATTTGACAAGAGAATCTCTTGAGGATATGGTTGTCGAATTGGAAGGTGAACTAACTTCCGCTATAATGCACTTATAGGAGAGAATTATGAACAAACAACATAAACTTAGCAGCAGACCTTCTGCTAAACCACATCTCCCTACTCCCTTTCGGGAGGGTAATAAAATAATGGATCAGTGGCAAGAACCTTTCATTACTTCCATAGGAAACAAGGGTATTTATACTAAAGTAGATTACTCAGTTAATGTAGGTACGAAGAAAGAGAAAATAATTAAGAATTATATCTTGCGTGTTAAGTGGTTGTGATATAAGATGGCTTCACTTAAAGAGAAATAAACAATTTCAGGAGAATATAATGAACGTAAAGATTGAGCACTTGGAAGAGGAACTAAGAGTTGCACAGGAGGAAGAAGAAAATGACTGAAAATATTTATATAAAAGAGAACAAAGCTTCACGCAAGCAAGCTATTAAAATGCAATTAGCTTTCCTAGATGATAGTTTATGTAAAAATGCTTTAGAGAAACTTGACATAATGGGTGATATTGCTATACTGAATACAGAATATGATAATTTACAAGGGAAGGAGTAATATGTATAATTTACCAGAGAATATAAGATTATTTGATAATTCACCGATGAGTCCGTGTCATGAGGAGAAAGAGTACAGTTGCCCCTCTTGCGGAAGCACTATGTTTGTAAGCTCATTCGATGATACTATGTTAGAGTGTGTGAATGATAGTTGCGATACTAAAGTTAGTCTGACACAAGAGTATTAATTTAAGAGGAGAAAATTATGAGGTTTTTAGAAAAAGTAAAAGACGGAGGTAAGGACTCTCCTGTAGATGCTTATGTGCTGTTAGAAATTAAATGTTTATTTAGTATTATGGTATTGAAGTTTAATAAAGGGTCAAGAGTAGCTTTTCACACTCATGCTTTCAATGCACTAACTTGGTTTATTAAAGGTAATATGT
>Ga0307492_10000478_pt1 | contig 17015 bp, 11 predicted proteins | sample SI3LmetaG_FD_202365 | JGI IMG/M metagenome (GOLD analysis project Ga0307492, IMG submission 202365) | Sea-ice brine microbial communities from Beaufort Sea near Barrow, Alaska, United States - SI3L | ecosystem: Environmental > Aquatic > Marine > Coastal | place: USA: Alaska | collected 2017-05-06 | reverse complement strand
ATTACAAATATATTTCACGTCTATGATAGGCCTCAAGTCACTGTTTTATAGGTTTGAAACGGGTTACCGTGCACCCCCGCCTGTTCACTGATAGACTTACAAAAGTCTCTGTTAATGAGACTACCGATTATTTACTTAGCATCATTGGTTTCAATGGTGACACGTAAAATAGCAAGTAGACCAAGGGCTAAGTATCGTTTTCTTCAATAATGGGAGAAGATAGTTATGACGTTAAGGCACTATTTTATCAGTGATGATTTGGACGACTTGGACCTCCTTGAGGATCAATTAGAACATCTCGGCGTAGCAAAACCACAGATTCACGTTCTCAGCAATGATGCGGAAGGCGTTGCAAATCATCTTCACTTGCACGCAGTACAATCCCTGCTTAAAAATGATGTTATCCACTCCGGATTAATTGGTGCATTTGCTGGCGTTTTTGCTGCATCCGTCATGCTGATCGGTGTGCATTTTTTTGCGCTGAATGAGAGCCCTGCTGGCTGGCTTCCCTTCTATTTTCTATCGGTACTTATTGTTGGTTTCTGTACCTGGGAAGGTGGTTTTATTGGATTCCAGAAGCCCAACTACCACTACAGCAGATTTGAGCAATCACTGGCAGAAGGCAATCACGTTTTCATCGTTGATTTGGATCCCGCACAGGAACCTGTTTTGAAGAAGTTGCTTGAGTCACATTCTAAGCTCAAGGATATGGGTACTGAGATGGGCGCACCCCATTGGATTTTTGCTCTGCAACATCTGTTATATGCTTCTATTGAGCGTAACTTGTTTAGCTCCTCTCAAGTGCATCACAGAGAAGCGCGCCAAAAGGAAATTGATTCATCCGATGCCAGTGAATAGCTTATATAAAGCCCTTATATGAAAAGCTCATTTGAAAAGCTCATTTGAAGAGGCTTGACAAAGAGGTCAAATAAAGTGGTCCGCCAGAAGGACAATAAATAGCGCCATGAGATAAACAATGGAATATCTGAATGTTTGTCTTGGCGCTTTGGGATTTTGCCGAAGTATCTCAATGGACCAGTATAGAAAGCCCATACCCAGCAGCGTTGAACCGACCAGATAAACCCAGCCGCTCATACCGATAAAATACGGCATCGAACTAACAACGACTAACAATATCGTGTAAGCGAGGATATAGAGCGCAGTAACACGATCCCCATAAATGTTTGGTAACATCGGAATATCAACTTTTGCGTAGTCCTCCTTTCTATCTAAAGCCAACGCCCAGAAGTGTGGCGGAGTCCAGCTAAATATAATCATCACCAACAGCACTCCACCCACCTCAATTTGATTTGTTACCGCAGTCCAACCAAACAATGGCGGTGCAGCCCCAAATAATCCACCGATGACGATATTCTGCGGCGTGGCATGCTTAAGATACATAGAATAGATGATACCGTAACCAATCCAGGCGGCGAGATTCAGCCACGCAGTGAGAGGGTTTACTAGCGCCGACAGTACAATCATGCCGAGCACCCCCGTTATTCCGGCAAATACTAGCGCAGAGGCGACAGGCACCCTCCCCTGCGCAATGGGCCGCTGGCGAGTTCTCGCCATTTTGGCGTCAACATGCGCATCAACGATGTGATTGACCGTCGCAGCTGATCCGGCAACCAGTGCTACGCCAATATTTGTGAATAACAGCAGCGATAGGCTTACAAACTCAGCGCTCGCTAGAAACATACCAACGGTTGTACACAGCAACATGAGCCATACAACGCGCGGCTTGCAAAGCTCAAGATAGTCACGCCATGGAAAAGGTTTGAGACCCAACCGCTTGTCCATAGTCTCTCTTGGAGACAAGGTAGCATTTAACCCTGCCTTGCTTGTCTGCTTACCCACTGAAGAAGATACTTCTGGTCAAAAATGTGTAGTTAGCTTCAATCGCCATTAGGCCGATGAGCACCAACAAACAACCAGGCGGCATCAAGATAGCATACGCCAACGCCAACCTCTCCCATGCCATATGCATGAAAATACCGATGATAAAACCGGCCTTTAGTAACATAAAGGTCAGGATAAGCGTCCATCGAAGCAGACCCTCGAAATTAAAATAGTCAACCAGATAGGACAGCGTGCTCAACACAAAAAGAAGTGCCCATATTTTTAGATAGAGCCCAATGGGATGTTGTTGTCCTTCAGCATAATCCGCCATGACCAATCTCCGTAAATCACATCACGATTAAAAGAATTACCATAGATAAAAGAAGGCGAAGATAAATACCCAAACTAGATCAACAAAATGCCAGTAGAGGCCTGTTATCTCCACTATTTCGTAATTGTCTTTCTTGTCGCAATCACCTCGAAATACTTTGAACGCCACGGTGCTCAGGTAAATGACACCTATCGAGACATGTATGCCGTGAAAACCTGTGATCATAAAGAAGCTGGACCCAAACTGCGGCGCACCAAAGGGATTACTCCACGGGCGGACGCCCTCATGAATGAGCTTGGTCCACTCAAACGCTTGCATGCCAACGAAACATAAGCCAAAGAAGGCCGTTGCCAACATCAACGAAGCCGTCTTAACCCTGTCCTTGCGGTAACCAAAATTCACTGCCATCGCCATGGTGCCGCTACTACTTATGAGAATAAACGTCATAATAGCAATCAGAATCAAAGGGATATTTTTACCAAAAAGGGTAAGCGCAAACACTTCGCTTGGGATCGGCCAGTCGGCCGTGGTGGACATGCGAACATTCATATACGCCGTCAGGAAAACGGTGAAAATGAATGTATCGCTCAGCAGGAAGATCCACATCATGGCCTTCCCCCACGGCACATGGAAAGTCTGCTTATCATCGCTCCAATCGTTTACAAGAGTTGCTAACCCTCCTGTTGGAGTAGGTGCTGAATCTGTAGCCATGGCCTCACTCATAATAAGCTCTCGATTTATAAACGACCTAATAGTCAGCGTTCAGTTGTGTTTTTTACGTAGACAAAAGCAACCCAAATAGTGCCACCCAGACTAGTAATAGATAGTGCCAATACGTTCTGCATAACTGGATACTCGGTGTAACTTCTAGCAGATCCGCATTCAACCAAAGCTTTAAGGTTGTACGGCACCAGACCCACAACCCACCCAACAGGTGGAGCATATGAAGGCCCGTAATAACATAGAAGAACGCTACCGCAGGTCCCGACCTGATATAAAACCCGTTGCTCACCAACTCTTGCCAAACCCAGAGTTGGCCACATATGAACCCACCCGTAAACAACCCTGTTGCCAACAGCGCATAACGTGTACTTATCAGCTCTCCTTTGACCGAACAATAAGATGCCCACTGAATAGCGACACTCCCTAGGATGAGCATGCCGGTATTTATCCATAACAGAATGGGTTCTGCGAGTTGCGACCAATCATCCAACTGCATGCGCATGAAATAGGCACTGACAAAAAGCGAGAAAAGGCTTGTGACTACTGCCAAGAACACCACCATACCGGTTCGCGAGGACTGGTATGACTGCGGCGCTGGCGCGCGCGTCTCTGGCATACCCTCAACCAGCCATGGCTTCTCAGTAATTCGGTGGTTCCAGAGCCACCAGTAAGACACGACAACGGTGAACACAACAAAACTGACGATAATTGTCATGCTGCAGGCTCGCTGTTTGTAGGCTCGCTGTTTGTAGGCTCTCTATTTGTAGGCCCGCTGTTCGTAGATGAGGTGTCAGCAACGTCTGGCCTCTCTTTTTCATCAGGTGGCTCAGTCTGGGGCGTGAAATCCTTGACTGCCCCGGGGACGCTATACGCATACGCCCAGCGGTACACACGTGGCAGCTCAGGTCCCCAATTACCGTGCGCTGGAGGTGTCTGAGGCGTCAGCCATTCCAGGGTTGTTGCGTTCCACGGGTTAGGGCCCGCCTGCTTCCCCTTGAATACACTCCAGATCACATTGACGAGGAAGATCAACTGTACGGCCGCGACAAATAACGCCGCCACGGTGATGCCTGAATTTAGTGTCAACGCCGACTCAGGTATAAAATCGATTCCGGCATAGGCGAAGTAACGCCTTGGTACACCAAGAAAACCCAGATAGTGCATGGGAAGGTAGATCGAATAAGTGCCAAGGAACGTTCCCCAGAAATGCCATTTACCTAAGGTATCGTTAAACATTCTCCCGGTTATCTTTGGAAACCAATGATAGATAGCGCCAAAAACCACGAGAATGGGCGACACCCCCATCACCATATGGAAGTGTGCCACCACGAAGTAGGTATCTGACAAGGGCAGATCAACAACCACGTTGCCCAAGAATATGCCGGTCAGGCCACCATGTGTGAAGGTGAAAATGAAACCGATAGCAAATAGCATCGGCACGGTAAAATGAATATTGCCACGCCAGAGTGTGAGCACCCAGTTGTAAACTTTTATAGCCGTAGGTACAGCGATAATGAGCGTTGTTGTCGCAAAGAAGAAGCCAAAATAGGGATTCATACCACTCACATACATGTGATGGGCCCAGACAATAAAGCTGAGCCCACCGATCCCGACTATCGCCCAGACCATCATGCGATAACCAAATATATTCTTTCGCGCATGAACACTTAACAGATCTGACACTATACCAAAGGCTGGTAGCGCGACAATATAAACTTCGGGATGGCCAAAGAACCAGAAAAGATGCTGAAATAACACAGGGCTTCCGCCATCATGGTCAGTCTGCTCACCCATGGACATCATTGCTGGCATAAAGAAACTAGTTCCCAGCAACCGATCAAAAAGCATCATAATGGCGCTCACCAGAAGCGCTGGGAATGCCAGTAGTCCGAGCACTGTTGCGGTAAGTATGCCCCAGACTGATAGCGGCAAACGCATCATTGTCATGCCGTGAGTCCTAGCCTGCAGCACCGTGGTCACATAGTTCAACCCACCCATAGTAAACGCGACGATGAAGACAGCCAGAGAGATCAGCATGAGTACGATGCCGTTATCAGCCCCCGGCGTACCGTAACTAATGGCTTGTGGCGGATAAAGCGTCCAACCTGCACCCGTTGACCCACCCGCGACAAAAAAACTCGCCATAAGAATAATGACGGAAAGTAAGTAGACCCAATAGCTCAGCATATTCAGATAAGGAAACACCATATCTCGCGCACCCACCATCAGTGGGATCAAGTAATTTCCGAAGCCCCCTAGAAATAGGGCCGTGAGCAGATAAATCACCATGATCATGCCATGCATGGTCACGAATTGAAGATACTCACTGGGATCGATGAAGGAGAAAGTATCTGGAAAACCGAGTTGTAGCCGCATCATGCCAGAGAGCACCAACGCAACAATGCCTACGGATATCGCGGTCAGGCCATATTGAATAGCAATAACCTTATGGTCCTGGCTCCAGATATATTTAGTGATAAAGCTATGCGGATGTGACAGCGCCTGACCCCTATCTGCAAGTGCTACATATGCCATCAAAGACCTCCGGCAACTGAATTGTGCGTGGATTCTTGCTTAACCATATTTCTAGCATTGGGCGTTTCTAACGGCAGTGTATTGATATAGGCAACCACATCTTTGATATCATCTTCGTCGCGAAGGTACCTCGCCATGCTGGACATTTGTGGGCCAAACAAATCAAGAGCATGCTTACCCCTAACACCGGTTTTGAAATTTTGTAACTGGCGTATCATGTACCACGATTCCTGACCACTTAGCTGTGGTGCGTTCATCGCATACTTGCCTTCACCGGTCTTGCCGTGACAGGTTGCGCAAGTAACATAGAGCTTCTTACCGTGAGCCACATCCGCACTCAATTTATCATCAAGCGCTATCTTAGGCAGACTACTGATATAGGCGGAAACGTCTCGAATAGCAGTATCATTTGCAAGAACTCCCGCCATTGGAGCCATTTGCTGACCGTAGGTATCGTCTTTGTGACTACCCCTTATGCCATGTTTGAAATTTCGAATCTGTTGCTCCAGATACCAATGGTGCTGACCACTGATTTTTGGCGAATTCAGTGCAACGCTACCTTCGCCTTTCAGACCATGACAGGCAGCGCAGAGGGGGTACAACGATTCGCCTACCGCAAGATCGCCACTACCGATAGCCTGGGACTCTCTAAAGGTGATCTGATCATCCAACCATGCCTGGAAGTCGACCTCTCCATCAACAACAACTTTGCCGCGCATAACGAAATGTCCCACCCCGCATAGTTCTTCACACAGCACATCGAACATTCCGGTACGTGTTGGCGTGAACCATAAATAGGACACTAGCCCTGGCACCAAATCCATCTTGACGCGAAATTCGGCAACGGCAAAATCGTGCAACACGTCCTTTGAACGCAACCAGAATTTAACAGGCTTGCCGATGGGAATATGGAGAATATTTGAAGTAACGAGCACATCATCCTGACCATTTTCATCATCGGGATTGATGCCAAAATGATTGTTGATGTCAATTAATGAAACCGCCGATGTACCGAGCACACCGTCTTTGCCGGGCAACCGGTAACTCCAGCGCCACTGTTCGCCAACGACCTCAAGCTCCCAGGCCTCTTCAGGCGCTTCAACAAACTGAGACCAAACATAAAGCCCCGGCGCTAACATCGCAGCAACCCCGATCGCTGTGACAATAGTGAGCCCAATCTCTAGCTTGGAATTCTCAGGCTCATAGTGCGCGGCTCGATTGTCGTCAGGCCTATGGCGGTACTTGACGATGGCGTAGGCCATAAACAAGTTGACGGCGATAAATACCGCACCCGTTACCCAAAAAGTGATATTGATAGTGTCGTCGATTGTTTGCCAATGGGAGGCAATCGGCGTGAACCACCAAGGACTCAGGAAATGGAAGGCAATTGAGCCAACAACAAGTACTACCAATGCAACAGCAAGTAACATACCTCTTCTCCAGTACGTCAATGTCTTTTGAACTGGGTAGGCCATCACTAGCCAATTACTCAAAACCTGCGGTAATTGGTATTGCGAGTTGGTGGTCAACCAATCAACTGAACGTACCTGCAGGCTGCATCCAAGTCAACGGTTAGTGAATAAATATCAACCTCACTTGAGCTAGCGAGGTATGCTGACAACTGAGACAGGATATCAAGATGCGTATTCCGATTAGCTCGAAAATATTTTTGCAAACGTCGCTTTGCGCTGTGCTGCTACTAGTTACTGCTCACTTGAGATCTGCGGGAGGCGTGGTAGGTGAAGCAGGAAGCTGCATGATAAAAATTGGTTTCTATACAGCTCACTTCAGTATTTACCAACCAGATGCCAACGGCAACGACGTATTTTGTGAAGATTTACCTGACGTTGAAAAGACTATATTCGTCCTAGAATATCTACACCAGAGCCTTGAGAAAGTACCCGTCGATTTTCGCATCATCGAAGATACACAGAATTTCGGACAGTTCGTTCGTTGGGAAAACGTCAAGGCTATTGATGATTTAGAGAGTCAAACTGTTTTTATACTGGCGCCGTCGATTCATTCGAACAAGAGACTGACCGCTGAATATGACTTTAAGCAATCCGGCAACTATATAGGCATTGTCACCGCTCCTCATCCGACCAAAGACATCCTCTATCACGCTGTATTTCCGTTCAAAGTAGGTAGTACCGGATATGGTTACTGGCCACTGACCCTGCTCGTTATCCTGCTACTGCAACTACTTAATATGATCAGTCAGGGAAGTCTGCATAAAATTAGTAGAGCATGGCGGGGCACTATGAACAGAGATAAAAGAAACACACTACGAGGCGCGAAATAGGATATGAAGGGTCATGGATTAATAGCCCTCGCTCTCGTGGTCGCACTTATCTCTTATCCGCCGGGGTGGTACCCAAGTCTTGTCAAGATGCAGTTGTCCCTCCTTTTTGGCGCCAATGAATACAGAGCCTTGCCTCAGTCTGTACCCATCACCCAGCTCGACCCCACAGTCTTTTGCCCCCCCGACTTACTCAATTGGCGAGCAAGCCAGGTGATTGAGGGCGTCAACATCGCAAAGTCACTACCCTGTGTCGCAGACAATCCCTTTACTGTCGCTGCATTCGTCAAAGGGACTAACAACATCAGTCATCAGACATTAATGCAAAGCGGGCTAACACCAGATGCTATAGAGAAGGGTGACGATCTTGACGGTGATGGCGACCCCGACGTGATCCATATCCGACTTGAGTTAGTTGAGCTTAATGGCGCCTCGGGGGAATCGGATCAACCGGTGACACAGTATGAAATAGCGCCTGGCATCAAACCAGGTTTATGGGTTTTCGCGCCTAAGTTTGCGGGTATGGCGAGAGAGAATTATGAGTCAAAAATGGCACGCTCTTCATTACGAGCGCCCTCCCCCGCCATTCGCATTGAGGTCGGCGACCAGGTGAAGATTACGCTGGAGAACACCCACTACATGCCCCACACGTTACATTTACATGGCTCAGATCATGGCTTTGTAGATGCCGATGGCGAGGGGAATGATGGCGTTCCACTGACCAGTGAACTGCCTATTCTACCAGGCGATGCCCGAACCTATGAACTAAGTCCGAGAAAACCGGGCACGATGTTCTACCACTGCCATGTTCAAACCCACGTGCATGTCACCATGGGCCTGCAGGGAATGTTTATCGTTGAAGAGAACCGACCCAATAACTGGTTACAAACCATGAATGTCGGTGCTGGACTTGTACGTGCTCCATCGGTCGCCGTAAGGGAGGACTATACCCAGGAGTATGACCTTCACTATACCGATATGGATAAGCAGCTGAGTGAACGAATTCAGCATTCCAATGACCCGCGATTAGTCACACGTTCGATGCACAGAGAATATGATGTCACCGACGCCACGGCAGATTATTTTTTACTCAATGGTAAGTCTTTTCCCTATACCTTTCGTGAGTCAATTGTCGTGGTCGAAGAAAACGAGGCCGTTAAACTACGAGTATTGAACGGTGGCACTAAAGGTATTGCCCTCCATACTCATGGTCATAAATTTACGCTCACCCACGAGGACGGTGTTCCTCTACCTGCTAACATGCAAGTAACACGCGATGTCCTTTGGCTAGCAACAGCCCAGCGTGCTGACCTCGCGTTGTCCACGACGGATGACGGGCTACATTCTTACGGACCAGGTATTTGGTTGTTTCATGATCACCAGAACCGAGGCACAACAACTGACGGCATTGGTCCAGGCGGGAATATTAGCGCCATCGTTTACAAAAAATATCTGAGTGAAGCTGGCTGGCCAAAGACTCGGGGCGTGTCATTCGCACCCTTTTTCACTGAGCAGTACTATCGCAAGGAGGTCCCTGTATGGCAATCATATGCACCCGACCTGTTCTCTGACGTGGCCCGTGATTGGCGATTATTTGCTCGACTGATTATTTTTTCGTTGTCGGCAGGGATCTTCCTTGCGCTCTTGATCAGCAAAATACGACACCATGATTAAGCCAGCGGGGGCTTGGATATTGGCCGTGCTAGTGAGCAGTTATGTTGCGCTTTGCATGGCGGGCTCGATGCCACCTTTGACGACGCATCCCGTCGATCTCACGACAAAGCCCCCCATGAAGCTCTCAGTAGAATCTTCAGTAGAGCCCTCCGTAAAAGGCTCTGTAGAAGATGAGAAGCATCACCATGCACATAGCATGACCATGACCATGACCATGACCATGAATTCTGATGGCATAGTGATGAATACGAACCGTCAAGATTTGCCTTGGGGATGTGAGTCGATATCACAGGACTTTGAATTTGATGTACGTGCAGGAAGAGGCTATGCCAAGAACATTCCCGGCATGGTGTTTGGTATGAGTCAACACGAATACAATGTCGTTCCTTGTAGTCGTATCGCGGTGACCTTTACTAACGAAGACGAGGTAAGGCATCAGTGGATGGTCCATGGACTGCCTAATTACCTTTACCCGACAGGGATGTTTCATCTTGAGGCGATGGGAGGAAAGTCTGTCAGTGGAATGTTTATTGTGCCGCCAGACCATCAAACCTATCTGATCCACTGTGATATGGCGCAACACATGGAAAAAGGAATGAAGGGCCAGCTGAAGGTCGGTAAGGGCAGCGGTGACTTGTGGAGTATTCCGAAGGTGTCGGATACTTACAGACGGTCGGATTACCTGCCAGAATTCACCTCCACGATCATGTCACTGCTGGCTCTCACTGTGTTTTTTGTAACGCTTTATGTTTCTCGCAGGAAGGGTTAGGGAGGCGCATGGCGTCGTGGTGGGGTCAGAGTAAAGTGCCAGAGTAAATCCCTGCCATTCCGGAATTTAGTCTGGCACTTTACTCTGACCCCATAACTGCCATAACTGCACGACTAAACAAGCAACTTCGGTGCTCCAGCTTTGTCTTCAGAATACTCGTTGATGATACCAAACATGCTGGCACCGCTCGGCTGCTCCTTTGTCCCAGCGTTGTCATGATTCAAGATCAAGCCCCTGATACGTTCAGGATGGGCGAGCAGATTCGCGGTTCCTTCGGCGGGTAACGGACGACTGATAAGGTACCCTTGCGCCACATCACATCCTAGGTCTTGCAGAAAATGCAGCTCATTATTTGTCTCAACACCCTCAGCGACTACTTTGAGGCAAAGGCTTTTCGCCATGGTAATGATGGCGCTGATAATAGCACCGGCATTGGGTCCCGAACTCAGATCAGTGATGAATGACCGGTCGATTTTGACGCTATCAACGGGGAAATTATTGAGGTAACCAAACGTTGAGTAACCTACACCAAAATCATCAATCGTTATGATAAAGCCTGCATCGCTCAATTGATTCAGTATGCTGATTGCGGTCTGCATATTTTGGACGACGACGGTTTCTGTAATTTCAAACTCAATTTGCTGGGGCAAAATATCATTTTCTTTGACTCGGGCTATAATTTTATCGGCTATATCTGGACTACGGAATTGAACGGGTGAGATATTCACAGCTATTGTCAAATTATCGTAGCCCGACTCTTTCCATTCATGCAGCTGGCGGCAGGCTGTCGTGATTAATCGCATCGTAATGTCGTCTATCAATGAACTCTGCTCTGCCAGAGAGATGAATTCTTGAGGGGAAACCACACCGAAATCAGAATGCGTCCAGCGCAAGAGTACTTCCGCACCGACAATAACACCGCGTTTAAGACAGACTTTAGGCTGGTAGTGGGGTATTAAATCTCCACACTCCAGCGCCAGACTCAACTCGGACTCCATACGACGCAGGCGCTTTGAGGCAAGGTGAACATCTTGTGAGTAAAACTGCCAATTATTGCTACCTGCATTCTTCTTGGCTTCACGCATTGCACTCTTCGAATACCCTAGCAGAGCAACGCCGTCGTCACCATCGAAAGGGTAGATACTGACACCAACATCAGCATCGACATAAAACTCTAGAGCACCTGCTGCTAGCGGCAGATTATTTGCGGCAAAAAGCCTGAAGAGTATGACCGATATCATATCGGCATCTTCAATATCAGAGAGTATTATGACGACTTGGTTGAGGCCAGTACGAACTACCGAGACCGGTTGCTCATCTTCATCCCTCACAGTAACGCTGTCTGTGCTACGTAGAGCGTCTTTTAGCCGCTGAACTACAGCCTTCTCTGTATCCTCGGTTATGGAAAAATTTTGCTCTTGATCAGAGCTTTCAAATAGATCGAACTGAACAGAAAGGACCGCGACCTTAGTCTTGTAACGTTCAGCCCTTATGATTCCCTGATTAATTCGATCAACCAGTATTGATCGATTAACCCTTACATTAGTCGGTATCGCCTGCAGTATTTTCCCAGGTACTACCACAGATACTGCAGGCACTAAACCTACGGACTGAACCTGACTCGCCACGCCCAGGTTAGGCTCCTGCTCTATGCCTTCGATACGAGTCACGGGGCCATAGCCTACTTGTGTGGCGGGCTCGTCTTTAGGCATCGCGAGCGAATGAAGGCCAGGATTTGTGCGTTCTTCTAAGTCCACTGGCCAGTGCACGCAGCGATTCCGACCATTTTTCTTCGCCACATACAGTGCTTTGTCAGCTTGTTCAAGCATCTCTTGTACGCTCGCGGCACCATAACTCAGGTTCGAAATCCCGATGCTCGCCGTAATGCTGTGCTTGTTATCAAATGCTTTTATAACACTCTGCTCAACGGCAATTCGAACCAACTCGGCTTGGCAAAAAGTCGTTCTGCTATCAGTTCCGGGTAGAACAACACAGAATTCTTCACCACCAAAGCGACCTACAATATCATTAGTCCTTGAGTTTTTCATCAGCAAATCCGCGAGCATTTTAATGACGATATCTCCGACAGGGTGCCCAAAGTCATCATTCACTTTTTTGAAAAAATCAATATCTACCATCAAACAAGAAATGGTTTCACCACTCTGCAGTGCTTCATTGAATAATGACTCAAAGCCATCCATAAATGAACGACGGTTATGCAGGTTAGTCAAAGGGTCGCGTGTTGCAAGGACATGTAACTCTTGATTCTGGCGACGAATTTCTCGCTGGCCGTGCTCAAGCTTTACCATCGCATCTTGCAATTCGGCATTTTTTCTCTCAACTTCGGTGACGTCATCAAAGGTAATCATAGCACCACGGATATCGCCGTCGGGTGACGTGATGATCGAGGAGTTAATGACAAATTTATAGGCTTTTTCCAGCCCCGAGGACAGCATAATAGTGACAACCCCAATTTCAGGCACTTCCTCGCCATACAGCATACCGCTCCAGGGCAACTCGCCGTCATCGCAACTTCCGGGCTCTACTTCCCAGGCCAAGGACTGACTCGGACGCCCAAGGAGATCGTGAGGCGTCATACCCACCCTGTTGGCGAAGGCCTGATTTGAGAACACAATGTTGTTATTCTGATTCACTATAATCAGACCTTCCGAAAGGGTATCTAATGCCAGCCGTACCCGGTCAGGGATCACTGAGCTTGGATCAAGTTCATTCAAGGCTCGTTTCAAAAACAGCCAATACCCAAAGAAGCCACAGAAGCCAACAAGTGCTATAACGCCAGGGAATGAATTACTCAGAAACAAGCCTTGATGACTTCTTGATATATCAACAAAACTCAACTCAACCGTACCCCACATACCTTTTTTATCGAACAATGGCACCTGTAACTGATTTGCGGTGGAGTTTTCCCCCGGTTTTAGCGTCCAGTGATCTTCGTGGCCACCAAACGCCGAAAGTACCTCCCCGGTGCCTCGACGTAGCGCGGCGGACAACACATCCTCATTACGCTCTACCAGTACTTTTAGGATTTCCGTGACGCTTGCCAACTGATCATTCGCCACGACCATCGAAAACTGCACCGCCAACGATTCTGCGATGGCCCTACGTGAATTGATCTCAGCGCGCTTTGTGTCGGGCACCATGCCCAGCATGTCACTCAACAGAAGCACCGAAATAGTCACGATAACGAGCCCAAAACTGATGCGTACTATTGGCGACTTGAAGAAATCCATGCTGTTTAATCGTCCTTTTTTGTAGGCCTGTCGAATATCTCTTCTACTTCATCATCACCATCTACATTCTCTTCGTCATCGCCGTCAGCTTTATCTTCAGCATCATCAAATGCAGACAAAATTGGCAAGGGGTCAAACTGACGCCATAGAGGTACAACTGACATGAAGCTCGCTAATAGCGCGCCCACTCTTAACACCTGGGTCAGTATCCCGGTAGAAACACCAGCGACAATACCCGCAGCTGAAGCAACCCTTAGCTGTGAGGTAACATCTTGCTCATTCAATGCTTCATCGAGATTCTCCCCGAGCTGGACCAAGGATTTTTCAAATGCATCCGAACGAACGACTTCAGTCAATGCGGCAACCTCTAGATTATTCACTTCAATCTGGTTGAGATTTAAATTCACCAGATCGACAAAGCGATCAAGCGCCTTATTTTCGACCTCGATTGTTTGATCTCCTATCAAGATGCCACCGACGGTTTCTTGGCTCGACTCAGCGTTTTGGTCATCCAGAAGAATCACCACGGCCTGCTGGTAAACATTGAGCACATCAGACAAATCAATGGCGACGAGCGCTGCAGCCTCAGATATTGCTTCTTGCTCTGACGCGCCCCCCTCCTCGCCTTCTTTGTCGACCTCCGCGGCCTCTACAACATTCACAGGCTCTGATTGTGTTGACTCGTCAGCTGCTGGTACCGTCGAAGAGCCTCCCGTCAGTACTTCACTCGCATCTTCAAAGGTGTTACCTGACTCGCCAACAAGCTGAGTCACTGACAACGATGCAGTTGATGTGGAACTTGAGGTAGCTCCACCGATCGAACCCATGCCGCCATCATCCATGAATGCCAGAGCAAAACCGACAGATGCGGGTATCTCAGACTCAAACAGCTCGTCACTACCGTTGATGGTCACATTCACCCGCTGTGTCGAGCCATCAGTTGCTGTAAACGTAATGGTGTCTGTCAGGGACTCGCCTTCGCCCAAGGACTGAACATCGACATGATCGTTAAGTAGTAGGTAGCTCCAATTGCCATCAACGATTTCGAAGGCGCCATAACCATTGTCGCCTTCCGTGCGGGGCATATCAGTGAAACTAACGGGATTGTCAGCGCTGTCGACATCTTCAATCAACAAAGTCCCTGGAAAAGACAACGTGGTATCTTCAACGACGATGCCGGTGATGTCACCAGCAACCACAGATTCATCTTCATTACCATTGATCGTAATGGACACGTTAACGCTCGTGCCATCCAGAGTCGTCACGGAGAAGCTATCTATCACACTTTCGCCTGAGTCTAACTGCTGCAGCGCTTGCTGAGAATTGTCAGCCGTGTAGGTCCAGCCGCCTGCGGCATCCACTGACAGAAATCCGTAGGATCCACTCAGTCTTTCAGCGATAAATCCAGATTGATAGTCATCAATATCTTCCACAGTCAAAGCATCGGAGATGACCAATAACCGGTCTTCATTTTGGCCATTGTCCTCAGTAACAAAAGCAGTACCAATGCCACCAATTAAAGGGGCATTCTCAACATTTCTGACAACAATATTAAAACTCTCTGTAACACTTCCTCCACTTCCATCGTTGGCAGTAACTGTGACAGCATAGCTATCCACGTCACCGTCTGTTGGTGTTCCAGAGAAATTCCCGCTTGCCACATTGAACCCAAGCCATGCGGGGAGCGGGGTGTTATTAACCAACGATGCCGATAGAGTCACTGTCGGTGAATCTGTATCAGTGAATACACCTGCAGGAATAGTAAAACTGAAAAATTCACCCTCAGTACCAAGTTGATCGACTATCTCAATAGCAACTGAGGGCACATCATTATCGGCAGCCACCGTGATACTGCTGATACCGGTTGCTGAATTGCTGCTGCCGTCATTGACCAGCCAGGTGAGCGAGCGATTGCCCGTGTTCGGATTGTCAGTATTGCTGTTGATATAGGTAATGGACTCCAGTGCCGCTTCGTAGTTGGCCAGAGTGGTTGCCCCAGTCAAGGTCAGCACACCAGTTGATGCGTCAAAGCTACCGGTTATTCTCGGCGTGCTGGCAAATGCTAACAAATCTTCTGTGCTCACCAACCCGCTGTCGATCGTCACGGTCGCCGAGACGATATCGGTACTATCGACATCGGTGATGGTGAGGGTAGCGTCAATAGCTTCTGCAGCAGCGCCCTCAATGTAGGCGAGTGTAGCCCCGACATCGGTAAAGACGGGGGCGTCGTTGACTCTCTCCACCGTAATAGTGGTTGTCGCAACGCGACTGTCGATATCGCCATCACTGAGGGTGATCGCTATGGTGCGGTTACCGGCTGTTGGATCATTGGTATCGGTGTGGTGATACAGTGTCGCCTGCAGTACGGCTTCGGCTTGGGTAATCGTCATCTCACCGCTATCCAGCGAGACAGCAGCAACACCGGCAAGCTGCACCCAACTAACCGTATGCGCCAGCCCACCAATGATGGCCACCATACTAAAGTCGGCAACATCCAGAGCAAACGTTAGTGTACCAATGGTGAGTTCCTCCGCAGCACCATCAACAACACCGCCGATATCCAATGTTACGTTCATCAGGGTAGTGTCATCAACGTCGGTGACACTCGTGGTACCGACGATACTCGTCGCGGTATCACCTTCGGTAAAGGTAAACGCGTAATCGATGCCCCCACTGGCATCAAGGTCGACCATGGGAGAGTCGTTGAGGGGTACTATAGTGATTGAGGTCGTGGCAACGCTACTGTCGACATCACCATCGTTGACGGTGATTGATATGGTGCGGGTACCCGCAGTCGGGTTATTGGTATCGATATGCTGGTACTGGCTTGACTGCAAAACGACATCGGCTTGAGCGATAGTCATCTCGCCGGCGCCAAATAACGTAATCGTGGCGATGCTGGTACCCTGGACCCAGTCAACAACATAGGTATCACCTCCAATGCTGACCGAGCTGTCAGTAAAGTCGGTCGCATCAAGGGCGAAGGTCAGGTCACCGATGGTAAGTGCTTCAGCCGCGCCGTCAACAACACCACCGATATCCAAGGTTACGCTCAGTAGGGTGATGTCGTCGACGTCGGTGACACTCGTGGTACCGACGATGCTCGTCGCGGCATCACCTTCGGTAAAGGTAAAGGCGTAGTCAATACCGCCACTGGTATGCAAATCCACCACAGGGGTGTCATTGAGTGGCACCACGGTAATAGTCGTCGTCGCAACCTGACTATCGATATCACCATCATTAATCGTGACAGCAACGGTGCGGTTACCCGCAGTCGGGTTGTTGGTATCGGTATGTTGGTACTGGCTAGACTGTATCACAGCATCGGCCTGCGCAATGCTCATCTCACCGCCACTGAATAAGGTTATAGTGGCGATGCCGGCGCTCTGAATCCAGTCAACGACATGGGTATCACCGCCAATGTTGACCGAGTTGTCAGTAAAGTCAGTCGCATCAAGGGCGAAGGTCAGGCCACCGATGGTGAGTGCTTCAGCCGCACCATCAATAACACCGCCGATATCCAAGGTCACGCTCACCAGGGTAGTGTCGTCGACGTCGATGACACTCGTGGTACCGACGATGCTCGTCGCG
>Ga0307492_10000477_pt1 | contig 17021 bp, 15 predicted proteins | sample SI3LmetaG_FD_202365 | JGI IMG/M metagenome (GOLD analysis project Ga0307492, IMG submission 202365) | Sea-ice brine microbial communities from Beaufort Sea near Barrow, Alaska, United States - SI3L | ecosystem: Environmental > Aquatic > Marine > Coastal | place: USA: Alaska | collected 2017-05-06 | reverse complement strand
ATAAGAAATGCTGAAAGTACCGCAAATATTGCAGAAATAATTAAACATGTTGCTAGGTTAGTAAATTGATAGATAACTCCTGACATTACTGTACCTAACAACCTTCCTAACGCATTAGCCATGTAATAAAAACCAACATCCATAGAAACGCCATCTTCTTTAGCCATCGCGACAATAGCGTAGCTGTGTAGCGCTGAATTGACAGCAAATACTCCACCAAAAATAAACAAACCAACGATGATAATCGATTCAGCGCTCAGATTTAATGTTGCGGCATAAAACATCATCAACGCTATTACTAAAGTGACGCTTGATAAAATAACACCCCAAATAAAAAGTAAACGACCGTTAATATTATGTTTATTATTTTTAATAAAAAATTTAGGGGTGAAGCCTTGAATAATGCCGTAAGCAATAACCCAAAGCGCCATAAATATACCGACATTTGTGTGTTCCCATCCCAAATTACTCACCAAGTATATGGGTAGTGCAACCACAAACCAAATATCTCTGGCTGCAAATAAAAATAAACGCCCGCCCGCTAAATAATTCAAAGATGAATGCGTAGAAAATATTTGTTTAAATTTAACTTTTTGTTTTGCTTTACCTAAATCACCTTGCAATAAAATTAGACTGAGCAATAAAATAATGGCTAAGATACTCGCCATAATCAGCATAGCGACTGAAAATCCAACCGTATTGAGTAAAAATGCCCCAAGAAAAAAACCTAAACCTTTTAACGCATTTTTTGAACCCGTGAGATAAGCAACCCATCTAAAAAGTCCCGTTTGATGTTGAGTATTATCACCTGAAGAGACCAGTGTTTTAATACTGCTTTTAGCACTCATTTTATTAAGATCTTTAGCGATCCCCGACATTGCTTGCGCCATCATCACCCATACTACAGTTAAATACTGTTCTGGGACCGTTAGCATTAGCAAAGCAATAACTTGGGTAAATAAACCAATATTCATGGTTTTATTCAAACCAATACGCGCACCTAACCAGCCCCCAACTAAATTAGTGATAACACCAAATATTTCATAGAATAAAAACAACATTGCGATGGCGAGTGGGGCATAACCTAAATGATGAAAGTGTAATAACACCAACATCCGAAGTGCACCATCGGTTAACGTGAAAAACCAATAATTAGAAGTAATCAATAAATATTGTTTTACCGCACTAGGCAGTGCGGTTATTTTTTTTAGCATAAGTATATCGGTAATGGCATTTTCGATGGGTGTTAGTACAGTCTAATTAATCATCCAGCGTATTCAATAGTGGCTTACTCCAGATGAAGTATCTATCCCATAATGGCTTAAAACTAATTATTAGTATCTGAAAGTCCCACTAAACGCATTAACTCAGCAGCTCGATTCGCATAGCCCCATTCATTGTCATACCACAAGTACATTTTCAATTGCGTATCATTAACGACCATTGTTGATAATGCATCAACGATACATGAACGTGGATCCGTTTTATAATCGACAGAAACGAGAGGTCGTTCTTCATACCCGAGAATATCTTTCAACTCGCCAAGCGCAGCCGTTGCCATTAATTGATTAATTTCTTCTACAGTTACTGCACGGTTTAGCTCAAAAACACAATCAGTAATTGACGCATTAGCTAATGGCACCCTTACAGCATGGCCATTTAACTTACCTTTTAATTCAGGGAATATATGGGTAATTGCGGTTGCTGACCCAGTAGTGGTTGGTATTAAACTTTGACCACAAGCTCTCGCTCTTCGTAAATCTTTATGAGGCGCATCAAGAATAGTTTGCGTATTAGTAATATCGTGAATTGTTGTCATACTGCCGTGCTTTATGCCAACACTGTCTTGCAATACTTTAACAACTGGCGCGAGACAATTTGTAGTACAAGAAGCAGCTGTAACTATTTTATGTTCTTCTTTATTATAGAGGTGATTATTAACCCCCATCACTACATTTAAAATACCATCTTCTTTCACTGGCGCTGTCACCATAACCCGCTTAACACCTTGCTCTAAATAAGCGGTTAATAGTTTAGTGGTTTTCATTACCCCTGAAGCTTCAACCACAACATCACATTGTGACCAATCAGTTTCACCAATCGTTAAGTTTTGGCTCATGTTGATGGTATGTTCACCACCGTCATCACATACGGTCATTTGATTATTGCTGGCTTGTGCTTCAAATTTCCAACGACCATGGATTGAATCGAAGTTTAATAAATGCGCGAGTGTTTTAGCATCACCGGCAGGATCATTAATTTGAATAAACTCTATTTCTGGCCATTGCCATGAAGCGCGCAATACCAAACGTCCCACTCGGCCAAAACCGTTAATACCTACTTTGATTGTCATAACATTTCCTAATTTTTAAATCTTTTAACAAATACAGTTATTTCGCATCCAAGCCAACGCGTAATTCACTCTATGGATGAAAGTGCTTATGATTGATCTGAAAAAATCATAACTGTTGACGTGTAAGCATGCACTAATACCTTGAAAGACTGAATGTCTGAGAAAGGCCACTTTGAAAATAAAAAAGCATGGTCGAAACCATACTCTTTTAATATGACTTTTTGATGAATAAATGACTAAGGTAATAATATCGCTAAATATCTACCAGATCACCTTTGCTTTGTAACCATGTTTTTCTGTCTGGACTACGTTTTTTTGAAAGCAACATATCCATAAGTTCCATCGTTTCAGAATGCTCATCTACCGTTAATTGCACTAACCGTCGAGTATTAGGATCCATAGTCGTTTCACGTAATTGTAAAGGGTTCATTTCTCCCAATCCTTTAAAACGCTGAACATTGACTTTACCGCGTTTTTTCTCAGCTTCTATGCGGTCTAAAACTCCGTCTTTTTCTTCTTCATCCAACGCATAAAAAACTTCTTTACCTATATCTATTCGATAAAGAGGTGGCATAGCAACATAAACGTGCCCTTGTTGCACAAGCGGTAAGAAATGCTGCATGAATAAAGCACATAAAAGTGTAGCAATGTGAAGCCCATCGGAATCAGCATCGGCAAGAATACAAATTTTTCCATATCGTAATTCAGATAAATCATCACTATCAGGGTCTATTCCTAATGCGACCGAAATATCATGAACTTCTTGCGATGCGAGTATTTGTCCTGAGTCTACTTCCCAAGTGTTTAGAATTTTACCACGTAATGGCATTATTGCTTGAAATTCACGATCTCTCGCTTGTTTTGCACTACCACCAGCTGAGTCACCTTCCACTAAAAACAATTCAGTTCGCGCAATATCTTGACTGCCACAATCAGTTAGTTTCCCAGGTAAAGCGGGCCCCTGTGTAATTTTTTTGCGGATAATTTTTTTACTTGCACGTAAACGACGCTGAGCATTTGAAATACAAAACTCTGCAAGGTTTTCTGCTATTTCTGTATGTTCATTCAACCATAAACTAAAAGAATCTTTGACTACTCCAGAAACAAATGCAGCACATTGACGTGAAGATAACCGTTCTTTCGTTTGACCCGCAAATTGCGGTTCTTGCATTTTTACCGATAATATATATGAACATTTATCCCATATATCGTCAGGAGTTAGCTTAACGCCACGGGGAATGAGGTTTCTAAACTCACAAAATTCACGCATTGATTCTAATAGACCCTGCCGCAAACCGTTAACGTGTGTACCCCCTTGAATCGTCGGAATTAAATTAACATAACTTTCGCCAACACCTTCTCCGCCTTCAGACAGCCAAGTGACAGCCCAATCAGCGGCTTCATGAGAAGAAGTAAAAGTCCCAACGAAGGGTTCTTCCGGTAAACAAACATAAGTTTTAAGAGAGTCTTTAAGGTAGTCGACTAAACCATCTTCATAAAACCATTGATATTTTTTGTCTTCATTTTTATCATGAAACTTAATGGTTAAACCGGGACATAAAACCGCTTTTGCTTTTAATAAATGAATTAAGCGACGTACTGAAAAATTAGCGGTATCAAAATATTTAGGGTCAGGCCAGAACTTTACGCGTGATCCTGTGTTTCTGCGACCAACGGTGCCAGTTTCATGTAATTCTTCAACTTTTTCGCCATGCTCAAAAGCCATTTCATACACTTTACTGTCACGACGAACAGAAACATCTACTCGCGTTGAAAGTGCATTTACGACTGAAATTCCAACACCATGCAAACCACCAGAAAATTGATAGTTTTTATTAGAGAATTTTCCGCCAGCATGAAGTTTACAGAAAATAAGCTCTACACCTGAAACACCTTCTTCTGGGTGAATATCGGTTGGCATACCTCGACCATCATCAATAATTTCTAATGATTGGTCTTTATCGAGTACTACCGTGATATTTTGCGCATGCCCAGCTAACGCTTCATCAACCGAGTTATCAATAACTTCTTGGCCTAAATGATTTGGACGGGCAGTATCTGTGTACATGCCAGGTCGGTGGCGTACCGGGTCTAAACCACTGAGAACTTCAATGGAGTCTGAATTATATTGTTCGCTCATTTAACCATTCTAATAATTAATATGATAAAAAATGTTTTATAAGTTAAAAAACATCGCAATTTTAGGTAACATTTTCGAGTAATCAATAAAGCTGTGATCACCACCTTTTTGTACAATTATTTGGCAGTTACAATATTTATCAACAGCTTCTTGATAATCTAACACTTCATCACCCGTTTGTACCATGACCAAGTAATTATTTTTCGAAATAATTACTTGGTTAATGTTCTCTAGCGTTTTTATAGCGTGTTCTTCAATTCTATAAACTTCCCCGGTATAAGGGTTAGTTTGCTCGCCTAAATACTCAGCCAACAGCACAAAAGGTTTAACGGCAGGATTAATTAATACGGCTTTCCCTTGATATTTTTCCGATAAATACGTTGAAAAGTATCCCCCTAATGATGAACCGATAAAGCACCAAAGATTTTCTTCATCGCTTCGTGAAGCTATTAATGACGTTAACTGTTCAATAACAGCTTCTGGTGTTGATGCTAACTGAGGACAGAAAAAGTGTACCTTAGGAAATTTTTCATCAAAATAATTTTTCGTTATTTGTGCTTTCATCGATTGTGGAGATGAATTAAAACCATGCAAATATAAAATATTAATACGTTTAGACATTTTACTCTCTTGATAAAAAATAGCTGTCAGAATTTATTTTTCCACCTGGGAACAAAGAAAAAATACGATAACCAGCACTCTGTCCATTTGAAGCGCCACTCGTTTTACTCGTATCGAATTGAATAGATGTTGCTGGACAAGTAAATAAGGGTATGGAAGGTGTGTGGTTTGAATACAGAGTCAATGATTGGTGAACATGACCACAAGTAATACCTTTAATACTCGGAAATTTATTTATCGTTTGCCAGAATTGTGTTTGATTTACTAAACCGTGTTTATCCATAAAGTATCCAACATCTAGTGGATGATGATGCATCATGAGTAATTGATGTTTACGCTCATCAACGATTGATTCTAACGCTAACAAATCACTTTGGGTCACTAATCCTTTCGGTGTATCACTTTTGCTATTAAGTAAAACCACTTGCCAATTAGGATCATTGATTAGCTTATCGGACTTAAAAGGTGGGACTGATAAATACTTATCAAGTAGCTCATGTTCATCATGATTACCCGCCAAATAATAAAATGGGATGTTTATTTCACTGTTAAGCACAGCCTCTACAAAAAGTTGATAAGACGCTTCACTATGGTCTTGAGTTATGTCACCGGTAAATACAATGACTTGTATATCAGTCTGACTTTTAATCTCACGTAAAACAGCAACTAAGTTTTGGTAAACGTTAGCACCATAATGTAGACCATCGGTTTGAGAAAACAGATGGCAATCAGTAATTTGGGCGATTTTAAAAACAGGTGACAAAAGTATTACTCAAAAAGTGATAAGTTGACTTGGCCTAACTTTAAACAAAGTTGCAGCCATTCTTTAAGAAACTGATTAATTTGTTCTTTTTCATCAGGTAAATGCATTTTACTATTTGGGTAATCATAACGAGGTTTTACTTGTCTGATATCTTGGTTACTGATCACTTCAGCCATTCGAGCATCATGATACAAACGGATCGTCATTTTAGGATGTAGAATAGAAGCGTATAAAACCTTATTATTCTCTTCACTTAAATTTTCATCTTGCCCTACTTTTTTCTGCTTAGCATGAGGCATTTCTTGACAGATACTAATTAAACTCGTGTAACGAGTAATTTCGAGTGTTTTGATGTTGTAAGCTAAAAAGTCCGAAATAAAAAAATCACGTTCATTACCAATAACGTCTTCTTCATTATTACTGCTCGCAAGTAAGCGTATTAACAGCATATAGTTAATTTCGCAAAGATTCATCAATGTTGATAATTTCGGGTGATATTTCTTACTTGGGTTTGTCATTTACGATGACCATTTTTTCTGTAATTGATGGTAATTATTCTGTAACCATTGTAACCCAATTATTGTTGCTCCATTAGTAATTTTTCCATCTTCTAAAAGTGAAAATGCCTGTTCTCTTCCCATGACATGTAACAAAATATCTTCACCTTCACATTCCAATCCATGCACACCACTTACATTTTCACTGTCTATATTAGCGACATATAGGTGCATAACTTCACTCGTCCCTCCTGGACTTGAAAAGTAATCCATCACTTTATCTATTTGGGTTTCATTTAACGTTAAGTCTGCTTCTTCTTTAGCTTCTCGTATCGCAACTTCAATAGGAGACTCATCCTCGCCAAACATGCCTGCAACAAATTCCAATAACCATGGAGTATCACCATAACCCATTGCACCTGAACGAAATTGTTCTAATAAAACTACCCTGTCATTCTTCGCATCGTAAGGGATCACAACCACGGCATGACCACGTTCAAAGACTTCTCGAGAGAGTATTTTACTTTCACCACCATTGAATAACCGATGACTTAAATGATACTCATCCATTTTAAAAAAACCTTGATAGCACGTTTTTTGTTGGTGGACATTTACGTCTTTCTGCGTAAAGCTCAATAACGCTGTACTTTTTTTATACATAATTTTGTTTTTTTCGTTCATAATAAAAATTTTAAATAGTTGAAGATGTTACAATAATAACAGTACTAATAGAAAACATTTTGTTACACTAGAATGCATTCGTAAAGACTTATTATATTTAGCTAATTCGAAAATCAAGATACGATAGTAACATAATAATATAGAGTACATGGCACACTCAAAGGAATAGCTCACTCATGAAAAAAACAATTTCGGCACTGATCATCGGTTTGGTTTGTGCAACTAATATTACCTTAGTTAACGCTGAAGACTTATTGGGCGTTTACAAACAAGCACAAAAAAATGATCCTACCGTATTGAAGTCCCAAGCTTTATATAACGCATCAAAAGAAGACATTGTTCAAGCGAGATCTATTTTATTGCCACAACTTAGTGCGGCGGCTAGTTACACAGAAAATGAGGGGGAGTTTATTCCTACATCAGATGATGGAAAGTCCTCTGATAGAACACTAACTAATAAAAGCGACACACTGCGCTATGGCCTGAGTTTAAACATGCAGCTATATAATCATAGTACTTGGTTAAGATTAGATAATGCCAAAAAAGTAGCCCATCGTAGTGATGTGACTTACCAATCTGCAAAACAAGAATTAATTGTTCGTGTAACAACGGCTTATTTTGATGTATTAAGTGCTAAAGATGATTTGGATTTTGCAAAAGCAGAAAAAGCAGCCATTGAACGTCAATTAGAACAGACAAAACAACGTTATTCTGTTGGCCTAACAGCGGTTACTGATGTACATGAAGCGCAAGCTCAATATGATAACGCCGTTACATCAGAAATACGTGCTGAGAATAGCGTTTTTACTGCAGAAGAAGCTTTACGTGTAATCACTAATATTTACCCAAGAGATTTGAACGTTTTGAATACAGAGCGTTTCAGTACATCTCGCCCAGTGCCTGATAGTGCTAATGAATGGCAACAAACAGCAGAAGCTAAAAACTTAGAACTCATTGCACAAAAAATTGCGGTTGATATAGCAAAAGAAAATATCAATATTGCAACGTCTGGTCATTATCCTACCTTAAGCTTAACCGGTAGCTATGCAAGCTCAGATCAAGACAACGAAGTAAACAATATTACGTTTAACAATCCTGCACTAGATAGTCAGTCTATCGGTATTACTTTAAACGTACCTATTTATTCAGGTGGCGCAACATCGAGTGCTGTACGCCAGGCACAAAGTAACTACGTTGCTGTCAGTCAAGATTTAGAACAAACGCATCGTAATGTTGTTCGTAATACACGAAATGCCTATAACACTGTAATTGCAGCTGTTTCAGCCATTAAAGCATTAGGGCAATCAGTTGTCAGTGCTGAGAGTGCTTTAAAAGCAACCGAAGCAGGTTTTGAAGTGGGTACTCGTACTATCGTTGATGTTTTAGATAGCACCCGCAATTTATATAATGCAAAACGTAATTTATCATCAACACGTTATGATTATGTACAAAACATTTTGTCATTGAAACGTGCAGCGGGAACCATCAGTGAACAAGACTTAATCAATATTAACCAAGGATTAAGTGAAGCTAAAGAATAAAATTTAGCCTTATTTGTCTATTCCAAGTGTGACTTTTAAATATTTCAGCTTACCCTGAATATAAAAAAGCTCTGATATATCAGGGCTTTTTTTATGTCTACGCTTTAGCTTAATTAGGTAAACAGCGATTTTACATCAGAAACCATGTTTTTAAATTCATCACTATCCATAAAACTTACGTCAGGTAAAATCCCCTTCTTGACATAACTTTTTAATAACACCTGACGCGTAGATGCATTATTGAATATGCCATGATAAATAGCACCTGCCCGAATAAAGTCTAAATAATGCGTTTCAGGCGGTAATACGGTTAAATCACTCCAACTAGTGACTAACATAGTAAACTCTTCTGAAAAACCCCATGCTTTAGTTACTTCTCCACCAATACTTCCAGACAATTTCATTATAGCTTTTTGTAAAAAAGTCGGATTAGCAAAAACATCTGGATGACTTTCAGCTTCAGTTAAAATAGGGAGAATTCCGATATTATGAACCAAAGCAGCTAATGTTAACGTATCTAATGTTAATGACGAATGTTTATGTGCTCGTATATAAAACGTCATTAAACTGATTGCAACTGAAGCTACGTCAACGGTTTTACTCCAATATTTTTTTAAATACATTGAAACAATGTCATTCTTAGAGACGAATACTTGCTCTAATGCCATCGCTGTGGCAATACTTTTAATTTGACGCAATCCAATACGAGTTACCGCTTGATTGACTGATTCTACTTTTACAGCACGTCCTAAAATAGCGCTATTAGCCACTTTTAACATCCCCAAAGACAATGCTGGATCATGGCTAATAACATTACTCATTTGATTCAAATTAATCTCTGGATCATCTGCTGCTTTACGTACTTTCAGTGCAATTTCAGGTAACGTTGGTAGTACTAGCGCATCTTGCTTAATTTTTTCTACTAAAATTGTATAAAGGGCGTTTTCCGTTCCCATAGTCCCACCTTAATGATTGTTTTTATTTTTTATATACCTTCAAAGTAGCACACTTTTTGTCTCTAATATGAATTTAGCTCAATTAGTATTCATATTTTAAATAGGCTTTATCTATTAAGGAATTACTGCTTGTTTACAATGGCACTCTACGGATGAGTTTACGTTCATTACCTTTATGACCATCACGCTAATTTTGAATATAAAAAAGGAGCTAATCAGCTCCTTTTTTATGTCATTATAACTTGTTACTAAACAGAGATTGGTGCTTTTATATGCGCGTGAGATTCATAATTGACTAACTCAAAGTCTTCAAATGTAAAACCAAAAATGCTCTCTATTTCAGGATTAATATTCATGGTTGGAAGCGCTAAAGGTGAACGAGAAAGCTGCTCATTAACTTGTTCCATATGATTTAAGTACAAGTGAGCATCACCAAAGGTATGTACAAAATCACCTAGTTCTAAGCCACAGACTTGTGCAATCATCATGGTAAACAATGCATAACTGGCTATATTAAAAGGAACACCTAGAAAGATATCTGCACTTCGTTGATAAAGCTGACACGAGAGTTTGCCATTTAATACATAGAATTGAAAAAGTGTATGACACGGTGGTAAAGCTTGTTTGCCTTGCTCTGCATTCTCTGAAGGGCTTATAGATGTGTCAGGCAATAAAGCAGGATTCCAAGCAGTAATAATATGACGACGAGAATCAGGATTTGTTTTTAAATCATGAACAAGCTGTGCAAGTTGGTCAATCGTTTCGCCATTGGTTGCTGGCCAATTACGCCATTGAACACCATAAACAGGACCAAGCTCTCCATCTTCAGTTGCCCAAGCATCCCAAATTTTGACACCGTTTTCACTTAAATAAGCGATATTTGATTCGCCCTTGATGAACCATAACAACTCATGAACAATCGATTTCAAATGGCATTTTTTTGTGGTCACCAACGGAAAGCCTTTCGCTAAATCAAAACGCATTTGATAACCAAAAACACTTTTGGTGCCTGTGCCTGTGCGGTCTGATTTTTCAACGCCGTTATCACGAACATGTTGCATTAAATCTAAATATGCTTTCACTTTGCTTCCTTCTCTAAAAATACACAATTTTAAACAAATGGTATTCTATACGCAATGTCATTAGCTTAATATCATTTTTACAGCCACTAACATCAAAAATATTGCAAATGCTTTTTTAATCGTACGCACGGGAAGTTTAGTCGCGGCTTTAACACCAACGGGGGCAAAAAATGAGGACGTTAGAATGATACCTAACAGCGCAGGTAAATACACATAACCTATGCTAAATTCGGGTAAGTTTACTTTTCCAAAACCAGCTATTACGTACCCAGCAACACCAAAGATTGCAACGACCATACCACTAACAGTTGCGACACCAATGGCTTGACGTAAAGGCACTTTAAAATAACTCAGTATTGGAACCAGAATAGCGCCCCCTGCAATGCCCATTAGGCTTGCTAAAATACCCGTAAAAAAGCCGATAACTTTCACGATGATATTTGCAGGTAACTTTTCATCTTCACTTTGAGTGATCCGTTTATCCTTACTCGCATGATGTATTGCAATAAACATATATGAGGAGAGGGAAAAAACGGCAATGGCAAAAGTATTCTTAAGCGCATCAACAGAAAGCACATCAGCAATAAATGCGCCGAGTAATGAACCTAATCCAATCACTATCATTAATTTTTTTGCAAGTGGCCAAGGTATATTTTTATTACGATGATGTGCCAAAGCAGCAGATAATGAAGTAACGACAATAGTGGCTAACGAGGTACCAAGTGCCATAGGCATGACCAAATTAGGTTCAATGCCCAGTTGTGGTAATAAATAAACCAACGCTGGTACTATTATGAGTCCACCACCAATACCTAACAACCCTGCACAAAAGCCGACTACAGAGCCAAGTAATACACATAGTAGAAAAACACTTAATAACATATTTACTGCTTTTTAAAGTAAAATATAGAGGTAAAGCTACATACCCGCACGTACAAAACCACCTAAACCAAATTGATCAAGCTGTTCATTTAAATAACTATGTACTTGTTTAGACGAAGATAGCGTGAGTACATGCGCCAACATAACTTTCACTTCATAAAAATAGATATGGCGGATCACCCATTTAATTTTTGCTATATTATGCGCGTTCATACTCAGTTTGTCATATCCCATTGCTAATAATAATAATGCGCCTGCTGGTTCACTTGCTAGTTCGCCACATAAACTTAACGGCACGGATGAACGAGATGATTGTTCTGCAATATGATTGAGTGCTCTTAAAACAGCAGGGTGATATGAATCATATAAACCTGAAACACGCGCATTGTTTCGATCAACCGCTAGTAAATACTGCGTTAAATCGTTACTGCCCACAGAAAAAAAATCTACTTTTATTGCCAACTCTGGCAATTGATAAATAATTCCTGGTACTTCAATCATTATGCCTATTTTAGGACGAGGAAGTTTTTCGTCCTCTATAAAACCTAGTTCCGTCGATAATTCATAATAAGCTTGATTAATTAAACGTATCGCTTCTTCTACCTCTAAGATACTAGAGATCATGGGCAACATAATTTCTAAGTTCTCATGTCCAACATTCGCTCGCAGCATTGCACGCACTTGCAATAAAAATATTTCAGGATGATCCAGTGTTATGCGTATACCACGCCATCCAAGAAAGGGATTATCTTCATTTATGGGGAAATATGGCAAAGATTTATCACCCCCAACATCTAAAGTTCGCATGGTAACTGATTGTTTAGGAAAAGCGCTTAATACTTGTTGATAAAGCTGAGTCTGCTCTGATTCAGAAGGAAAGCAACTACGATTCATAAAGGGGATTTCAGTACGATATAAACCGATCCCCATCGCTCCAGAATCTTTTGAAAGCTCAAAACCAGAAGAAAGCCCTGCGTTAAGTTGCAGTTCAATCGCGTATCCATCTTTTGTAATTGCAGGAAGTTTCTCTACTGTTTTCACTTTATCAGCCAGTAGGATCTCTTCTGTGATTATATGTTGATACTCTCGCAATAGCGCTTCATTAGGCTGCACAAAAAGCTCACCACTATAACCATCAACAATGCATTCTTTTTGATGTAATTGGCCAAGAGGAATTTTCTCGACGCCCATTATAGCCGGCACACCCAGTGCTCGAGCTAAAATAGCAGCATGAGAATTATTAGATCCCTGAAGTGAGACAACACCTTTCAGACCTTTATGTTGATATTGCGCTAACATAGAAGCCGTTACTTCTTCTGCGACCAGAATAAATTCCTTAGGCAATGCTTGTTCATTGATATTTAACTTTTTTAAGTTAAGTAACAAACGATTACCTAGGTCACGAATATCACTTGCTCTTTCACGAAGGTAATGGTCATCAAGTGCTTCAAACTGAATAACATAACCGTCAATGATTTGTTTTAATGCACTCTCAGCGGTCCAGCCTAATCTGATTTTTTCTGAAACTTCTTTAGTTATATTAGCATTGTCTAATAACTGCTTATACATATCAAAAATATCGAGAAAATTATCTGCAATAACACCTTGAAGTTTATTTGTCATGAAATCAAAATCAGTGAGCGTTTTAGCAACGGCTTCTTCAAAGGCTTTTAGCTGTAGTTCAGGAGCTTTCGTGCGCTTTAAAGAAACAGTCGTTAAACTTACCGCAGGATAAACAACAAACATTTCACCGAACGTTACCCCCGAAGAACCAGCCACACCGTGTAATGCTTTTTTAAAATGACTATTGGCATCTTGCTCTGTGACTAACACACTCGCTTCAGCATTTGCTAGAGATGCAGCTAATTGAGTAGATAAAGTCACTAAGAATGCTTCTTCATTTTCATTAAAGTATCGTGCATTTTTTTGTTGAATTGAAAGTATGCCAAGTACTTTGCGCCGATGAATAATCGGGGTACCTAAGAAAGCATTAAATTCATCTTCTTCTACTTCTGGGGCATGTATAAATTGAGGATGATTCTGTGCATTAGCAATATTAAGAGGCTCTTCTCGTTGGCCAACCAACCCCACTAATCCTTCGGTAAAGCCAATAGTTGTTTGGCCTAATGAGCGCTCTGCTAATCCATCAGAGGCTACAAGTAAGAAATGCTGTTTAAGGTGATCTGCTAGATAGATTGAACAACAATCTGTCTTCATCGTTTTTTTTATTTGTTCCACCATACGATGTAATGCACTGTCTAATTCAGCATTTTGGCTAAACTCTAGAACAATTCTACGTAAGGTTGTTAACATGTTGTTCCTCAAATAAAAATAGCTTGCAAGCAAGCTATTTATTATACATTTATGTTTTTAATCGTAAAACAACTGCTACATAATAATAATCAACTACGGCGTTTACGGTTATGATGTCGATAAGAAGGCATTGAAGCCTGAGCAAATTCTTTCATCACTTTACGGTAAACTTCACGTTTAAAAGAAACAACTTGTCGTACTGGATACCAGTAACTTACCCAACGCCAATCATCAAATTCTGGATGATCAGAGTGAAGTAAATCAACTGCAGATTCTTCTGCAGTTAACTTGAGTAAAAACCATTTCTGCTTTTGCCCAATACAAACAGGTTTACTTTCATGCCTAATTAAACGTTTTGGTAATTTATATCTTAACCAGTGTTTAGTTGAAGCAACAATTTTGACATGTTCCGGTTTTAATCCCACTTCTTCGTGTAATTCTCGGTACATGGTTTCTTCTGCTGTTTCGCCTTCATCAACACCACCTTGTGGATATTGCCACGAGTGCTGACCATAACGCCTGGCCCAAAATACTTGTCCTCTATCATTGATTATGACTATGCCGACATTAGCTCGATAGCCTTCGGCATCTATCAAAGGAATTCCCAATAACTTTCTTAAAATATTAATTGATTCTTCCATAATCTGGGCTTGCGAGCAATTAATTAATTTTTTATTTTCTCTTGACCATAGCTTGAAATGTTGTGAATCTTTATACTTAACAAAGAAAAGTCCCTATTAAAGAGCTTTACTCATTAAAATTAAAATTCCCACGACCGAAAATGAATTATTACAAAGGGCCCAAGCGCTTGCGGGATTAACTTTAGCAGAGATTGCTGAACAAGCGGGTGTTCTCGTACCTAAAGATTTAACGCGCGAAAAAGGCTGGATAGGCCTATTACTTGAACAGGTACTAGGGGCTAGTGCAGGTTCAAAACCCGAACCAGATTTCCCCCACTTAGGTATTGAATTAAAATCATTACCCATTAGTATACAAGGCAAGCCATTAGAAACGACTTTTGTCTGTGTAGCTCCGCTAACCGGATTAGTCGGTGCAAGCTGGAAAACGAGTCATATTCGCAATAAGATGGCCCGTGTTTTATGGGTACCTGTGATTTCTGAGCGGCATATTACTATAGGAGAGCGTATGGTGGGTACACCATTTATTTGGTCTCCTTCTCCTGAGGAAGAGCAATTACTCTCGCTAGATTGGCAAGAACTAACTGATATGATTGTTTTAGGGGAAGTAGAAAAAATTTCAGGAAAACATGGGCAAGTATTGCAACTTCGACCCAAAGCAGCAAACAGCCAAGCTAAAACAAAAGCATTTAATAAACACGGACAACCGTTTCAAACACTTCCACGCGGCTTTTATTTGAAAACATCTTTTACACAAATGTTACTACGTCATCATTTACGATTAGATTGACCGATACTTATCTTTTGAATATATCGGTCAATCTATTCAAACACTTTATTTCAGGCGAAAAAAAGCCAACTCGACAGTTGGTTTATTTCAGCTTCTCAGCAAATGTGGTGGGGCGCGGCAGGAGTCGAACCTGCGACCGAAAGGGATTATGTTTCGTAGCCACTTTTTATAAACTAATACTATCCAGCCATGCTCTTTTAAAAATTATAAATAGCACTTATTTATTTCAGGCGAAAAAAAACCAACTCGACAGTTGGTTTATTTCAGCTTCTCAGCAAATGTGGTGGGCGCGGCAGGAGTCGAACCTGCGACCGAAAGGGATTATGTTTCGTAGCCACTTTTTATAAACTAATACTATCCAGCCATGCTCTTTTAAAAATTATAAATAGCACTTATTTATTTCAGGCGAAAAAAAACCAACTCGAAAGTTGGTTTATTTCAGCTTCTCAGCAAATGTGGTGGGCGCGGCAGGAGTCGAACCTGCGACCGCCTGGTTCGTAGCCAGGTACTCTATCCAGCTGAGCTACGCGCCCACATTAAAGCGTATTTAACATCCTATTCAAAGATAATACATATTATTTTATAAGCTTAAGTATTTGCTTATTCCACCATTCAATAAAGAAGAGTGGTGGGCGCGGCAGGAGTCGAACCTGCGACCGCCTGGTTCGTAGCCAGGTACTCTATCCAGCTGAGCTACGCGCCCTCACATGAACTATGTTTTATATCTTAGTCTAAAGATAGCAAATTGCTTTGCATTTATTACTTTTATAAAAGTTACCTTTAATAAAAGTAATGGCGGAGAGCGAGAGATTCGAACTCTCGAACGGATTTAAAGCCGTTACTCCCTTAGCAGGGGAGCTCCTTCGGCCACTCGGACAGCTCTCCAAATTTACTTATTCACTATTGAGATTTAATGCGTATTTATAATACCCTTTAAATAAAAAACTTCAATCTAGTTGCAAACTAGATACTCCCTTAACAGGTCAGCGTCTTCGACCAATCGGTCACATCTCCAGTGGGTGCGAATATTAATGGATCGAGAAAATAAGTCAAACATTTTTTTCGATTTTTCTGCACTTTTACGTCTGTTTGCCGAGATTTCCATCAAGACGGTTATTTTTCATGCTTCAAACGTTATTATTCTATAAATTCACGATATAAAAACTAATTTTTACCCATTAAAAAAGTCGGCAAATGCCGACTTTTTTAATGGGTGCAATAGATAAAGTTAAAACTTATTCCCTGTTTCGTCTTCAACACTGTCACTTCCTGTTTTTTCTGCCTGAATACGCATATAAATTTCTTCACGATGAACAGAGATTTCTTTTGGAGCATTGACACCAATGCGCACTTGATTACCTTTCACACCTAAAACAGTTACGGTAACTTCGTCACCGATCATTAACGTTTCACCAACCCTACGAGTTAAAATTAACATCCAAATATCCTTTATGTTTAAAAGCCAGTCCACTAAAAAATTATAAGCTAGTAATAAATTTAGTTTAATTTTGGTCAAAGTACATAATAAAAATTAAAATCTTTGTAAAAAATAGTTACTTAAGTTCACTACGACTCAGTTTTTCCATTATTTATAAATATTTTAGTATCACAAGTGATAATAGGTTATTAACTTTGTACTTATAACCAATATTTGCATTCTAACAAGCTTATTGAAGCAATAAAGTGATTTTTTCATATTATTTGCAACTATTTGTTATTATTAGTGTTGTAATAAATAGAGACTAACATTCAATTAACAAATAT
>Ga0307492_10000476_pt1 | contig 17040 bp, 16 predicted proteins | sample SI3LmetaG_FD_202365 | JGI IMG/M metagenome (GOLD analysis project Ga0307492, IMG submission 202365) | Sea-ice brine microbial communities from Beaufort Sea near Barrow, Alaska, United States - SI3L | ecosystem: Environmental > Aquatic > Marine > Coastal | place: USA: Alaska | collected 2017-05-06 | reverse complement strand
CCGACCTCAATATAGGCGATGTTTGAGAGCCACTGGCTTATATTGCCGGTCCAGCCATTGAGGTTGATCATAATTCCCAGGCTGATCAACGCAGCCCAGAGCGGGGTGCTGACATGAAAGCGATAATAGGCATAGACAGAGACCCCTAAGGTGGTCAGCAGCAGCGTAAGCACCAGGGTGCTCAGTTGCATCTGAGTACCTAATTTGCGCAGTAGAGTGGCTTCATCGACTAAGGTCAGTTTTATGTTAGTAGCCGCGATCGGGTCGATTTTTAAAAATACCCGCTGATCACCAGACTCTAGGGCTATCGGTATAATATAGTTGCCGAGCGGGTAGGGGCGTTTATTTAAGGCGTAATCGGCACCGGTGGCAACGCGTTCGTAGCCGCCCCGAGTGTCCAAATTAAAATATAACACTGCCCTTGCCAGATAGGGCGCGTCGAGCACCAAAAACAGGCGTGCCGATCGTCCGGTCCTATTGTTGACGGCAAAGGTGAGCCAGGTCTCCGATGACAGCTGATTGTAGCTGATGGCACTACCATGTACCGGTGCAAATTGCCGGACGATGCTGGGCTTGATCACTTGGAGGATGGAGTAGGCTTCAGAGTGAGTATTCAAATAGTCGCTGCTTTGGGCCACGTTCGCATCTAGCTTGCCCTGGTCGATTAAAATAGACTCAAATCCCTGAGCCCAAGGCAACAAGCTGGTAAACAGGCAAATCAGATACAGGCGTTTCAACATGGTGTCGAACGATTCGGCAAGAGCGAACCCTTAGTATAGCTGCGTCGGTGCTGTCGGTGAACCGACTGAGCAGAAAATGGGTCAGAAAAACCCCCTGAACTCAGGGGCGTTGAGGGTCACTGGCGGGCAGCGGCGCCGGCTGTGAAGGTTGTGAAGGTTGTGAAGGTTGTGAAGGTTGCACGCTAAAAGCAGCTGGCCCCTTAACCCTAGGCATTTTTCTCCTGGGGTGTCAGCAAACGGCAGCCCAGCTCTAAGCCACTAGAGCATTGGCCACGGGATGCCGCTATTCGGTGCGATTTATCGCTTTGTGACCTATATCCGTGCGCCAATAGGCACCCTGCCAATGGATCTCGGCCACGCCTAAGTAAGCCTGTGCCTGTGCCTGCGCGACAGTGTCGCCCAGTGCCGTGACGCAGAGCACGCGGCCGCCTTGGGTAACCAAGCCCTGGTCGGCATCGAGCCGGGTGCCGGCCTGAAACACCTTGGTACCAGCCCGTTCTGCCGCGGCGATGCCGCTAATGGGGTCATCTTTGCGGTAATCAAAGGGATAACCTCCGGCAGCTATGACTACCCCGACCGCCGCGCGCTTATCCCAGAGCGCAGTCTGCTCGGCGAGTTGACCGTTGATCGCCGCTAAACAGAGTTGGCCCAAGTCGGACTGTAGGCGCATCATAATCGGCTGGGTTTCCGGATCGCCGAACCGGCAATTGAATTCTAGTACATAGGGCGTGCCATCGGCGGCGACCATAATGCCGGCATAGAGGAAGCCTCGGTAGCGATTGCCCTCGGCGGCCATGCCCTTGACGGTTGGGTAGATAACCTCGGCCATGATACGCTCGTGGATCGCAGCGGTGACCACCGGAGCCGGTGAATAGGCGCCCATGCCGCCTGTATTGGGACCCTGATCACCGTTGTCACGAGCCTTATGGTCTTGTGAGGTGGCCAGAACCAGGACGTCCTCGCCGTCGACCATAACAATAAAGCTCGCCTCTTCGCCGCTCAAAAACTGTTCAACCACGACGCGAGCGCCGGCCTTGCCAAACTTATTGCCCGAAAGCATATCTTGCACCGCTGCGATGGCTTCGGCATTGGTCTGGGCCAGGATCACACCCTTGCCGGCCGCTAAACCGTCGGCTTTTACGACAATAGGCGCGCCCTTGGCTTCGATATAGGCAATGGCTTCGCGTGCGTCGGTGAACACGCCATAGAAGGCGGTCGGAATTTCATGACGGGCGAGAAAGTCTTTGGCAAAGGCCTTGGAGCCCTCCAGCTGTGCTGCCGCCTGAGTGGGTCCGAATACCGCCAGACCCTGGGCCTCGAAGAAGTCCACAATGCCGGCAACCAAGGGCACTTCGGGGCCGACGATGGTCAACTCGACCCGATTGGCCTTGGCAAATTCGGCCAGACCGGTAAAATCCAAGACATCGAGGGCGACGTTCTCAATACCCGGTTCGGCGGCGCTGCCGGCATTGCCCGGGGCAACGAAGGTGCGGCCGGTCGATGCGGCTTGGCTGGCGCGCCAGGCGAGGGCATGTTCGCGTCCGCCATTGCCGATAATCAGTATGTTCATAAGGCTATCCTTTAGTGACGGAAATGGCGCATGCCGGTAAAGACCATGGCAATGCCGTGTTCGTCGGCGGCGGCGATGACTTCATTGTCGCGCATGCTGCCGCCCGGTTGAATGACCGCACTGACGCCCATCTCGGCGGCCTGGTCCAGGCTGTCGCGGAACGGCAAGAAGGCCTCTGACGCCATGGCTGAGCCGGTAATGACCATACCCTCATCCTTGGCTTTAATATTGGCGATGATGGCGCTGTATACCCGGCTCATTTGGCCTGCACCGATACCGGTGGTCAGACCGTCTTTGGCGTAGACGATGGCATTGGATTTAACGAATTTGGCAACTTTCCAGGCGAACAATAGGTCTTCAATCTGTTGCGCTGAGGGAGCCAGTTTGGTCACAACGCGCAAATCGTCGGCGCCGATCATACCCAGGTCTCGATCCTGGACCAGTAAGCCGCCGGTCACGCGTTTAAAATCGAGTGCCGGAGTCGGCGTGGACCAGTAGCCGCAGGCCAGCAGGCGGATATTGGGCTTGCTGGCAACCAGGGCCGCAGCTTCGGCCGAGACCGAGGGTGCGATGATGACTTCGACAAATTGCTTGCCGATGATGGCATCCGCTGCCGCCACATCGAGTTCCCGGTTGAAGGCAATGATGCCGCCAAAAGCGGAGGTGGTATCGACTGAAAAGGCGCGTTGATAAGCCTCTTTTAGCGTAGCACCGGTGGCCACGCCGCAGGGGTTGGCATGCTTGACGATGACGCAAGCGGGCACGGAAAAACTCTTCACGCACTCCAACGCCGCATCGGTATCGGCGATATTGTTATAACTCAGGGCCTTACCCTGCAAAGTGGTGATCGTGGCGATACCGGCATCGGTCGCGCCCTCTTCAACATAGAAGGCCGCGCGCTGATGTGGGTTTTCGCCGTAGCGCATTATATCTTTCAAAACAAACTGACTATTGAACGTGTTCGGGAAGGCTGAGCGCTCTGGGGTCACGGCGGCTGGGGTGTCGACCGGTACCGTGCCCAGGTAGTTGGCGATCATGCCATCGTATTGCGCGGTATGTTCAAAGGCCGCGCGTGCCAGCGCAAAGCGGGTCGCGGCGCTCAGTCCACCGTCCAGATCCCACTGTTCGATCAGCTCTGGATATTTGTCCGCACTGACCACGATGGCGACATCGCGGTGATTCTTAGCCGCTGAGCGCACCATGGCCGGGCCGCCGATGTCGATGTTTTCGATTGCGTCGGCCAAGCTGCAGTCGGCCTTGGCAATGGTGTCGGCAAAGGGATACAGGTTGACCACGACCAGGTCGATGGCGCTGATGCCATGCTCTTGCATCACCTCGTCATCGATGCCCCGACGACCCAAAATACCGCCGTGGATCAGCGGGTGCAGCGTTTTAACGCGGCCGGCCATCATCTCGGGGAACTGGGTCAACTGGGATACTTCGGTGACCTCTATCGCGTGCTCTTGCAGTAGCTTAAAGGTGCCGCCGGTAGAAATTAGGCTGACGCCGCGCGCGCGCAGGTTGCGGGCAAATTCGACGATGCCGGTCTTATCGGAGACACTGATTAGGGCGCGTTTAGGGGCGATGACGGATGCAGATGGGCTCATAAAGTCCTCGAAACTGGTCAGAGTGATTGAAATTTGAACGGTCGGTCAAAAAACACCAGGGCTGAAATAACAAAGGCGACCGCAGTCGCCTTCAATCAGCTCCTTAGAGCAGGCCGTATTCTTTGAGTTTTTTCCGCAAGGTCCCGCGGTTCAAGCCCAAAACCTTGCTGGCTTTGGTTTGATTGTCACGGCAATAGCGCATCACGGCTTCCAACATCGGGGCTTCGACTTCGTTCAGAACCATCTGGTGTACGTTGGTAACGTCCTGACCCTCAAGGTGAGAAAAATAATTGCGCATGGCAATTTCAACGCTGTCACGCAAGGTCTGGGGATGTTCGGCGGCAGCTTGGAAGGTAAGGCTGTCGGGAGAATCGCTCTTGGGCGCGAAAGTATCTAGGTTCATGCGGTGGTATCCTTAAGTCGTTCAAAATTGTCAAAAAGTGTATTGATTGCGCCGAGTTGCAGTTGGCTGCTCTCAAGCAAAATAATGTCTTTGTAGCTGTGTTTGGGCAGCCCTTGCCCAGCCAAGTACCAACCCAAGTGTTTGCGCGCAATGCGCACACCCATAAAGTCACCGTAGAATTGATGCAGCGCTTGGATATGGGCGTTCAGGGTGAGCTGAACGGTTTCAATATCAGGCTTGGGCAGCTCTTCACCGGTCGATAAAAAATGATTGATGGCGGCGAAGATCCAGGGATTGCCCTGAGCGGCCCGGCCAATCATCACGCCATCGGCCCCCGTCAATTGCAGGACGGCCCTGGCCTTATGGACACTGTCTATGTCGCCGTTGGCCAGTACTGGAATACCGACCGCCTGCTTGACCGCGGCAATGGTCTCGTACTCGGCATCCCCCCGAAAAGCGTCGGCTCGGGTGCGGCCATGCACCGACAGCAGGGCGATGCCACTATCTTCTGCCAGCTTGGCGATGCGCACGGCATTCTTTAATTCTGCATCCCAGCCGGTACGGATTTTCAGTGTGACCGGTACACTCACGGCCGCAGTGACGGCATGCAGTATATCGGCAACCAGTTGTTCATCCTTGAGCAGGGCCGAACCGGCGGCCCGGTTACAGACCTTTTTCGCAGGGCAGCCCATGTTGATGTCGATAATTTGCGCACCCAGGGCGACATTTTCCCGTGCGGCCTCGGCCATCATGGCGGGTTCGCCACCGGCTATCTGGACGCTGATAGGGTCGCCCTCGCCGTCATGGTTCAATCGCCATTGCGATTTATTGCTTTTCCACAGGCGTGTATCACTCGTCACCATTTCAGAAACCACCAACCCGGCCCCAAGGGCCCGGCAGAGTTTACGAAAGGGTTGATCTGTGACGCCGGCCATTGGCGCAAGCACCGTAGGCTGGTCTATGTTATAGGGTCCAATCTTAAACACAATAAATCGTTCAAAAAACGCTCAAATCTGGGGCGGGCAGCATAGCGGTTCTTGGGGGCTAAGGAAAGTGGCAACTTTGCAAAGTGGCCATTATTTTGGGCCTTTTTTAGCCCAGGATGGGAGCCCGGGGCGGGCGGGTGCAAGAGCAAGAAGGCGAGATTTTTCAATAGCTTAGCGCAATTTTTCAATAGCTTACCGCAATAGTGCCGGAGGCTATCGATTAGGAGGGGCTTAACAACAGCTGGTAATTGACGGCCCCGGACACCGGTGTTCGGATCGCTAGGGGTACGTAAATTCTGGTGCTAATGGGCATCAGCTCTACACCGGTGAGCTCGCCTTTTAGATATTCACTCGGATTGAACTGTTGATCGGCTACTAGCTTGCCGTTGACGTCGGTATATTGCAGCAGTAACACTGGGAAGGCCTGTTTAAAAGGCGCTTTATTGGTTAGGACCATATCGACCATGCGCATATCTTGCAGGTTCGGATCCTTGTGCTCCCGAATCAGAATCGATGTGCGGATGTTCTCCAAATCGACCTGTTCGGGCAGGGTGCAGCCGAGCACATCACAGGCGCTCAGATAGAGGCCCCGCCATTGATCCATTCGAGCATAGTGATTGCGTTCTACCCAGGCTAACTGGCCCGCCAATACTAGGAGTAACAGCAACACCACAAGCCATCCAATGGGCCGAAATCGATCTAGCTGGTCTTCTATGTGAAGGTCGAGATCTGAGACATGATTAACCTTGTTGACCACCTGTGATGCCGTCGGGGGTGTTGAGAAGTCATGATTAAAATCCGGGTGTATATGTTCTGCTGCACTGGGTCGAGAAATAAACTCCGGTTCGGGTGCTAGTTTTCGTCGAGTTACTTCTTGAGGCTGGAACGCCGTCGACTTAGGCTCTGCCCTCTGCTCGGCCTCCAGCTCTTCCAGGATTGATTCAGCCCAACTCTCGTCCTGTTCATCGGGGTCTGGAAGCTCGAGCTCATTAAGTTCCTGCGCCTCGCGCTGAAAATGATCGACCTTACGGTTCTGGTTACCGGTTGAGTCGGTTAAATTCATAAAGCTATCAGACAGCTCGCCAAAACCGCCTTCGGGTAAATCGTCATCGAGCAGATGGTCATCCGGGCTGTCACTGAAGATAAAGTCGTCATCGGGCAAGAAGAATTCAGCATCTTCAGCGTTCGAGGGCTCGTCAAACTTTGCTTCAGGGGCGGCCGAAGGCCGCTGCAGAGGTGCTGGCCGACTCGCCACGGGCGCTTTGGCAGCCGACACACTAGGCTTAATGGCAGAGCGACTCGGTAGCACTCGGCTGGTTGCCGGGGGTGTTGGAGTTGGCGGGGTTGTCTTGGATGTCGGGGTTGCCTTGGATGTCGGGTATGCCTTGGATGTCTGGGATGCCGGCGTCGGCTCAAGTTTGGTGCTGGTGACAACATGGTTTCTAGCACCGAATACCTGCAAACAAGCACCACAACGGACCGATCCGTTGGCCACAGCCAGTTGTTCGGTACGGACCCGAAACGATGTCCCACAGTGGGGGCATTGGGTTATAAATGATTCAACCATTACACTGTATCCCTGCGTATCCATGGCTAATAAATTTTTGGCGATAATAGACTGTTAGTGTCCTGATAAATCGGTAGCTTAGCTTATGAAGTTCAATAAAGCTCTGAAATTAATCTCAAGCATCGAGCCAGTTCAGTAGCGACCGAAGTATAGGCGAACTTGGGTCTATTTACGCCGACCGCTTAAACGCACCCAGCCGTCCAGGGTGGCCACGGGATCGAACGCGATGTTATCGCTGTAGGCGGCCATCACGGCATCAGCCTGATGGGCCAAGATGCCGGAAAGTACCAGGGGCTGCCCGGGTTTTAGGAAACTGGCGATAGCGTCACTCAGGTCACAGAGCGGCCCGGCCAAGATATTGGCAACCACGACCTGATAGTGACGTTCCAGGTCGTGCGCCTCAGTGGTGACGCAGTACCGATCGGGGGCGATGCCATTGGCCGCTGCATTGTTGTCCGTGGCGACCAGCGCTTGAGGATCAATATCGATACCCGTCATGCGGTCTGCACCGAGCAATAGAGCCGCCAGGCCCAAAATGCCGGAGCCACAGCCATAGTCTAAGACCGAATCACCGGCCTGGATGTGGTCATTTAACCACTGAAGACAAAGAAAGGTAGTCGGGTGGGTGCCGGTGCCAAAGGCCAACCCCGGATCGAGTTTTAAATTGACCCCATCCGGATCGGGTGGGGTCTGCCATGAAGGCACTATCCAGAGCCGATCACCGCAGGCAATGGGCTTGAAGTTGTCCATCCATTCGCGTTCCCAGTCCTTGTCTTCTAAGATCTCGGTGCTGACCGAGACTACGCCAAGGTGGTTAGCGGCGATAACGGAATCCATTAGGGATAACAATTGGCCGACATCGACATCCTCTTCAAACAGGCCTTGAATGGTGGTGTGCTCCCAGAGCGGTGTGGTACCGCGGATGGGTTCATAGACCGGTTTATCGTCGGTATCGATTAGCGTAACGGCCTTACAGCCAGCGATTAGCAGAGCGTCTTCCAGTATTTCACTGTGTTCCGGTCGAGTGGCAAGTCGTATTTGTAACCAAGGCATTGGGTCATCTCAAAAATTTTGCCAATGATAGCAGAATGGTGGGCTGGCTTAACTAGGATTGGGCTGCATTAACTAGGATTGGGCTTTATTAACTAGGGTCGGACTGTATTAACTAGGGTGGAACTGTATTAACAAGGGTCGGGCAAGGCAATCGAAGGATCGGGCGGTGGTGCTTTACCCGCTCCTTCGAAAAAGATACTACTGTTCGTCGGCCAGCTTGTGCTCGAGATAGTGAATGTTGACACCACCTTCGATAAAAGCGGCATCTAGGACCAGTTTTTTGTGCAGATCGACGTTGGTTCGGATACCGCCTATGACCAGTTCATCCAAGGCCGAGGCCATGCGCTTGAGCGCTTCGGCACGGGTGGGTGCAAAGGTAATAAGCTTGCCAATCATCGAATCATAGAACGGCGGCACCGAATAGCCGGCATAGATATGGGAGTCCCAACGCACCCCTAAGCCACCCGGTGGATGGAACTGGGTAATGCGGCCCGGGCTCGGCATAAAGGTTTTGGCGTCTTCGGCGTTGATACGGCACTCAAAGGCATGACCTTCGATCTTGACCTGGTCCTGAGTGTAAGACAGGGGTCGGCCGGCCGCTATATTCAACTGTTCCTTGATAATATCGACGCCAGTGACCATTTCTGAGACCGGATGTTCGACCTGCACGCGGGTGTTCATTTCGATAAAATAGTAGTGGCCCGCTTCATAGAGAAATTCGAAGGTGCCGGCACCGCGGTAATTGATATCAATACAGGCCTTAACGCAGGCATCTTGCACCGATTGTCTGGCCGCCATATCAATATGCGGTGCCGGCGCTTCTTCGAGCACCTTTTGATGTCGACGCTGCAACGAGCAGTCACGATCACCCAGGTGAATAGCGTGGCCCTGGCCATCGGACATAACCTGTATTTCGACATGGCGCGGATTGGTTAAAAACTTCTCCATGTAGACAGTGCCATCGCCAAACGCTGCGGCAGCTTCGGTCTGAGTGACGGTAATAGAGCTGAGCAGATCCTGTTCTTTGTGGACCACGCGCATGCCCCGACCACCGCCACCAGAGGCAGCCTTGATAATCACCGGGTAGCCAATGCGCAGGGCAACAGCCTTGCACTGATCTGGATCGGTTGACACAGCACCGTCAGAGCCGGGTACCGTGGGTACGCCGACCTTCTTCATGGCCTGAATGGCTGACACCTTATCACCCATCAGACGAATAACATCGGCCGTTGGTCCGATAAACTTAAAGCCAGATTTTTCAACCTGTTCGGCGAAATCAGCGCGTTCGGCCAAAAAGCCGTAACCGGGATGGATGGCATCGGCGTGGGTGACTTCGGCTGCGGCAATAATAGCCGGGATATTTAGGTAGCTGTCGACCGAGGCGGCCGGTCCAATACAGACGGCTTCATCGGCTAATTTAACGTGCTTGAGTTCTCGATCGGCGGTGGAGTGGACCGCGACCGTTTTAATGCCGAGCTCTTTGCAGGCACGCAGGATGCGCAGTGCAATTTCGCCTCGGTTGGCAATCAATACTTTGTTCAGCATGGGAGTACTCCGATTAGCTGATCATGACCAGTGGCTGATCAAATTCAATCGGCTCACCGTTTTCGGCGAGAATGGCGGTCACGGTTCCGCTCTTGTCGGCTTCGATTTGGTTCATCATCTTCATTGCTTCGATAATGCAAATGGTTTCACCGGCAGAGACCTTTTGACCTATCTCAACAAAGGACGCGCTGGTCGGTGAGGGCGAGCGATAGAAGGTGCCCACCATAGGTGACTTAACGGCATGACCGGCTAATGCTGCCGGCACTGGGCTGGCCGCTGGCTCTGCTGCTGGAGCGGCGGGTGCGCTCATCTGCATTGGCGCCTGATGAGGGACCTGGTGAGCGTAGTGCGTAGGAGCTGCGGCCAAGCGTGATGTGCGGCTGATGCGAATGGATTCTTCGCCTTCGGCAATCTCAATTTCATCGATGTTGGACTCTTCCAACAACTCAATAAGCTTCTTGACCTTACGAATGTCCATGCTATTACCTCTAATTAGTTATTCTGTGTTGTTTTATTAATTAAGTACTCACTGGCCGCTGTCAGCGCCAAGAGATAGCTCGTTTGTCCAAAGCCAGCAATCACCCCGACTGCAATGGACGATAGGTAGGAATGCTGACGAAAATCTTCCCGGGCGTGTACGTTGGACAGATGCAACTCGATAAAGGGTGTTTTTACGCCGGACAAGGCATCGCGAATGGCGACACTGGTGTGGGTAAAGGCACCGGGGTTGATCAATATTATATCCGTACCGTCGGTGAGGGTCTGATGAATCCGGTCGATCAGGACCCCTTCATGATTGCTCTGCAGATGATCTAGACTATGCCCCAGAGTGCCCGCATCAGCGGACAGTTGCGCCACTATCTCGGACAGTGTTGTGGCACCATAGACATCAGGTTCACGCACACCCAGCAGATTAAGGTTTGGTCCATTTAGTAACAACAACGATGCCATAATTCACCTCGTTTGTCTGAGTTTAAGTCTATCTGTAGCGAAAAGTCGCTAAAAAACCAGTATCACGACAAGATAATAGGGATAACCTCAATGCACAACGGGTGCGGTGAATTTTAGTTGTGAAAAATCTTCAATAACTACTGTCTTTTAATGGATTTGACCCCAAATACGGTGCCTAGGAGTGGCTAACTGGATCGACGGCTAGGCTGAGCTTGTCTTTGGCTGGGAAAGTGACCGCTGGCCTATTGGCACCGGTCGGATCTGGCGTTACCCTGATCAGGCTATTTAATGGAGACGATTTAGCATGTTAAAAATACGATTTAAGCGCTTTTGGAACGGAATAACCCAAAAATCGTCGAGTGTGCCCGACGCCAAAGGTTCTGGGGCAAATCGCAAGTACTGGCTTAGCGCGGCCTTGAGTTGTGTTGTAGTGCTCTGGGCGGGACTCGGGCTGTATTGGAGCAACTCACCAGCGGTGGCAGACGTGGTCAGCCTGGCCGAACAGTCTGCCAAGGCACAGGGTCAGCAAATAGTGGTCGGCTATACCACGGCCTATACCTTGCGCCATCTGGCCGACACCCTATTGACCAAGTCTGGCGGTTATCTGTCTAATGACGTCACCCCGCCGTCGATTTTTTTGGATAATATGCCCAGTTGGGAATTTGGCGTGGTGATTCAGGTGCGCGACCTGTCTCGAGCCTTTCGCAAAGACCTCAGTCGCTCCCAGTCGCAATCGACCGAAGATCCGGATCTGGCGGAAGCCGAACCGCTGTTTAATTTCAATAACGACAGTTGGGTCTTACCCTCGACGGAAGGCGAGTACCGTAATGCTATCGGGCATATCGACAGCTATATGTCGCGCTTGGTCGATCCGGCCAACGGCCAGGCGCAGTTTTATGCGCGTGCCGACAATCTGTCAAACTGGTTGCGCGATGTCGAAACCCGTCTCGGGTCGCTATCACAACGCCTAAGTGCCTCGGTGGGCCAGCAGCGCTACAATACCGATATGGCGGGCGAAGCCAGTGCCGAGCAATCGACGCCGACCGATAATCAGTCGCAGATCAAGACCCCTCGGTTATTGGTTGACAATGTGTTTTATGAAGCTCGGGGCACCTCATGGGCGCTGATCCATATGATGCGCGCGGTTGAAGTGGATTTTGGTCCGGTGCTTGAAGACAAAAATGCCCTGGTCAGTTTGCAACAAATTATCCGTGAATTGGAGGCCACTCAGGAAACCGTTTGGTCACCGGTGATCCTTAATGGCAGTGGCTTCGGTATAATACCCAGCCATTCCCTGGTGATGGCCAATTACATTTCTCGGGCCAATGCGGCTATTATTGACTTACGTGAGCTGCTGCAAAATGGTTGAACCCTAAAGCAGACAAAAAAAGCGACCTAGGTCGCTTTTTTATTGTCTAGCAGTCAGTGCGGTTATTTGTTATCAGCGGCAAAAGATTCGTTGATAATAGCGCGCGCGCGATCGGCGTCGGCCCAGCCCTTCACCTTAACCCATTTGCCCACTTCCAACGCCTTGTAGTTCTCAAAAAAGTGTTTGATTTGCGCCAAAAGCAGGGGCGGCAGATCGGTCGCTTCTTTGACGTCGGTATAGAGGGCGCTGAGTTTGTCATGGGGCACGGCGATGACCTTGGCATCTTCGCCGGCTTCATCGGTCATTTCCAAGACACCGACCGGGCGGCAGCGAATAACTGCGCCGGGTGCTACTGGGTAGGGGGTCACTACCAGGACATCGACCGCATCGCCGTCATCTGCCAGGGTATGAGGTATATAGCCGTAGTTGGCCGGGTAAAACATCGGTGTGGCCATAAAACGGTCGACCATCAGGGCATCCATGTCTTTATCGACCTCATACTTAATGGGCGCGTGGTTGGCCGGAATCTCGATCACAACGTAGATATCATTGGGTACGTCTTTGCCTGCAGGGATCTGGGTGTAGCTCATAGTAGGTCTCGTTTAGGGTCAATGCTCGAAAAGGGAAAATTAAAGGCGCAGTATATAGGGTGCGCCTTGTCATACCAATTTTATGAGGTGATTTTATCGAAGCGCGCGAAATAATCGGGAAAGGTTTTCGCCGTGCAGCCTGGATCGTTGATCACGATGCCCGAGGTTGCAAAGGCTGCCAAGGAAAAACACATGGCGACCCGATGGTCCTTATAGGTATCGATGGCGGCTGGTGTGACGCGTTGTGGCGGTGTAATGGCCATATAATCCTGACCTTCTTCGACTACCGCGCCGAGTTTTCGCAGTTCGGTGGTCATCGCGGCGATTCGATCCGTTTCCTTAACGCGCCAATTGTAGATGTTGCGGATCACCGTGGTGCCTTCGGCAAACAGGGCCGCGACGGCGATGGTCATGGCGGCATCGGGAATATGGTTGAGATCCAGATCGACGGCCGTTAATCGGCCCTGATGCGCCACTTCGATCCAATTTTCTGACCAGCTGACCTGTGCGCCCATCTGTTGCAAAACCTCGGCAAAACGAATGTCGCCCTGCACCGAGGCCGTTCCGACCCCGTGTACTCGGACCGGTCCACCGCCAATGGCACCGGCCGCGAGAAAATAGCTGGCACTGCTGGCATCCCCTTCGACTAATATCTTGCCCGGTGATCGGTAGTTCTGTAGGCCATCGATGACAAAACTCTGGTAGTCATTGTTGATAACCGTCACGCCAAATTGTTGCATCACGGCGAGCGTGATGTCGATATAGGGTTTGGACACCAGTTCGCCGGTTACGTTGATAGTAAGGGGTTGTTTTAACAGCGGCGCGGCCATCAACAGCGCGGTCAAGAACTGGCTGGAGATCCGACCATCGATGGCAACCGAGGCCGCCGTGAGAGGCCGTGCGCGAATTTTGAGTGGCGGAAAGCCAGTGGTTTGTTGATAGTCAACCTCGGCTCCCAGCAGCTGCATGGCTTCGATCAGGTCGCCAATCGGGCGCTCAAACATCCGCTCTTCACCGGTCAGGGTGAATTCGCCCGTGCCAAAACACAGTGCCGCGGCGAGCGGTCGCATGGCCGTGCCGGCGTTGCCTAGGAAGATGGTCTCCTCCTGACCGCGGGCCAGAGGGCCGTCGAGGCCAATAACGGTACATTGATTGCGCTCGGCATTGAGTTCATAGCTGACGCCCAATTGGCTCAGGGCCTGCAGCATATGATGGACATCATCGCTGTCTAATAGATTATCGATTTGGGTTGTGCCCTGGCTCAAGGCCGCGAGCAACAGGATCCGATTGGATAAACTTTTTGAGCCCGGAATGGTGACTTCACCGTGGGCACGGCTCAATTTGGGGAGAGTTAACGATTCCATATCTAATAGACGCCGAATAAACAGAGGATTTTGGGTCATTGTAAGGCAGTTTTAGGTGATCTTGCACCCCCCGCCGCCCACAACAGCTGAAATCAAAACTGTCTTGTGAGATCTGCACGGCTAGGTGTCATTGGCCCGTCGGGCCGGGGCCGGGCATTCCCGCTGAAGCGGATGGCTAGGGTCCGGTCCTTATTTGGCAATCAATATATCGACCGTGATTCGGTCCAGCACCTTCTCAGCGGTGTGGCCGAGTAGCCAGCGTTGGAAGCCTGACCGAGAAACGGCACCCATAATTACGATGTCGACGTCGTTTTCGTAGAGGTGGTCGGGAATCACCTGCACCGGAGATCCCATTTCGAGTTTTGCCAGATCGGTTGCGATGCCCTTGCTCGAAGCCAGGCTGGCTAGGGCATCGAGGTGCTGTTGGCGAATTTCTTCGCCAATATTGGTCGAGCTGATCACCGGTTGGTCCAGATAGACCATCAGTGGCGTTGGATCGTAGACGTGTAGGAGTTGCAATTGAGCTTCCAGTTTTTCGGCCAGATCGAGGCCGCACTGGATGATATGGTCGTCCAAAAAATTCGGTTTGTCGTTGCTGCGTACCGGATCGACTGCCGCCATAACGGTAACATAGGGGTGCCACGCGGTGGCCTTGGTCAAGAGCAGCGGGACCTGGCAATGGCGAATCAGCTCCCAATCCGTTTGGCTAAAAAACGTCCGCTGGATGACGTTTTGGTGGTGTGTCGCCTTCACGACCAGGTCAACCGAATTGCCGTCAATGTAATTCAATAGCGCAGTACCGGCGTGTTTATCCCAGACCGCTTCGGTGTGCACGACTATGTCCTGGGCGCGGGCGATCTCAGCTAGGCTGTCGAGTCCATTGAGCAGCCTAGACAGGTAGGAGTCTCGGGCATTTTCGGCCAGATGCTGTAAATTGTTTAAAGCACCGTCATATCCGGAGGTGAACAGCGTCAAGCGCGAGCCAGATTTTTTTGCCAGGATGGCCGCCTTTTCAACAGCCACGACGCTTTCTTCCGATTGATCCAATAAAACGATGATGTGGTGGAATGTGAACATGGTCGCTCCTCCAGCAGAATGAAAGGAACGCGGTCTAAAAGGCAAACCGCGATGGCTGCCTTCTAGCCTAGAAAGGATAGGGGATTTTGTGCTGATCTATATCAAGGAATGATTTGGAAGACGACAACAACTTTTTGGACACCACTGACCTCGGACACAATCTCAACTGCTTGAGCGGCCGTCTTTTCGCTTACCCGGCCCATCAGATAGACAATGCCCTTCTGCACGACGAGTTCGATATTGGACGAGGGAAAGAAATCGGTGGTAAACATCCGCGAGCGGGTCTTGACCGACAGCCACTTGTCGCTAGCTTTAAGGCCGGTGGATATATTGGCTTCGGCCGTGAGATGATTGTGGATCGCCTTGATTTGGGGATCGGTCTTCAATAGGCCAGTCGCCGTGCTAACCAATTCGGCAATGGGCACCTGGCCGACAATTAGCACCACCCCGGCGTTAACCTGAATAACGACGTTGGCGTCCTTATAGCGCTCATCCAGCTTTACTAGGTTTCCCTGCAGTCGAGTCTGAATGTTTTTGTCGTCGATCACCTCGCCCATGGTGCGGCCTTCTGGATCAGGGCGAATCGGTTCTTCCATGACACTGCCACGAAAAGCGACACAACCGGTAAGTAGTACAAAAAACAACCAGGGCCAATAGTGACGGCGATTCATAATTCATCCCCAAAAATTGCATTTTCAATGAGTTCAACGAGGCAGTTTAAGATCATGTGGTGCGTCAACTGTACGCAACCGAGGCGGTCACTTTCCACGCGCAGTTCGATATCGTTATCGTCGAGCAAGGTCGCGACGTCGCCACCATTTCCGCCGGTGAGTGCCACAACACAGACCCCCTGTTCATGCGCCGCCTGAATTGCCTTAATGAGGGCCGACGCGCTGCCGGTCGACGAGATGACCAAGAGAATGTCAGGCGCATGGCAGAACGCACGCACCTGCCGAGCATAGATGTCACCTGGACCGCTGTCATGGGCGATTGCGCTGGTCATGATGCCATCACTGCTCAGCATCAAGGCAGGCAAGCCAGGCCGGTCGCGTTCAAAGCGACTCAGCATTCGGTTGGCAAAGCCGGCACCGGTAGCACCTGAGGCACCCATGCCGCAGACGGCGATCTTGCCGTCATTGATTAGGCAGTCGGTCATCACCTCGCTGGTTTGTTCGATTAAGGTGTCCAATGCTTCGGCGGCCATCTGGAATGTTTCCAAAGCCATGCCGACCTGTTCAATAATTACGTCTTGAGGGTTCATACGGTGGCTAAAAAAGCTCCTTTAATCCATTGCGTCTGCTGAGTGCTATCGATGCCGATAACATCGAAACGCATGAAAAGTTTACTTAAGTGATCATGGGTCAAAATATAGTAGTGCGCTGCTTTGGTCAGTTTTCTTTGCTTGGCCCGCGTAACGCTAGCTGCAGCGGAACCAAAACGAGTATGGGCGCGATAGCGCACTTCGACAAAGATTAATTCCCGTTCCGAGCGACAGACTCGATCCAGTTCACCAAAGCGACAGTGAAAATTCCGCGCCAAGATCGTCAAGTCCGCCTTGACTAGCAGCTGTTCGGCCAATTGCTCAGCGCGCTCCCCGGTCCTGAGGTGCTCAGCGTCGCCAGAGTTCATTGCTGAAGGTCGCTAGCGGGAACTCGGCGGACCAGTCCGTTTTGTACCTCGGCCCAATCTAACGTCCGTTGAATACGACCATTGTCACTCATGGTCATCGTGCCGGTAACCCCCTGGATGCGGACGTCATTAAATACCGACATCTGCTTTAGTCGTGGGTACAGGCGGTAGGCATCGACGCCGAGCGCGACTAGCGCGGCGTAATTATCGAGGCTGTCCGGAAAGGCTTCGGCCACGCGGTTCTTGATGGGACTCGGCGACAGGCGCCACGGCATCTCGACAAAGCGGATGCCTTCGAGGTCCTGGTTTTTATCGGGATCATCCACCCCTGAATAAAGGTTTGAGGTAGCCACTACCGGTAGGTCGACGCCCCGCTGATAATTGAGAATGGGTTTTAACTGTCGTGCTTGGGCTGGGAACGCCAACATAAAGACCATGTCGATATCTTCCCGACGGCGGAATTCGAACACCAGGTCTTGGTCCAGTTTGCGGCGCAGCAGCTGGTAACGCTGCTCACTGTCTTGTATATTGAGGCCATTTTTGATAGTGGTCAGATATTGATCAGGTTGCTTGAATAGAGCTTTGCTGG
>Ga0307492_10000475_pt1 | contig 17061 bp, 18 predicted proteins | sample SI3LmetaG_FD_202365 | JGI IMG/M metagenome (GOLD analysis project Ga0307492, IMG submission 202365) | Sea-ice brine microbial communities from Beaufort Sea near Barrow, Alaska, United States - SI3L | ecosystem: Environmental > Aquatic > Marine > Coastal | place: USA: Alaska | collected 2017-05-06 | reverse complement strand
AACTGAATTGAATAGTGGAGCTAAGTATGAGTTCTGAATCGCATTATCATAGCCAAAAAGACCGAGTATTCTTGCGAGATATATCGGGATCCTACAACCTCACCGATGAGTTAGAACGGTTACGTTCGCAGCCGCGGGTTCGCAAAGCGAGTGAAATAGGCTTCAGAGATGGCCCGCAAGCCTACAGTCGGCACTACGTTGAACCTAAGGATGGTATTACCCAGACGTTTCACATCCATCTGGAAGAGTATGGTCCGGGTGGCCGTTCGCAAAAACACGGTCACGTCAATGAAGCTGCTTTTTACATACTCGATGGCGAAGGTTACGAGATTCACGACGGTATTCGTTATGATTGGAAGGCCGGCGATGTCGCTATTGTGCACAATAACTGTGTGCACCAGCACTTCAATGCCTCCGATGTTAAACCCGCGCGTGCTTTAGTGATCAAGACCAAGCCTATGTATTTGTTTATGAATATGCTCTTTCAGTATCAGGTAGAAGGGCGATCCACTGTGCCGGCACCGGGTGGTGAGGGCTTCGAAGTACGCGAAGCCGAGGAAGATCACAACCACGGCGACTATTAAGCATTTTTTGCTGTTTTGGACGAACCATTACGGCAGCGGATGTGCTAAAAAAACCGACTTTCTTATGAGTTATGTGAGGGATTCGGTTTTTTTGTTATTTAGCGCGGTATAACTATTAGGTTTCAGTTTTAGTCTATTTTGGGAGCTCTGTTAATGCTTGGTGGAATATTTGCTCTGTTGTCAGCTATTACTTTTGGCTTTAATAACGCCAGTGTTCGGCGTGGTGTGCTAACCGGCAGCGTCTTGCAGGCGCTGGCGATCACGGTGCCATTTGGCGTCCCGATCTTCCTGGTCGTTATTGTTTTGTTTGGTGATGTGAGTAATATATTTGGTTTGCCAATACGCACGCTTATATTATTGTCGCTGGCAGGCGTTATTCATTTTGTCTTTGGCCGCTACTGCAATTACCGATCTACCAAGGCCATTGGTGGCAATCTGTCCGGTGCCTGGAAACAGTCCAGTATGATCTTTGCGTTATTACTGGCGGCAATATTTTTGGATGACTACTTTACCCCGCTCAAGGTTCTGGGTATCGCGTTGATCGTCTTTGGCGCAATGATGACATCTGCGCAGGTCGCGAAAAACAAAGCCAAAGCCAAAGCCAAAGCAGGTAAAAAGAACCCTTCAACCCAGATGGAGCAGGAGCCGGCTACTCAAGCCTTTGAACCAAACTATGCGGAAGGCTACCTCTTTGCCATACTGTCGGCCTTTGCCTATGGTCTAAGCCCTGTGTTAATTCGCAGTGGTTTGGCGGGCCTGGATATGGCGATGAGTGTCGTCGGCGGCTTGATTTCGTATACTGCGGCAGCCGTGGTGGTCGGCCTAATATTGCTCCTACCCGGCCAATGGCGCCATGTAAGGTCGATTGAAAAGACCTCGGTTAAATGGTTCTCACTGGCGGCTGTTTTAGTCGGCATGTCGCAAATGTTTCGTTATATTGCCCTCTCGATGGCACCAGTGTCTGTTGTGACACCGATTCAATCGACTTCTGCCCTGTTTCGCGTTCTGTTTGGTTGGATTTTAAACAAGGAATACGAAGTGTTTGGCGCATGGGTGATGGGCGGGGCAGTGGTGTCAATGCTCGGTGTATTGTCTCTTGTGGTGAGTCTTGAAGTGGTGCAACAATTTCTGCCTTTGTCTGATACTGTGGTCAAGATCCTATCTTCGCGGTGGCCCTAGATAGTCAAGAGAGGTGTAGTGGTGGGTATTTGGTTTGCTATATTTGCGATGCTGTTTTTTTCAACGGCGAATGTCACAATCGGTCGAGGTGGTAAACGCGCTAAAAATAGCAATGGTGCCTTTATATCCATTTTGATAACAGTACTGTTATCTTGCTTGATATGGGTTTTATTGAGTTTGCAGAGCGGTTGGCCAGCCATAAACTTGATTGCCTCGGCTTGGTTCGCTCTGGCGGGTTTATTGACGATATTCGTTGGCAGAGTCTTTTTATACTCCTCTATCCACATGCTTGGGTCTATACGTGCGTCGGCGATTAAGAGACTCAATCCATTTTTTTCAGTACTGCTTGCTGTTTTGCTATTGGGCGAGACCGTTACCGGCTCTATGATGCTGGGTATGGTATTGATATTCAGCAGTTTTGCGCTGCTGATTACGCATTCACTAAACGGCAAACCAGCGGAGTTGCCCTCCGGCGCAGCGCCACAGAGCGGTTTTAAAACTCTGTTAAATCTGGGCTACCTCTATGGGCCTATTTCAGCCTTTGCCTATGCGGCTGGTTATGTGGCGCGAAAACAGGGTCTGATTTTATTGCCAGATGCGGTATTGGGATCGTTGATTGGGTCGCTGGTTGCGGCCCTTGTCTACCTAGTGACGGCGTTGTTTATCGGAAAATATCGTAGTGATGTACGAGATACCTTTTCGCAAGTAAACCCTTGGCTGCTTGCGGCTGGCATCTTCAGTTCACTCGGACAAATATCCTATTTTGTAGCACTTAAATACAGCCCCATTTCTCAAATAGCCTTGGTTACCTCGATGGAGGTATTCGTCACTATGTTTCTCTCGGTGATCGTCTTTCGCAATAAAGATATCCTCACAAGTGAAGTGATGCTTGCGGCGCTATTGGGTACTACGGGTGCAGTTATTGTGATTCTATTTTAATCCTGGGATCGACTTGTCTGGATTAGGCACAAACCGATGCGTGGGCAATGGGCGCAGTGGGCGAAGGCCTGGGGGTTAGGCCGAACGAGGCTTATTAGGGGCCATAGTGACCCCCAGTGGAATGCTATCTAGTCATGGCTATGACCCTGTTCATGACCCTGTTCGTGACCGTGTTCGTGACCGTGTTCGTGACCCTGTTCATGGCCGTGCTCATGACCGTGAGCCGCCTGGTTAGGTACGCGGGTCGCCGGTGCGGGGGCCGAATTCTCTTCTGAATAACTTTCCATATTGTCGTTAAATACCAGTGACTTCACGGTAACGGGGACAGTGAACGAGGGCATACGGATACGACCCAGGTCTATATAATCAAAATCCCGTAGCATGATGCCATCGATGACTAAAATCTCATTGGCTAACTGGTGCTCGGTCTTTAAAATATTGCCCAATGTTTTTGCAATGTCTCTGTCGAGTACCAGGTATAGAGGTCTATTTTGTGCGATGGACTGGGCTAGCGCATTCACTAAAGCTTGGGCGAAAGCCGCCAACCTTAGGTAAGACGGCTCGCCGGTCCATTGAAAGGCCAATGCCACATCCTGGTCGCCCTCGACGAGATCAAAAGCGGTAAAATGGTGACCAATAGCGTGCGCCAGTGCGGCCGAATCGACTACTGGGCCAAATTCACAGTGCGGTTGCAAAACCTGTAGGTTTTTCCGGGGTAATAGTGCGGCGTTATTACTAATGTAAATCGTATTGCCACTCAGTTGTACTGTGTATTCCGATGCCCCTAGGGCTGTGGCTCGGATACATTCGCCGGCCGGTAAAACCGGCCATGGCAATTGGTTGGTGTCGATTTTGCGTTTGATGGCGCTGCCTAACAATCTACCCATGTCGCCGAAATCACGGCTTTCTCGCTGGTAAATATACTCGGCAACGCCGCCAGAGAACATCACGCCGTCGATTACGCCAAAATCTAAAATGGGATCGGTTAAGAACAGGCGCTTGCTTTTCGCGCTGAGCGGACGCTGTAAAATAGCATCGAGCAAGACATCGACCATCGATTGGGCGACCTGCTCCATCTGGTTGCGCTCTATGGCTTGACCGACCGACCATTGATACCCCATATCGAGCGCATGACTGCGCCCGGCGGGCTCTAAACGGGTGATGATTGATTCTGCGTCGACTACTTGCAGTCGCCCACCTACGTGTATCGCCGCAGTAGTCAGAACCTGCCCTTTGTCGATAATGGCCAATTTGGTGGTGCCGCCGCCAATATCGATATTCAGTATTCTGCTGCCTGCATCGTATGAAGCCTTGGCAGCACCAGAACCGTAGGCGGCCAAGGTTGATTCCATGTGGTGGCCAGCGGCTGCACAGACGAATTCACCGCCCTGTTCTGCAAGTATCGCAGAAATAACTTCAGAATTTTCACGCCTTAATGCTTCCCCGGTTAAAATTACAGCCCCTGTGTCGATATCAGATGGCTTAAGGTTAGCGGCGTTATAGGCGTCATCAATAATTTTTCCGAGTTCTTCTTGGTCGATTCTGCGTTCATTTTGGTAGGGCGTTAAAGCGACGGGTGACTGGTAAAGGGTCTCCCTTGAAACGACGACATAACGACTGGATAGGTTCTCGCCGATCCTGCGTAAATTGATACGTGAGAAAATAATTTGGGTTCCAGAGGAGCCAATATCAATCCCTACACTGACCAAGGTTACGTGGTCCTGTACCCAGATCGGATTGTCCTCAAGCGGACCTAGTTCAATTTCGTCATGGTCGTGATCGGCATAAATGCCACTATGAGAATGGTTGAAATCCACGCCAAGTGAATGGTCAGACAGCTTATGGGCGCTTAGCGTGGCTATAGCTTCTGTTTTTTTACGCATGTGAATTCTCTAGGTGGCAATTTAAGTGATAACTTCTTCTGGCAGCATGCTGCAAGTTAACCTTGCAACCCCTTCAATCCATGCTTCTTTGATTGGGCACAGAATCGATAATTGGTGCCTATATTCTATATTCTATATCCTATGGCCTAGGCGGCGAGAAATGGTCGCTGCAGCTTCGATCACCTCAGGAATAAGATCCGCTATGGCCGTTTTAGTCATTCGTTGAGCTGGCCCTGCCAATGTGATGCACGCAACCACTGAGCCTTCCGCATTAAAAAGCGGTGCGGAGATACAACACATGCCAATATCGCTTTCCTGGTTGTCTACTGCAAAACCGCGTTTACCGGCAAGGCTAATTTTTTTACGAAGATTTTTTGGGTCCGTGACGGTTGATGGCGTTCGAGGCTGTATAGGCTGTGCAAGTACGTCATTAACTACAGCAACGTCCTGATACGCTAAATAGACAATACCCTCAGACGTAGACACCATAGGCTTTCTTACCCCGATATCGGTACGGATATGAACCGCTTGACTACTTTCAAAGTGATTGACACACATAATGCTGTGTTGTTCCGGTACGCCCAACAGAACTGTTTCGTTCACCTTTGACCTAAGGTCCATTAACACGGATCTAGCCTCAGTTGAGACATCCATACGTCGACGTACCAGTGTGCCGAATGCGAATAATGCTATACCAAGACGATATTTGTCATTGGCCGGATTCTTCTCCAATAGCCCTTCAACGGCCAATGTCGAGGCCATTCTATAAACGGTACTTTTAGCCAGGTGCAGGCGTTTTGCCATATCGCTAATGCCCATTTCATACTCATCTTCATTGAACATTTTCATAAGATGAATAGCATTGGTCAAGGAAGATAGGCCCTTACCCTTCTTGTTCTCTGTTTCTATGCCCATGGTTTACCTACCCTATCTATAATACCGTGCTGATCATTCGACTGTGATAAATACCTTATCATTTTCTACAATGCTAGTGTAGGTCTTGATCGGAACCATACAAGGTGCTGTAACCGCTTCGCCTGTACGTATATCAAACTCACCGCCATGAAAGTCACATTCTATTTTGCCGTCTTCAATACAACCGTCAGACAGCATACCAGGCCCATGGGTACATCGGTCATCGGTAACGAATATTTCTCCATTCAGGTTGTAGACGGCGAGCAGAAGATCGTCTACCTCAACCTGAATGACGCCATAGATTGGCACATCCTGAGTATCGCATAGAAAAAGTCGATCTGCGCTCATGTCTGTTTTCCTTTGTGAATTGAAACTCATTGTCTGGTTGGCAATTTCCTACCGAAACCGCATAAAGGAACAATATTCCATATGAAGAAACGCCTGTCAATGACCCTAAAAGGTAATAACTGAGCCAATGCCTAACGAGTTGCAGCCCGCAGGGACTTTGTTGGCAATACCTAGCGGTATTACGGGAGTCTGCTAGTCATTAGACCTTAGCAAGGTTAGATGGTTATTCCAGCCAATAATAAATTGTATTACCGAGAGTAATTAGAGATGTGGTCAAATCTACCCTTGCCTTTGTTGCCCGGACTGTTTTTCGAACAGACTATTCTATTGTTCGAATGATATTGGGTTAGACGATTTTGTAAAGACGATTGATTTGGAGTTAATGATGAAAAAGAACGCCTTAGTATCGGATGAAATGGCGAAGAAGTTCGCAACTGAAAAGGAGTCCCCCTACACCCGCTGGGTTGAAAAGGAAGGGCTGGATATTATTAGCGCTCATTGGATCCAAGACCTCAAAACTGTAGCGCTTAAGCCTTGGCAACGGCGTGGTGGCAAGGGCGTCTATATTAATCATGAGGCCTCTCGCACGTCGAACGATTGCTACGTCTGTGAAATACCTGCTGGCGGCCAGCTAGCGCCCCAGCGACAGCTATTTGAGGAAATGATCTACGTCCTTAAAGGCAATGGCTCCACCACGGTCTGGGATGACGCGGGCCATACATCGTCCTTTGAGTGGCAGGCTGGATCCTTGTTTGCGATCCCACTGAATGCCTCACATCAGCACTTTAATGGCTCAGGCCAGGAAGCGGCCCGTTACGTATCAGTGACCAATGGTCCTGTGGTAATCAATTTGTATGAAGATGAAGACTTCATCTTCAATACCAAAAATGACTTCAAAAATCGATTCAATGGTGAGCCCGACTACTTTGCCAACAAAGGTGAGCAGAAAGGTCTGTTGCTGGAGACCAACTTTGTGGCCGATGCGGTCAACCTACCGTTGATCAGTGCCAAAGAGCGGGGCGCTGGCGGTGGTCATATTCGATTTAATATGGCAAAAGGATCGATGAACAGCCATATATCTCAGTTCCCGGTCGGCACATATAAAAAGGCCCATTGTCACGGCCCCGGTGCCCACGTAATTATCATGAGTGGCGAGGGATACAGCCTGATGTGGGGCGAAGGTGAAGAGCCGCGTCGTTATGACTGGCACGCCGGTTCCATGATCGTGCCGCCAAACATGTGTTATCACCAGCACTTCAATACGGGTACTGAGCCCGCTCGCTATCTTGCTTTTAAACATGAGGTGGTGTCCATTCGTAATGCGCAGGGTGTACCTAAAGCCTGGATCAGTAAGCGGATCGGCGGTGACCAGATTGATTATGCAGATGAAAGCCCAGTCATACGCAGCATCTTTGCTGAGGCCCTGGCTAAGAATGATATTGCCGCACAAATGGCAGCCTCATACGAGGCAGAATTGGCAGACCTACCGCCAAAAGTCTAGGTGCATGAGGAGGCCACCCAGATACTCGCCTAGGTGCTTCCCTGAGTCATTGGATGGCGGTTATATCTGCTCTTGGTTAGACAAACTAATGGCTACGTCGAGCGGCCCTTAAGGTCGGTCGGCTCTACCAGTTAAGGCTAGGGTGATGAAATGGAAGGTTGGAGTCTAGCAATATTAGGCATTCTCGTCGGAATGCAACACGCCTTTGAGGCGGATCACTTAGCCGCGGTGTCGACCCTGTTTAGCGATAAGTCGAGTCGTGGTGACTTTATAAAACGCGGTGCTGTTTGGGGCTTCGGCCATACCTCGTCGCTATTGGCGATATGCTCGGTGGTGTTGTTTTTCAATCTAACCATCAGCCCGCTTATGGAAGCAATATTAGAGCTTTGCGTTGGTTTGATGGTGTTGATACTGGGCATTAATCTGTTTAGGACCATTAAGCGTCGCAGTATTCATGCGCACGTTCACAATCACGACAATGGCAAGCAACACCTTCATGTCCACAGTCACGAAGCGACGGCCAGTCACAATCCACATTTCAAAAAGCTACCTTTACTAAACCAGAGTCAAAAGCGCCTGTTTAAACCCTTTGGCATAGGGCTGGTACACGGTGCCGCCGGATCGGGCGCACTTTTGCTCGCTATCGCACTGTCGACCAACAGTTTGGTCAGTGCCATGTTTTCGATTGTTATGTTTGGTGCAGGATCGATAATCGGCATGGCCGCCCTGTCGTTTGCTGTGTCTTATCCGCTCAATATTATCGGGTCGATATCAGATAAATTTCAACGGCTGGCCTTAACCTCCGTTAGCCTCTTTGCAATGGTGATTGGCGGTAACCTGATCGTGGTCAGTTTGTTAACGATCCGTTAACTCGGTGCCAACCGTTCGTTCTATGAAATAATTCAAATAGTATTTTAGAGGTATATATATGTGTGGTGAATTGGACGAAGGTGTACAGATAGACGAAGAGATATATACCCGCTATTTGAAATTTGCCCAGCACTATAACTTAGTGCCCGGTGGCATCAATCAACGGAAAGTGGAAAACCTTGCGCAGGAAAGAAGTCCAGCACCTTATATGGAAGCGTTGTTTGCTGATCTATTGCAGCAAGTGGTCAACGATACCTCGCAGATGCCCGAGGGCATGCATGCCGATGCGATCGCTAACCAGGTCATTGTGCTGGCGCGTCTGGCTGGTTTTCTAGCCGGTCAATTCCCGCCCAGCACGGATCTCTATCGTGGCGCTATGGAAGCTTTTGCTGATGGCTATGCCGAGCCGGTGCGTCTATATAAGGACGTGCACGAGCACCATCACGGGCACTCGCACGATCATCCACATTCTGATGAGCATGGCCATCAACATGGCCATCCACATGGCTAAGTTCGCTAAAGGTCGGTGCCTGGCCACACAAAAGCTATTGGCTGAGGGCTTTGGGCTTAGCTTTTGGCTGTTCTTCTTGTTTGCAATCGTGTCCGGCCTAATTTGTTACTATGTAAAGGGCAGGGTGTCATTCGAAGCGGCGCTGGTCAGGGACCTGAGCCTGCTGGGCTCTGCCATACCGCGCATTATTGCAGCGGTGAGCATTGCGGGGTTGATCTGGGCAATCCTGCCAACCGAAAAATTAACCCACTATATCGGCCGCGATCGCGGCGTGAAAAGCCTAATTGTCACTATGGTGGTGAGCATTCTAACCCCTGGAGGTCCCTCTGCTGCCTATCCGCTGTTGGCTGTTTTAGGCGTTGCGGGTGCCGACCGTGGTGTGCTCGTGACCTATATTACCGGCTGGTCTATGTTGGGACTGCAGAGAATATTAGTTTGGGATATCCCGTTTATGGGTACGGAATTCTCCCTGATACGCTTCCTGGTCTGTTTGCCATTACCCATTATTGCTGGACTTATCGCACGAAAGATACCGATGAAACTGTGCCTCAATGATCCAGCCAATAGAGCGGTGAAAACTTGATGAGCCCCGTGATTATCGGCTTCTATTCACTATTGCTTGCCCTACTCGCCTATACCTATTTTAGAAAGGATGGCTCACTAACTAAGGGGCTAAATCGGGCGCTTGAACAAATTATTAAATTGGTGCCGCGTATGATGTGCGCCCTAATCGCCGCGGGATTCATAGCCCAATTGCTGCCGACTGAACTGATCGCGTCCTATCTTGGTGCTGACTCGGGGCTAAAGGCCATCCTGATTGCGGCGCTAACCGGCATGATCATACCGGCAGGTCCGGTGGTCGTTTTTACGCTGGCGGCCATCCTTGCCCACGCCGGCGCTTCGGTTCAGGCCTTGATTGTCTTTATTACTTCTTGGAGCATTTTTGCCGCCCATCGAATTATCATTTTTGAATTGCCCTTGTTGGGCCAGTCATTTTTAAAACTACGCTTGGCATCCGTTGCCATTACGCCGTTTCTGGCGGGCGTCTTTACGATTGTGGTGCTGTTTCTGGTCAACAGACTCTAGCGTTTCGGGTTAAATGTATTGATATAGGAGTAGGTACTATGAATGTTTCTGTGGTCGGAGTTGGCGCTATGGGCCAATCCATTGTCAAGCATATCTGCAACGCCGGGTATTCGGTAATGGCCTATGATACCGCCCCTGCCCAAGTCGAGGCCGCTGCAACATTGGGCGCCTTACCGGCAAGCAGTTTAAAAGAGGCCGCTGAATTTGGTGACATATTTATTGTTATTGTGGCAACCGACGCGCAGTCAGAGGAAGTCACTCGGGGCATTCTTGCAGCCGGCCGCAGCGGCGGCGTGATAGTGATCGTTGCTACAAACAACCCCAAAACTATGCAGTCGTTGGGTCAGCTGGCGAACGCGGCAGGCTTTGGCTTTGTCGATGCGCCCGTCTGTTATGGTAGAAAAGGTGCCGATGAAGGCACCTTGGTCAGTCTGATGGGCGGTTCTACCCTGGATATCGATCGGGTAACGCCGGTCCTAAAAACCTACAGCCGTTCGGTTTATCATGTCGGCAATATTGGTGCTGGGCAGCTCGCAAAGACCTGCAATAACATGCTGCATTGGGCCGCTTGCGTGGCAAATTATGAAGTGCTGTTAGTCGCCAAGCGCTATGGCATTGACGGCCAGAAGATGCGCGAAATTCTATTGGACTGCCCCGGACAAAATGTCACCTTAAAACGCTGGGACAGTACACGCTTTACTTGGCATGAGAAAGATATGGACGTAGCTCTAGACATTGCTCAGTCCGGTGAGGTGCCCATCCCAATGTTCGGCTTGGTCGATCAGTTAGTGAAGCAACTCGGGCCAGATCAGGTCAAAGACCTCTTATATGGCGACGCCGCCCATTACCTTGGCTCCAGAATTAGTCCAATGAGTAATGCCGAGGGAGGGTTGAGCATCCTACCTTGAATAAAGATTGATTGTTCCATGAGCATCCTTGTGCGGAACCGCTAATAGCACAGGGGCCTAGTTAAATAGTATAAATGAGGAAGTGGTATGGATGGGAACTCCGCGGTCGAGCGGCTCGTTAACAGCTTACAAGGGCCAGAATTATTAACTAAGATTTCCTGGCAAGAATGGCAGGAGATTGAACCACCGTACCCTGAAACTGAGTTTAGCCGACGTAACGTGTTTACCCGTTACAACAGAAATGGTTACGCCTGGGATATCCATGGCATCCTCTATACGCCTGAAGCCGAAGTTGATAATTCAGTGGCAATTGTTATTTTTCACGGCGGTGCCGGCAGCGCTATTGCAAAAGATATCACGCCAGACGGTCGTCCAGGTATTGCGCCAGTGATGGCGTCGCAGGGCTTCACCGTACTCTCCATTACATATACTGGGCACTATCCACCCGGTGGTATATGGACCATGCCGATTGCAGAGCGCATGCCGATCTATTTGATGGATCAGGACCTTAGTGACGAGGAGATAGTGGATCGCAATCGCAAGTGTACCTTTAATACTATTGTGCAAGGTGCCGCCCAGCTAGTGGAGGAACATTTGGCTGGCCGCAATATCCTTGCCTATGGCCATTCCACCGGCGGCCCCATGGCTGCACTGCTTTATAAGTTCCTTAACAAAGCCAGGGTCATTGGGCTTTTGGGGTTTGGCTCTGGCGGCCCGGATGGTTGGCGTAAACAATGGTTGGAACAGTATAACCAGCCGCAAAAAATAAAACCGATTGATGCCATTTCACGGCGCTCAGTGCAGAGCTTTAAAGACTCAGGATATAATGATAGCCCAGACTTTGTCCGTCCCTGGGGTGGCGCGGAAGAATTTATGGCTGAATACGATCCAATCCGATCCCATTTCAAGCTGGCTTTGCGTGACAACCAACATCGCGGCGCTTTAGCGCAACTCGAGCAGCATCATCTACTTACTGACCTTCCACAGGCCGAATTTTTTGATCATTTAGACGACCCCGATGCCAGTTGGCTGGAATCGATAGGCGTACTGCTATTGGTCGGGGAAAATGATCGCAGTCACTGGCAAATTGGCGAAACCGATTTCGATCGGTGCGAAGTCTTTATCGGCGGTAAGTACCGCGAACACACCGAGCGCAGTCATGTCATCGCCATTCCAAATTACAGCCACTATGGAATCATGGAGTTGTACAACGAAAAGATCCCATTCACCTGGCTTTGGGCCTACAAAAGTGGCTATTTCCAAACCCCAACAGCTTGTTAGCCGGGCTGACATTCTTTTTGGCTCGCCGTGAACCGGTTATTCGTTCGTCATACAAAAATTGTATAGCTGTCATCAATATTAAGCAGTGCCTCTGTTGCACGCCAATAGGTAGTATCTAAGCTTAGGTTTGATCTGTGCACTACCGAAAAGCTAATTGAAGCAAACAATAATAGCAAACTGACAATAATAGCGAACAAACATGTGGTACTGGATGGGGAACGGCCCATTGAAGGTCATTGTGCTTGAAGTCTTAAAGAGAGGGTAATTTCATGTCAAATACAACTGATGAGAAAGGGGCTGGCCATAACCACCCTAAGGAAGAAGCCACTTGGGAGCGTTGGACAAAAAAACGTACTTTCGTGCGCGCGCTGGAAGGAACCTATGGGGAGCTGGTTTCTGAGCTATTTAACCAACCCCGAGTGTATAGCTCAACCGAGTGGAACTGGAAAGGGGGCCCGCAAAACTATGGCAAGAAAATCATTAACCCTCAAGCCGTAAAAGTTGCCCAATCAATTGAAGCCCACTTGGATTGTTTTACACCAGGCGGTTATGGCCAAAAACACGGTCATATGAATAGCGCAGTATTTTACATTCTTAAAGGCAAGGGCTACGACGTTCACGACACTAAACGAATCGATTGGGAAGCCGGTGATGCGTTAATAGTCGAGAATGGCTGTGTGCACCAACATTTTAATGACGAGTCCGATGAAGACGCGGTTATCGTTATCTTTAAAGCTAAACCCTTGTTTTTGTTTATGCATATGATGTTTCAGAAGGTTGTTGATATGCCCCCCAAAGAGGTGGTGCCTGGTCAGGAAAACTACTTGCCGCCAGCAGTTTTATAAAAACGATGCCTTTTTGACGACGAAAATAATATTGGGAGTATTAAACAATGACCGACAGACATGAAATAGAAAGAGCGCGAGCAGAAGCGGGTGATAGCCATGTTAACTTCATGAGTGAGGCGATTGAGGCATCCAAGAATTTCCGTGAGGATTATGAAGGTCGATTGAATATCGTTAAACACGACCAGATGTTATTCGAGCGATCTCCAGATGGCCTGATTAAACACATCATTCACGAGAAGATGAATACCAAAGAATGCTGCATCGAGATGTATATGCAGTTTATCGAGGCCGGTAAAGCGACCGGAAAACAACGTCACTTAAGCGAAGAGATCGCTTTTGTGGTGGAAGGTTCTGGCTATGATCTGCACTGGGATGTTCGCTTCGATTGTGGCGACAAATTCACCTGGGAGTGGGAAGCAGAGCCTAAGAAGTTCCTCTGGAAAGAGGGCGATTTTGTATATATTCCGCCTTATTGCATGCACCAGCGATTTAACTCAAATGGTGAGCAAACTGCTCGAATTATAGTGTGCAATAGCAGTATGGTCAGGCCAATGGGTTTTGATTGGTTTGAGCAAGTAGAAAATGCTGAAGGCTTTTAACATTTAAAAGCAGTAGTAGATTGTAATAAACATCACGATCACACAGTGGCGGGCTACAAGTGGTATAGGCCTTCTTTTGTATTCAGATGTTTTATACCTATCGCCTGTATAGGTCCTGGAGACGGATAATGAATAATTATAAAAATAGTGTAGTACTTCTTTTGGTTAGTCTTTTTGTATTTTCCTGCTCGTCTGGCGGAAGTGAAGAAATTGTTTCTGCCCGAGATTTTTATAAAGGTAACAAGCTCACCTACGTTGTCGCCACATCACCTGGTGGTGGTTACGATGCATATGGACGATTGATTACCAAATTTATGGCCAAAAAGCTCGACGCAACCATTCTTGTTAAGAATATGCCGGGCGCGGGGCATATTATTGGTGCCAACTATATCTATACCGCAGAACCCGATGGCACCGTTTTTGGTAGCTTCAATACGGGCTTAATTCATGCTCAGTTGCTGGAAAGAGAGGGTGTACTATTTGATCTCAATAAAATGAGCTGGATTGGCAAAGCAGCCGGCGATACGCGAGTTTTGGTGATGAGCGATAAGTCTCAGTATAAGACAATAGAGGATATCCTCGCTGCTAAAGAGCCGGTGAAGTTTGGCACCGCAGGAATCGGCTCGGCCAGTACGAATGACATTTTGCTTTTGGTGCAAGCTCTCGGCATTGACGCCAAAATTGTGCCGGGCTTTAACGGTAATGAAGGTGAAATGAGCATGATGCGTGGCGAGATTGACGGGACTTTCGGCTCATTAAGTTCATTGCAACCCTTTGTCGACTTTGGCAATGGCACGTTCGTGCTGCAAATGGGCGAGGTGGCAGCCGATATTCCAATGGCGCTTGACTACGCTCCGGATAATAATAGCCGGTCACTTATTAATTTAATTGGTTCACAAGCTCAATTGTCAAGGCTGACTGCTGGTCCTCCAGGTATACCCGCTGACCGATTAAAAGTTCTGCAGGATGTCTACTTGGAAGTTATGTCCGACCCAGAGTTTTTAGCGGAAGCGGCAAAACAGGGCCTACCTATTGCACCGCTAATTGGTGATGCTCTGGCAGTAAAAATAGGTGAGGCTCTGGTGCAATCCCCCGAAATGCTTGCCAAAATTGTATCAATTCTTGGCACTCAGGCGGAGAGTCTGAGCGAGAAAGTTGTACTGTCCACTGTTGAGGATGAGGGCGGCTACATATTTTTCGAGGTGGATGGAAATCAGATTAAGTCTAAGGTGAGTGGTTCACGAACCAAGGTACTTATTGCCGATAAAGAAGCCGTCCGAAGTGATCTTAAGGCGGGTATGAGTTGTGACATTGAATATGTAGCTGGCGATAACAACGAACCAAGCCTGTTGTCTTGCCGTTTATAACGTGTCGTTTAGTCTGTTTTAACCGTCTAGGTTAAATCATGGAGCCTGGCCTACTCGAACTATCCGGATATGTTGGCTAGTTCGGACTCAGGCCGTTGGTTAATAGAATTTTAGGTATGTGTGTTACAGCTCTAAGTCGTTAAACAAGCGGTCGCTCTCAATCTGGCATTTGGTTCAAACTAGATCAGGCGACGGTGCTTGGACAGCAATAATTAATTCCTGATCGGAGAGGTTTGCCGTGTCTATTGATATAATTTTCGGATCTCTATTTAGCATAATCAGTTCCCCTTACCTGATGGGCTTGATACTTCTTGCAATTCCCATTGGTATGTTTTTTGGCGCTATTCCTGGTTTGGGTGGAAAGCTGGGGATTGTGTTGATGATTCCTTTTGTGTTTGGTATGGATATGGTAGCCGGGGCCGTTTTTTTGCTCGCTATGCACTCGGTGGTTCATACCGGTGGTTCAATCCCTAGTATCATTTTTGGTATACCCGGTACTGGCCCCGATGCCGCAACGATCATTGATGGTTACCCTCTGGCTAAACAGGGCAAGGCAGGATGGGCCTTAGGGGCCAGCCTAGGTGCGTCTGGCTTTGGCGGAGTGATAGGCGCGGTTGTCTTAGCGCTGATGTTACCGGTGCTTAAACCCGTTGTACTCGCCTTCAGTCCGGCCGAGTTTTTCCTACTGGCCATTTTAGGTATTACTTTCATCGCAACGCTGAGCGGTGACAGCTTGGTCAAGGGTTTGGCAGTCGGGCTGTTTGGTTTGATGCTGGCCTTTGTTGGGCTGGATCCTCAAACCGGTGTCGCGCGCTTTACCTTTGGCCAGTTATTCCTTTGGGATGGCATTGATGTCATTACTGCCATCCTGGCGTTGTTTGCAATCCCTGAAATGATATCACTGGGCGTCAAGGGCGGGTCTATTTCGTCGGTCAGCGCTCAGGCTGCACGCTATAGTGTGAAGGAAGTTTTGCTCGGCATCGGCGCGGTGTGGACGCATCGCTGGTTAGCCTTGCGTACGTCAATAATTGGTGCCGTAGTCGGTATGATCCCGGGCCTAGGTGGCGATGCGGCCACTTGGATCTGCTACGGCCACGCCGTTCAGTCGTCCAAAACGCCCGAGCTATTTGGTAAGGGAGCGATTGAAGGGGTCATCGCCCCGGAAACGGCAAACAATTCTAAGGAAGGCGGGTCGCTTTTACCGACCCTATTCTTTGGTGTACCCGGAAGTTCTGGTATGGCGATTCTGTTGGGTGCGTTTGTGATGTTGGGCATTCAACCGGGTCCGCAAATGATGTTAACCCAGCTTGACCTGGTTTGGGTACTGATTTGGGCGTTAGTGTTGGCTAACGTTATTTCTGTGTTTATGTTTGTTGGCGTGGCGCGCTGGTTAGGCGTGCTGTCCTTTATTCGAGGTGGGCTGTTGATTCCCTTTGTCTTTATTTTGGGCATTATGGGCAGCTATCTGAGTCGCGGCGCATGGGAAAATCTGCTCCTGCTTTTCTTTATGGGCATTCTCGGCTATCTGCTAAAACGTTTCGATTGGCCCCGACCACCATTTGTGATTGGCCTGGTACTCGGTGGTATCGCTGAAGAATCGTTACATAAAGCACTTAATATCTGGGGCCCTACATTTTTTATGCGCCCAATGTCGCTGGTATTTATTGCCATAATCATCGGCAGTTTGGTGCTTTATGTTGTGCGTCGTAACAAACAGAAAAAAGGTCCTTCTGGGGTTGCTTTGAGCGGAGGCCCTAAGTTATGAAATTATTAAACGGACATGTAGTTACAGCGGCCCTTATGCTAGCGATATTTGCGTCGATGGTTGGTATGTCGATGCAATACCCACCCAATGCGCGGATGGTGCCGTTACTTATAGGCGTTCCGGGGATGATTCTTTGCCTGATACAGTTGGCCAGTGAACTTCTTGCCAGCTATCGAGCGATACCGGATACCGATCAGGCTCATCGAGTACCGGCCAGTGAATTGGTGCGCGAACTTAAATTTTTTCTCTGGTTTCCGGCCTTTATTGCCAGTGTATTGCTCTTGGGTTTTACTGTTACTACCCTGTGTCTAGTCTTTGTGTTCCTGCGTTTGGATCAGCGCGAATCTATGAAGTTGTCCCTCGGCTTGTCTGTCGGCGGCGCAGTAGTATTGTATCTGGTGTTTGAAATCGTGCTGGGATTGCCGTTGTATCCTGGTTTTCTTTCTAACTGGTTACTGACTTGATGCAGTATGAAGA
>Ga0307492_10000474_pt1 | contig 17082 bp, 22 predicted proteins | sample SI3LmetaG_FD_202365 | JGI IMG/M metagenome (GOLD analysis project Ga0307492, IMG submission 202365) | Sea-ice brine microbial communities from Beaufort Sea near Barrow, Alaska, United States - SI3L | ecosystem: Environmental > Aquatic > Marine > Coastal | place: USA: Alaska | collected 2017-05-06 | reverse complement strand
AAACCGAGCAATATTAATACTGCTCGGTTTAATCTATGTAGCCATAGTAAGATTTATTTTTAAAACGTAACTTCACCAAAAAGCCACAGTTTTTCGGTATCCACTTTACCTAATGAAGCATCACCTGTATCTATACTACCTTGGTCGGTTTCAAAGTCATGGTATACACCCATTAGTTTAACTCCCATTACTTTGCCCACTAAAGTAAAGTAAAGTACATATCTTCTAAGCTCTGACTAGGCGTTGTTAAAAATTGACCTGCCCAACCTTGGAACGAATGGTTAGTACCTAAGTAATCATCGCTCAATATAAATAGTAGAGGCGGCTCTATAAAGGAAGATATGATTAAAACGAAATAGCTGGCCTAAACTGAAGATTGTCATTTTCAGGTATAGACGATCAGTTTGTCTGTGAATAAATAATCTTTAAGCTCTTTATCTGATCTTGGATCTTTTTACCATTGGCCAGTTCAATCTAATCAAGCGCTTTTAATACACGTTTAATTTCTTCTCTAACACTATCAATACCTTCAACAACACGATCAACAGCCGCATTATCTTGCTCAATGACATTCCACGCATCAGTCCACACGGCTGTTAAATTAGCTGATTTTTTTTCAATACTTGGATCCGTTAATACACTCAAATCACCGATCAGTCCGACCTTTACCCAGCCCTTTCTTGGGCTACCTTCAGTTAAATCCTTATCATAATGAGCGATATACACCAATTGCTCTAACGAGGATAACTCAACTAACATTTCAAAACTGGCCGTTCGAATAGTATTGTTTTGTTCCGATACTTCCATTCGCCATACATTGTATGAAAAACCTAACAATGAAAATAATATACTGAAGATCAGAGTGATTTGGTAAAACTGAAATTTAGTTTTAAACTGACTACCCATATCCGTATTCCTGTTTTCATCTATAAAAGACATAAGCTTCAAGCCTAATTAACATAAGTACACTAGGCTTTTACTGAATATCTGTCATTAATAGTTGTCAAAAAAAGACTCAGATCAATGGGCCTACTTAAACACAAGCTAATGATTATAATGTAAAAGATAAAGCGCTACTTCTAACAAAATAACATATTTTGTTTATTTAAAATTTATTTGAATAGGTGAACATCTAGCGAAAACGATTTAACATTAGCTAATACATCACATTGTTTATTATTGGCTTCAATCCCTTTATACATGACAGCAGTGTGACTGATCAATTTCATATTTTATAAAGAGAGTTAAACAACCACTTTCACCCTGTTTATAAACGCACTAGATGTTGCTCAATTAGAACTACCAATTTATCATGTAAATGTTCTTCAAATTTATCTAAGTTCATGTCAAAAAATGCTAAATATTTTTCAGCTTGGCTAAGGCTTAGAATTTTATTGATTGTTTTGTATTGAATTTCCGGTAGGGAATTATCTAATCTAGGTAATACTTGCCAATTGATAAAGCCTGAATTAATGGGTTGAAGCTTTATATATGCGGCTCTGCAAAATGCTTCAATACGCTTGTCGCCATCTTGTCCAAGGCAACCCGGTTCGATTCTAACAACAACGGTTAACATTTTATCTGCTGGTAATGCTAAATTATTTTCCATAGACTTCTTTACTGGTTTAATAAATTATATAAGGCCTAATGTTCTTGTATAGGCTTGATCTAAATACTAAAGTTGAAGCTAATAATGACATTATAGCGTGTCATAATGATTTTAAACATCAACATAAAATGTTCATTCTCACATCAATAATCTAGTTCAAGTTCACACCGTTTCGGTGCCTAGTAGACTGAGTCTTCACATTTATGATCTGTTGATAAACTTGCATAAAAAGCTAAATAGCATTACAGCAGTTTATAAAGATACAATTTATAGAACCTGTGTGTAAAGCTTAGACATTTGAATAAACGCTTAACTTTTTTTGTTCTAGGGCCTCAAGATAAATTTTTTATTATTGCAGCCATCAATATTGCCTAGCTGGCAACCCAGATAAGCCAATAGTAGCTGCCTTCATATCAATAGCTATTGATTGAGTCTGGCAACAAGGTGATGCCAGATAAGCTGAGGATCCAAAAAATATCCTTAGCTTAGCAAGTTCACTTAGAAAGAAAAACCTAAGGCTAGACCCGCTATAACCGCGTTGGATTCATCATGATGATAGTCCCAATGCAACTGTGGCGATATGGTGTAATGCTCAATTTCGTATTCATACAATATTCCAACTCGACTCACAAAAACATTTTCATCTTCAGCAAGTTCAACCCCAGGGCCTACCTGCATAATTAAGCCATTATGGAAATGAATATCAGCTACTGCAAGTACGGTCGTTGCATTTAATTCTCCATAGGCTCTTTCTATTATGGCACCGACGCCAAGCAGTTTATTGACTCGATATTCGTAGTCAATACCTACGGTGGCATTATTACCCTCTTCAGTTACATGAGTATTGGCTAATAACACCGACAAGTGATTCCGACCATGAACACTATGTTCTGCCTCAGAACTTGATGTAATTTCATCGGCAAGTAGCGGTGTCATGAATAGACATAACATTGAAAGTTGAACTATATATCGCATAAAAAACGTCTCCAAAATCGACTACTATTAAAAACTAAGCAGACCCGTCGCCTAATTTTTTATTATTCTTATATTGTAAATATTGGGCATGATGGGGCGAAAGCATTGATGTCAAAACAGCGAACATTTTATCTTTTAGTACTTATATATCAATTGAACTTTGCTGACTGGACCATAGGAGGTAAAATAGCTAAATAATCTGGTCTAGTCAACTATTTTCAACCTCTGTTATATCTGTAGTCAGTATTTTATTTAGAGAGTGCAGTGACAAGGATCTTGCTACTTAATTAATGCTATAGATCAGTAAACTTTTCATCTTGCACGCCTTGTATCGTTAAATCACAGGTTAAATAAGGCGACCATAAGTCAAAAGTTAAAATAAGAGCAGATTTTGTTACAAAAACACTACTCGACTGTTGACTCATTTACTAAATATTTGGTGATATCAACAACTCAAGTACAACATCTATTCTTGGACTCACTTCTTCCACACAAGGAATTATTAATAAGTAAGGCAACGTTATTGGGCCCAAAAGTAATTCTGTAGTCCACTTGTCATCATCGTGGCTAGACCATTGATAACTAATAACACTACGATCACTCTCAATCTTTACCTTAAGCTTAAGCTGATCGTTAAAAAGGTAATCACCTTTATAATAGTCATCGAAGAAAAATTTATTATCAACCACATACTCGGGAGTCAACATAGCTAGACTAATAGCAAACCCCATTTCATTTTTATTTCTTCTGTTTTTTCTCACTTGCGTAATCGAATCTAGTGCTAGATATGAGCTAAATAGCTTAAGGTGTTTATCGCCCTTAACCACATCTTCATGTGCCAAATAAATAGCTGACTCATCATGTACGTTACGTCGATATAAATCCCAACGCGCATCTCTCACTTTAGTAATTACTTCAATGTGATAGGAGGCACGAACCTCCTTACCTTTCGCCTGAGCTAGAGCAATTTTTTTAGGCAAACAAACGGTATTAATCTTAAGACTGCCGTCTACGCCAACATCGCCGAAGAAAAATCGTTTTAAATTCTGGTAGCCTTCTTCAGAGTTCACCCACACCAAAATGACCAGAATGGGCCCGATGAACAAAAGCTCTTGGTGAACCCGCTACGTAAGCATTTTTGATTTTAACCAAGCCATCACTAAAAGAGCCAATTGCTTTCCTAGCAAGACCAAGCCCTGCAGTATAGTCTTGCGAGTTAGTACCAATTAGTGAAAAAAAATTTTGTAAAGGAAACGTTCCATTGAGACTATTGACTGCCATGTCTTTGGGGAGGTTTAGGTACTCACGCATTCGGTCGTGATTAAAGTTTTCAGTATTATTGATTTTAAATAACTTAGGGATATTACCCACCCCTTTCAGTTCAATGCCGTTATGGGGTGTTGCATAAGTGAAAATCTTTTCTACTTCAACAGAATTTTTTTCAGATAACCTTATATTTTGTAGCCAGCACCTAACAACCAAGCCCCCCATTGAGTGAGCAATTAGGTAAACTTTAAAAGCTTTAAGCTTCTTCTTATTATTGCCACAAATTATAGCCCGTATTTTTTGAAGATATTGACCCAAACCCTCAGCATATACCTCCATTTCATGTCGCTTACCCTCACCTAAATCGTTAGATACGGACTCGTAATAACGATAAATCCAAACAGAGTGATTATCCACTTTACTGTCAGTATCAAATTCACTACCATCTAGGTAAGCATCCTTATAACCATAGTCTTTCATAAGCCGGACTAATGGTGATTCGAATATATGCTTTATAATACTACCATCGCAATTTTGCCTGAGCTTGGTACTGCCCATATTAAAACCCATATAGGGATCAGCAACCGTATCTTCGACCTCATCTTGTGTTCCGGCATAGCCCCTGACATAAATGATCGGATATATTTTTGATTGCTTGGCCATATAATTTTCTTCCTTAAAAATTAATTTGAAGCAGTATTGGTTAAGTTATTATTTTGTTTTATTAAAGTTAAATATAAAGGGATCCTTCCTTTAATTATTGGCAAATAGTACTTATTCACCAATTATTTATCCTATTGCTAAGCACGCTTTAAAACATAGGCTGAGTGACTTAGTTTTATCTATTGTTCAAGCTACACTAAAACATGTAAGGCAGAATTAGCTGTAGCCTGTTTTACCAATAATAGAGTATCTTTTATTAAGATTTTATTTAGCCAGACTTGCTGTTAATAAGATTAAGTTGCAACAGCGTAATGGTTAGTAAATTTCACACAACGCCCAAGCAAGCTTTTCAAATAGCTTCTTTAAGGATGAATCAGTATATACCCTCGTTTGATTTCATCAATCATAAACTTCACTCCAGTTTGAACTACTTCCACACCCGTTAAAATTGCTGGACGTTTATGATTTTTACGCTCTAATGTGTCTAGAGTATTACCACACACATAAAAACGGACACCATGTTCTTGGAGACTCGCAATACGCTGTGCATATTGGCTATCTTCTGCAAGAAAAAGTGGCACACCAGCGCCAAAGGCAATAACCTCAATATCAATCATTTCTTGGCCATAACGCTTGGTCAGATTATTAGAGATATCCAGTACCGCTTGATAATGAGTGGGATCCGCATCGCTGACTTGCATAATAATATGTGTCTCGGCAAAAGGCTTATCCTCACTAAGTGCTTCCTGTGCATTAACCACCCCTAAACTAACAACTAAGCTTAGTGCAATAAACAACATCCAATTCATCATCTTTTTCATAATATCTCCAATTAATAAATAACCTGAAACCATTGTGGTCAATGTTGAGGCGAATAACAAGCTAGTCCAGTGCTTTGACCACGATTTCATGTAATATATCCAGCGCAAGCCTCAATACTTGTCGTTATATTTCTAGGCCTGAGCTGCTTATTTTACCGCCCATTCCTCAGCTGAATCCACAGTTCCAAACAACTGGCATGTCCACTTAGTGTCACACTCCTCAATCCTTACTCTGTAAGACTCATAGAGATCCACTAAATGATCGTCCCGAGCAACTAGCGCAATCTTCATACTAGGTGCTAAAGTTGTTGTAGCACTGTCAATAGTCGGTCGTTCAATGGTTTTATCTTCTGTGAGTGCCGCTAACTCGGCATTAAGCAAATTCCAAATCTGGTAGCTATGTTCGCTAAATTTAATATAACAATGCAAGGCACCATTTGCGTCGATAATATCTTGCATGCTGAACACGCCAGAGCAATCTATAATTGAGCCCTTATCAGTATAGGTGATTCTATATGCCATTATAATTCTCCCTTAAGGCACTATTGCTAAGCTTAACCAAAATGTACAAAAGCTATTTTGTTGCCATCTGGATCACGAAAATAAGCCCCGCAAAATACATCAGGGATCCGCTCTCCAGGCTCACCTTCAGAAGTTGCATTTAAATCAATAGCCTTTTATACAAACTATTAACGGCCTCTTTAGAACCCGGAGTTAGTGCAATCATATTTCCCTTGCTGGGTAGAGGTGACTCTCCGTTATAGGGAAGACACAAACTAAGCATAGTTGCACCATCCTCAGTGCCAATAAACGCAATACGATTCATATCGATGTTTAGTTTGGCACCAAACTGCTCTAAATAAAAAGCCTTTGCTTTATGCAGATCACTCCCTCCAATCGTGACATGTCCAATCATAATTATTACCTCTTATTAATTATTAAGACGACAACTCAGCTGATATAAGTGTTAATTTGCCAGAACTATGAATATTGCACAAGAGAAAAATAAAACCGACAACAAAAAATAAAGGTGAGGTGTTTTTAGAGATCCAGAGCTTAAAATATTCCTAGCCTGATCCTTCAAGATATAGTGATTCCATTCACTTTCCTTAAGTCTTATTTTCGTTTTGGTTTTAAATCAGCAAAATCGGTTTATTTAATATACACATTTGCACAAAAGTACTGTGTTAATAGCATAAAATAAGGAAACGTATCCTGCAATCATCAGGTGATTTAGAGTTAAACCCAGTTATTAAGATAGTACAACACAATCCTGTTCCACTACTATTTTACGAGATAACGCAGCTGAATAAGGCATTAAAAGCATCGGATTATTTGTCTTTAATATAAACAGTTTTATCCTGTCAACAACCTAGCATATTGGGATATTCTGAACTACCAAGCAATCCATACTAGCCTCACCTTTGCCAGCTTCATTTACTTATAATAGATGGGGATTATTAGTATTAAACTTTAATAAGCTTGGATGGTACTAAAATTTTATACCGCCATAAAATCACAAATATTCTCGATATCGTGACTGTTGTTGTGCTGATGATTTTGCTGTTCTAGTTATCTTTCTTCTAAAGATCCCTTGCCCAAACCAATGCTTTCTTCTCCCATGTTGATTCTGAACAATCAAAAGAGGCCAGCGCATATATCTGGCCTCTTATACTTTTTTTGTGCTTAAACAGCTGTTCTCTATAAATTAAATCGACAGCCGTTTAACAATAGCTTGACCAACATCATGAGCGCTTTGTGGATTTTGACCTGTTATAACACGATCATCATCTATTACATGAGCTGACCAAGGTTGCTTTTTATTATACTGTGCAGCAAGACGAGTAAGCGATTCCTCTAATAAAAATGGAACGTCTTCGACGGTACCAAAATCTATTTCTTCTTCTCGAGTAAATCCAGTCACAATCTTACTTGCTATTAAGCTTTCACCATTACTCAGTACTATTGGTAAAAATCCTGCAGGCCCATGACATACTGCTCCGAGCACTCCACCTTTTTCATAGTGTTCAGCGCTTAACTTACCAAACTCTTCGTTAGTCGCTAAATCTGATAGTAAACCGAAACCACCAGGGTAATAAATTGCATCATAATCATCCACTTTAACTTGGGATACTGAAATGGTGTTATTAAACCTATCTTGGAATTCTTTACTACTGAGAATTTTGCTATTGACCTCATCACCTTCGACCTCAGTGCCATAAATGGGTGCTTGACCACCATTGATAGAGGCAATGTCATATTCATATCCTGCTGTAAGAAACACGTTTAATGGGTGAGTTAATTCTATGGCATACGTACCGTTGGCTTGCTCAGTATTTCCCAAAGTTCCGTGATTGGTTACTACGATAAGAATCTTTTTCATCTGTCTTTCCTTTTAAATTTCTTTTAGAATCGATATTGTTAGCTCAATACTCCTGTGACATAACACTCTGCCGAATTTGACAGCACCATTTCATTTTCTTGTTATGGCCATTGTCTAGTATAGAGAAGTCCTAATATTTCAGATATTGCAAAGTCTTTTGTAACTTGACCACAATATCCGATAATTGTTATAGCTTAAAATCTGAACGACTAAAGCATTTAACCTTTATTCATCATATTGCAGCAGTCAGCACCGTTGAGAGTTACATTTATTTTTATAACTACAAGCGATTACATTCAACGCTTGGTTACATTACCCCTGTGCAAAAAATGGCAGAATTGAACAAAGCGGCTTAAAGTTATTTCATTAATACTTAACCAGTACAAAAAGCTCTTTTATTTGCTGCCACGTTCATCTCCTTTCTGTCGTGTATTGAGGGGCTAGCTTAGATTGTCTCACACCAGTGGCTTGTTAGGCATTTTTCTCGGTTTCAAACCATCGGTAGACAAGCCCGGTCAATAAAGCTCCTACAATTGGAGCAAGCCAAAAAAGCCATAATTGAGATACTGCCCAGTCTCCTTGAAATATTGCAACACCGGTGCTTCTCGCTAGATTAACTGATGTATTAGTAACGGGTATGCTGATGAGGTGAATAAGAGTAAGACTTAGACCAATAGCAATAGGAGCAAAGCCTTGTGGTGCGCGTTTGTCTGTTGCACCTAAAATAATCATTAAAAACATAAATATCATAACTACTTCAGTCACTAATGCGGCAGTCAGACTATATCCACCAGGTGAATGTTCTCCATAACCATTTGATGCGAATCCAGCTGTCACCTGCTTGACCAGTAGCAATAACATATAATATTGCTGCTCCAGCAAGACCACCTGCTACTTGTGCAATAATGTAAGGACCAAGTTCAGATGCTGAAAACCTGCCGCCTGACCAAAGCCCGATCGAAACAGCAGGATTGAGATGGCACCCAGAAATATGACCAATAGCAAAGGCCATTGTTAACACAGTAAGTCCGAAAAGCTAAAGAGACGCCCAATAAGCCAATACCAACATCGGGAAATGAGGCTGCAAGAACAGCGCTTCCACATCCTCCAAGTACAAGCCAAAATGTTCCAATAAATTCTGCACCTAATTTTTTTGATAATGTCATTTTTTACTCCTTTGTATTCAATTAATAGGTTTATTATTTGTTTTGCCTAACGCCAAGCTAAATGGACCGAAAAGCCACTAGGCTTTTTGTGTCCATTTTCAGCGCCTTGTTGAATCTACTCTCCCCAGAATTTCCACCATTTCTTGCTATTAGACTCACGCGAGATTTTCCCTTTTTCAGAGCCTTTATCTAGCTCCTTTTGAACTTGCTCTGACTTCTTGGTTTTTTGTTTTTCTATACCTTTTAGTTCGTCATATTTCTCTTTCTTATCTTTATTCTCTTTATTCTCTTTCATTTCTTTCTTCTCTTTCTCTAGACCTTCATCTTCTTCAAGATCTTCTTTAGCTTCCATTGCTGTTCTGTGAGTATCTTTCTGTTCTGTGTTGGGCTTTCCTTTTACGGCCCATTCGGGCTTGTCCGCGAGAGCTGGAGTTATGAAAGCGCTCATTAGAATTATTGCTAATATATATATTTTCATGTGAAAATCCTCGAGTTTGATTAAAATTTAACGCTTTGCCAAGGGGAAAATGCCAACGTTGTTGGGCGAAGCCCAGTGTGTATTTGTTCCAGCTGCGTTTTCTGCGGCGAACTTAGGCAATTTTTTATATGGCCTTATCACCAAAAGCCACGAGGGTTATGATCATGTAGACTTTCAGCCGTATGTTGACAGACATAAGTTTGCTGTTGTTTGCCATGCTCGCAGCACTCAATGTATTCAATTTCATCTGACATTTTGGTTTGCAACATAACACCCCAAATAACCGGCATTTTGCAGCGCGTAGCAGAGAAAAATGTCCGAGTTAATTTGAATTGTTAGCTTTTTTCGTTTAAAACTATGCTCTTTTTGACCTATAGCCCCCATTAAGGCTTGTCAGGTTAAAATGAAACAGAATTTAAAGCATTTAAATAACTAGCCAACTTAAATATGTATCTTATACGAATAGCTACAGCTGCCATCACTTGTGCTGCCGCCACACTTCAAGGTTAGGTTTCCCTTTTGTCCATTTGCGACTAATAATTTAAGGATTACACTTTCCGTTTTCGACACGTTGCCCTGCTTATTATTTGATCTGCCAGCATTAGTTAATGCATAAGAGACTGAACAGTCATCGCTGTTATTATCTATAGTCAAGCGATATTCACCAGCGGCATCAAGAGTGATCGTTTTTTTGTACCAGAATCTCCACAAGTACCAGTAACTGTATCCTCGGTCGATAACGTCCAAGACTTTCCGCCACGACTACGAAGACCCGCAAATAATGGAACGTATTCGATACCTATTTGTTCATTTGTAGTGAAATCATAACCTTGATCAGTAAGCACTGATGTTATGGTTTCTTCATCAAACTGGTTTAAAATACCCTCTAATTGTTCTAAATCCGATTTATTAGTCATAGTAAACTCCTTGTTTTTAGATAGTTTAATATTTCACCCATATTCACAGTAACACAATAGCAATGTATGAAAAATAAAAAATGGAATATTCTATTGGACGATGCCGAGAAATCCAATGATTTTAATCACTTGGGGTCTTATTCTCAGCCCCTTGTGAGTTTTTTATTGACTACTCCCCTCCCCCCAGAATCCGCACAGTGTAGTGGTCAAGTATTAACGAGTTATTTTGGCTACTCACATTAATAAACAAGCCAGCTCTCATACTTTTCGCCATAGTTTTGCTACTCGTTTATTAGAAAGTGGTTATGACTTACGGACTATTCAAGAATTGCTTGGCCATAGTGATGTTAAAACAACTGAGATTTATACTCATGTGGTTAAAAAAGGTGGTCGCGGAGTTATTAGTCCCATTGATGATTGAAAACAAAATAAGACATTAAAATACTTACTTCACCACCTTCTTTCTAGAGTCTGCTTTTGAAGATTTAGAACCTAATGTTCTCCAAGCTTCATACTCATCGCCATTTACCCATGTTACGCCGATATACTCTTGCCAAGACTTGAAATCTGCACTGCGATAGCGCTCTGCTGTCTTTGAACCTGCTCCCACAGTCTGTCGATGAACATGTAGAATAATATACTCTCCATCGTAGTCGAGATAATTTTTATTAGGATCATTTTGAGAACAATAGGTAAATAAGCGATCGGGAACAGTGAAAATAATAGTGGCCGATTTGATGCCAGCGTCATTAATAACTCGAGTGACGGAGCAGGTTTTTCCATAAAATTCGTTGCCATTGATAACAATGGGTTTTACAAAACCCCACCAAGGTATTGTCAAAGAGGCTCGTTTTTTTTCATTCGCTGTAATTTCATTTTCACTGCAAGCCATCAGCTGACTGGTACAGACTATTACAAGAAAAAGATTTTTTAAATGATGCATAGATTACTGATAATGGCATTTTTAGTGGTTTAACAAACAGCTTTTTGAAAGCTTAAGCGACCAGGTTACAACAGGAAATTAGTAGCTAAGCTCGTCCGTTTATACTATCGTAACTGAGCAATATTATGATGACACTATCTTATAGGTTTATAGCGTTTGCTTCTAGTAGGTTAATTTAAAGTCTAAAATATGTCTAGCCGAAACACACAATCTTACCCAAACAAGCTCTTAATTTCAGGAATACACGATCCACAATTAGTACCTGCTTTAAGTTGTTTGCCTATCTCTGCCGCTGATTTAGCTGCGCCACAGTCAATGGCCTCTTTAATTGTATTTTCACCAATACCGAAACAGGCGCAGACTAAAGGCCCAACATCTGGCTGATCAGCACCTGGCTTGCCCGCCAAAAGATTTAACCTTGCTTCATCACTTAATACTGATTCTGTGAATAAGTTACTCAACCATGTTCGGGTGGGTAGTTCATGATTTGCAGCTATAAATACGACAGCATCTAATTGATTGTTTTTAATAATAGCAGCGCGGTAACGTTGTGCTGTTAAATCAGCATATTCTAGGTAGTCACCCTCTTCACCTAATTGTTGTTTAGCCCACGCGGAATAATCTTCAATGTTAGATTCACTGGCTAATTCATAACGCCAGAATTGTTCGCCTTTAATAGCCACACAATAATCATTATTGCTAAGTTTTAAAGGTGTTCTAGATAATATAAAGCCATGCCAAACAGCTTGATAGGGACTGATTTTAACCGGAGTATGTTTTAATTCTGGCTGACCGGATATAGGATCAACGACAGGATTTACAACAGCATCAACTCTAGAGAGTGATGCATTTTGCTGAGTCCAGTGCATAGGTACAAAAATATTACCTACCGTTTGCGAAGTAGTAAGTTGCACTCGAGCTAATACAGTGCCCCATTGGCTTTCAATTTTGGCTAGAGCATTATTTTCGACAGACCATTTTGCAGCATCCTCCGGATGAATATCAACAAAGGGTTCTGCAATGTGACCATTCAATTTGGAGCTTCTCGCCGTGCGTGTCATGGTGTGCCATTGATCACGTATTCGGCCGGTATTTAATACCAGTGGATAGTCATCACTGACTTCATTTACTGGTGCCATTGGTGTGATGGCAATGAATTTAGCTTTGCCATTAACTGTAAAGAATTTATTATCTGTAAATAAGCGTGCAGTGCCTGCTGGTTTATCAACTGTAACCGGCCATTGAACAGGCTTTAGTTGGTCGTATTCTTGATCAGTCAATGTGGCTAAACCACTTATATCAAAATCACGGATACCCTTATTTTCAAAGCCAGATAAAGCCGCATGTTCACGAAAGATATCGGCACTAGATTGGTAATTAAAGTGATCTTCAAAACCTAGCTTTTTAGCTACTTGGCTAATTATCCACCAGTCTTCTTTTGCCTTACCTGGATGTGGCAATAGGTTGCGTTGACGAGAGATACAACGTTCTGAGTTAGTGACTGTGCCACATTTTTCACCCCAAGCTAAGGCCGGTAATATAATATCGGCACAGGCCGTTGTATCGGTAAATTGTTCACAATCTGAAACAATGACTAATTCACACGCTTTTAGTGCATCGCGTACTTTGTCTGCATCAGGCATAGTGACTGCAGGGTTCGTCGCCATGATCCAAATCGCTTTAATTTTACCACTGGCCACATCATTAAACATATCAATAGCTTTTGCACCTGCCATTGTTGCTAAATTATCCGTTTCCCAAAAACGTGATACTACGTCTCGATGTGCTGAGTTTTCAATATCCATATGGGCAGCGAGTTGATTGGATAAGCCACCTACTTCACGACCGCCCATCGCATTGGGTTGACCCGTAATTGAAAAAGGTCCCATTGCGGGTTTACCTATTCGCGCCGTTGCTAAATGACAGTTGATAATACTGTTAGATTTATCTGTACCTGAAGAAGATTGGTTCACTCCTTGTGAATATAAGGTGACTACCTTTTCTGTGTCAGCAAATAGTGTGAAAAATTGTTCCACATCCTGCTTATTTAACTGACAACTTTCTGCCACTTGAGCAATGCTGACAGAAGATTCTTCAGCTGACATCAAGGCATCAGAAAATCCATCAGTATGTTTATCGACAAATTCCCAATCTATCTTATTCGTTATATTTAGGTGGCTTAATAAACCATTGAATAGTGTTGCATCTGAACCAGATTTTAGCGGTAAGTGTAAATCGGCAATCTCACAGCTTGCGGTTTTACGTGGATCAATTACCACTATTTTTAAATTGGGATTATCATTTTTAGCCTGCGTTATTCGCTGAAATATAACGGGATGACACCATGCCGTATTTGAACCTACAATCACGATCAGGTTGGCATTGTCTAAATCTTCATAACTACATGGTACGGAATCACTACCAAAGGCACGTTTATATCCTGCTACCGCCGATGACATGCATAACCTTGAATTAGTATCAATATTGGCACTGCCAATAAAGCCCTTCATTAACTTATTAGCGACATAATAATCTTCCGTTAATAATTGACCTGACACATAAAATGCGACTGCATCAGATCCGTGTTGATCAATAACTTTTTTAAAGCCATCTGCCACTGCATTTAAAGCGAAATCCCACGATGTTTGTTCACCTTTGACATGAGGATGAAGTAAGCGCCCCTCTAAATCGATCGTATCGGCTAAAGCGGACCCTTTTGAACATAAACGTCCAAAATTTGCTGGATGTGTTTCATCACCTTTAACCGAGACAGTGCCATCAGCTAACGGGGTCGTTATAACTCCACAACCGACGCCACAATAAGGACAGGTAGTGGCTGTTGTTATTGCCTTAGTCATAACATTTCCTCATCAACCTGATGTTGGCCAAATAAAATATCTTGTCGAAAAGCGGAAATATCTTTTTGTTCATTTAATAGAGAGAAATACCAATTTCCATCGGTAATATCACCATAAAGTAAGCTGCCAATAATCTTATTATTTCTTAACACCAGTTTTTTATATATATGTCGTGCTCGATCGTGATAAAAAACTATTTCAGATTGTTCGTCACCATTAAAATCACCAGCTGAAAACAAGTTTATACCGGTCACTTTTAATTGTGTTGCTGTCACCGAGCTTTTATATTTCTCCCCGCCTATTCTCGCTAATTGTGCAGCGCAAACTTTGGCTTGTTCATAAAGCGGTGCGACCAGACCAAACGTTTGATTCCGGTATTGCACACATTCACCCACGGCATAAGTATTTTTAGCATAGGTTTTAAGTGTGTCATCCACCAGCACACCTCGCTCACACATAATACCTGCTTTTTTAGCTAACGCTATATTGGGCCGTACTCCCACAGCCATCACGACTAAATCAGCTTCAACTTCAATACCATTGGAAAAGCGTACTTTTTCAACCCGTTCTGATCCAATAAATTCAGCCGTATTGTAACCAATTAAAAACTGCATTCCCTTTGCTTCAAGTTCAGCTTGCATTAGATCGGATGCCGTTTGATCAAGCTGCTGATTCATTAAAATACTGCCGCGTTGCACTACTGATACATCCATGCCTTGAATCATCAAGCCGTTGGCGGCTTCTAAGCCTAATAACCCCCCCCCTATCACTACTGCCTTTTTGTGAGTTTTGGCTGTTTCAATCATAATGTTGACATCATGTATATCACGAAAAGTGATCACACCTTTAAGCTGCCCGCCTTCTATTGGCAAGATAACGGGGTTAGAACCTGTAGCTATTATTAGCTTATCGTATTCTGCTTTGATGCCGTCAGCTGAACTGACCGTTTGTTTGTTTCGATCAATATCAGTAATTGATTTTCCGGTATGTAATGTGATGCCTTGATCCTGATACCACTGAACATCATGAATTATGATTTCATCAATGGTTTTATCACCTGCTAATACGGGAGACAGCATGATACGGTTATAATTTCCATGTGGCTCGGCACCAAACACGGTAATGTCATATTGATCTGGCGCTAACTTAAGTAGCTCATCAATGGTACGCATGCCAGCCATACCATTACCTATCAGGATTAATTTTTCTTTCATGGTTTTAGAGAACGTTTAGTCAATCAGATCAGGAATATACATTTTACCTTCAGCCACTAATACCGCTTCGCCACCAATTCTTAAGGTCAAGTCGGCTTCTGCTTTGTGGTCCATTTCAATATTAAGCACACTGCGTCTATTTTTATCATCGCCTCGATCAACTGCAAAGGTATGTGTACCTTGTTGGGTAAAATCGTATGAACATAAATATGAAACAAAGGCAGCCATTGCACTTCCCACGGGTGGATCTTCATGAATACCAATATTCGGACCTAATAGTCGTGCGTTAAAATTAGCATCCCGATAAGGTGTTTTGGGTGAAAATAACAACACTTCCAAGGCCGCAGTTTGAGGTGCATCTGATTTATTCCATGCTGAATAGTTAAAACGTGCATTTCTGACTGTTTCATAATTCCAGACAGGTACGATTAAATACGGGAAACCACAGGATACTAAACGGGTTGAATATTTCTTCTGATCAATGTCTTCTGGTTTTATCGATAAGAAATCAGCCAATTCATTATCTGAAGGTGCATAACGATCAATAATTGACGAGACTTTTTGTGAAAACTGTACAAAAGTAACCTGATCATCCTTTGTTGACAAATTAACGTCGATTTCACCCACATTCTGAATAAAGGTGAGTGCTGTAATTCCTTCTTTTAGTTTAATATCACCACTTACACCTAAAATAAATGCCGTCGCAATAATCGGATGTCCGGCAAAGTCAATTTCGGCTAAGGGTGAGAAAATCCGCATTCTTCGGGTTGTTGTCTCGTTATTTGGGTTTGAAACAAACACCGTTTCTGACAAATTCATTTCACTGGCAATCGATGCCATTTGTTGTTTACTTAATTTATCAGCATGTGGAAATACCGCTATTTGAGCTCCAGCAAAGATCTGCTTGGTAAATACATCAGCGATATAATAATCAAGAGTCATTGAGCTGCTCCATTAAGATTCACTTCGACGCGGTCGTCTACAATGCGAATACCATAACAGGCCACACTAACACTTTCATCCTCAAAACATACACCCGTTTTAAGATTAAAGTGTTGTTTATATAACGGCGATGCAACCATCGGTTCTCCCTTAATATCCCCAATCATGCCTCGTGAGAGTACATGTACTTTACCAAAGGGATCGTAATTATTAATGGCATAAATCGAATGATCGTCCATATAGAAGATAGCTACTTGCTCAGTTTCTACCAGTGCACAGATCCCTGAGTTTATTTGCAAGTCATCAACACTACATATATCTTGCCACTTGCTCATTATGCTATCTCCGCTTTTAATAATTCACGCTCTTCTATATTGGCGGGACGAACTTGTCCTCGTTCTTCGACAAAAATAATATTTTCATCATGTTTATCACTGTTCACAAAGTGACGGAAACGTTTAACTTTGCTTTCATCTTCAATAGTTGTTTTCCATTCACATTGGTAGGTATCAACTACTCGTTGCATTTGTAATTCGAGTTGTTGACAGACTTCTAGTTTGTCGTCTATCACTACTGCTCTCAAGTAATCCAGTCCCCCTTCCATATTCTCCATCCATACTGATGTTCTTTGCATTCTATCGGCTGTTTGCACATAGAAGGTAAGGACTCGATCGATGTATTTAATCAGCATTTCTTTGTCTAAGTTAGTGGCAAATAGAGCACCATGCCGTGGTTTCATACCGCCATTACCACAGACATATAAGTTCCAGCCACCTTCTACGGCGATGATACCAATATCTTTACTTTGTGCTTCTGCACATTCACGAGTACAGCCTGATACCGCAAA
>Ga0307492_10000473_pt1 | contig 17107 bp, 17 predicted proteins | sample SI3LmetaG_FD_202365 | JGI IMG/M metagenome (GOLD analysis project Ga0307492, IMG submission 202365) | Sea-ice brine microbial communities from Beaufort Sea near Barrow, Alaska, United States - SI3L | ecosystem: Environmental > Aquatic > Marine > Coastal | place: USA: Alaska | collected 2017-05-06 | reverse complement strand
CTGCTCCTCGTTCAAAACGCCGCCAATCGCGACAAAACCGTCCCTGCGAAAAAGCTCAACAGCGCGGTCTACGTCTTTTTTATGAAGAACCTCGAGTCCTTTGATGCCATTGTGGGCTTCAAGATGACGACGAAGCGCTTCGATATGAGGGGACTCGATACGAGGGTCCTCTTTGGCAACACCGCCCCGACTTTGCGTGCCTGACTTGTCATTCATGCTGCTCACCTGATTCGATTTAGAATAGTGAATATTTAAAGCGCGGTTACTGGTGGGTGCTTACCTTAGTCAATATTCCCCGATGGACTAAAAATATCCTAGTTAGGACGTTTTTGCATCAAAAAGATGCGTCACAGCTTCCCTGCTGTGTGGCACTGTGGCATCTCCAATCAGCGCGCACTTGGCCAACCACGCTGGCTGCTCGAGTGTTCCACGACGCGGACATCCGACGTGCTGATGTGGTCAGCGATGGGCGGCTTGGTTATAAGGCTTATCTGCAAACCGATGATTGTGCCGGCTACAACGCGGTGACTGCGGGCAATCAGATCACTTAACTGGGGTGTTTGCTCATCGTCAACATCGAGGGTGGTCGGTCGATAACAATCCAGCCGAAAATTCGATCCGCCCACGATTGAACGCTGCAGAATAAATCTCAACCTACCATGCATCAATACTGCCAACCACGGAGATGACGCAGGCTCAGGAGAATATTTGTAGATTTTTCAAAACAACTGAACTTTTCCGGCTCCTGGGTATCTGATTATATAGCTGCATCGTTATGTGGCGAATTGGTAAGAATTCAGTGGATTATCCCCCTATAAGTCATTGAAGAAATATCGTCCCACCCACATATCCCCCAACATGTGGGTGGGATTTTTTTTGCCATCACCAGACTATCCGAATGTTGCCACACCTCTCACCTTCTCTTCGCCTTCTCTTCCGCCTCTCTGCTCTCTCTGTCCTCTCCGCTATAACAAAGCCTTCGCTGCTAAAAACCGCTATAATCATCACAATTTGAGAATTTTTAAATGAAATATTTTATAGTTTTTGCACATCCAGAGAACGAGCATAGCTTTCAAAGCTCATTGCTTAAGCACAGCGTCAGCGCGTTAGAAAGCGCAGGCCATGAAGTTCATGTGTCTGATCTATATGCAATGAATTTCAATCCCGTGGCGTCGAAGGCCGATTTCGAGACCCGTCGATTTCCCGAACGCCTGCAATATGACCGTGAGCAAAAGTTTGCGGTTGAACAGAACACATTGGCCGCCGATATATCCATCGAACTTGAATGGCTAGCCTGGTGTGATCACCTCATTTTTCAATTTCCGCTCTACTGGTTTTCGATGCCTGCGATCATGAAGGGATGGATCGACCGGGTATTTTTGAACACCGTTGTTTATGGCGCGGGGAAACGCTTCGAAACGGGAGGCCTTTCTGGAAAGCGGGCGATGGTATGCACGTCCACGGGTGGGTTTGATGAAATGTTTCAGCCTGACGGACTCCTAGGCGATATGGATGCAGCGTTATGGCACATTCATCATGGCATGCTGCACTATACGGGGCTCCAAGTACTGCCTCCCTTTGTGGGCTGGGCCCCGATACGCGTCGGTGACGAGCGATGCGAGCAATATCACCAAGAGTACGCAAGCCGGTTGCTCAGCGCAGCAACTACCACGCCAATGGCGTTTCACAATACGGCCGACTTCGGCGCTGATTTCAAAATGCGCCCCGAAGTTACACCAAATACCCTGGCACATCGGCGTGACGCGCCGACGAAGACGAAGGAAAACACTGAAAGATTTTAATAGTAGATGATGAATATTGAAGGGGTACACTAGATTGCAGAACATGGACCTATTTGACGGGCCGGAAGAGACGCCCATTAATGTCATCGATGACGACGGCGCGGTGGAATATCATGGCTTGCTGATCCCCTTTCAACAAGCAAACGACTACTTTGATAGCCTGCTCAGTAAGATTGAATGGAAAAGTGATGAAGCAAACGTTTTTGGAAAACATATTGTTACTAAACGCAAAGTAGCTTGGTATGGCGACAAACCGTTTAACTATACTTACTCAAACGCCACAAAGCGGGCGTTGCCCTGGATTGATGAGCTTTCGGTACTCAAAAATATTGTTGAGAAAAGAACCAACAGTCGCTTTAACTCCTGCTTGCTTAATTTGTACCACAGTGGTGAGGAAGGAATGGCCTGGCACAGCGATGGTGAAAAGGAGTTGCAGAAGAACGGTGTGATTGGCTCGTTAAGTCTTGGCGCAGAACGATGGTTTTCTTTTAAACATAAATCAAATCAGAAAACCATTTCACTATTATTGCGGCACGGCAGTTTATTGGTAATGAAAGGCGAAACACAGAAACACTGGTTGCACAGACTTCCGCCCACCAAAAAAGTAACGACGCCACGGATTAATTTAACTTTCAGAACCATTAATGATAAGAACCCCCCCTAGCGCCGTACCGCCAATCACATGGCCCGAGACACCTGCCCCGCCTCAAGGAATAGCTCTCTATGACATCTGGAAAAAATATTTTGTTGATGGCCCTGTGCATGTGCTTCTCATTGAACGCAATAGCAGGGGTTTTTGGTGATGCCCAGAGCAGCCGTGTCGATTATCGAGCCGTGGTGGCGGGCCCAGCAATGCGCTGCCAGGATCTCAATGCCATCACAACCCAGGCGTTCACGGTCATCAAGGCGAAGATGGTTGATGGTGTGTGTCGTGTTAGGGGGGTCATTCCTAGCGAGATTCGGTTTGAAGTCAATCTGCCAGATCAATGGAATGGTCGCATGATGATGAGGGGTAACGGCGGTCTTGCTGGTCAGTCCACGGAAGATACTGGGTACCAGACTGCCCGTGATCTCATATTGTCTCAAGGTTTTGCGCTGGCCTATACCGACGCCGGACACGACAGGCGGATTGAGCCAGGCGCGACGTTCGCGTTCAAAAACCTGCATAAACTAATCGATTACGGTTATCGAGCGGTTCATCTGACGAGCCAGACCGGGCGCCAGTTAATTTCCCAGTATTATGGCCAGCAGCCGGCACACTCCTATTTTATGGGTTGTTCGAACGGAGGTAGACAAGGCTTGATGGCAGCTCAACGCTTTCCTGACGATTTCGATGGCATTCTTGCCGGCGCACCGGCAAATGAGTTCACCGGTTTGAAGTTTTCCCAGGCCCAGCGTATGCAAGCCCTCAGTCAACAGCCTCTTGATTTGGCTGAGGTCAATGAGCTGGCGACCCATATTTATCAGCAATGCGACGGCCTCGATGGACAGCTAGATGGTTTGCTGGATGACCCGCGCGCCTGCCCGTTTGATCCAGCCAATGACCTGCCCCAATGTACGGGTGCTGATCGCGTAGACTGCTTTAGTGACGAGGAGATTCTGAGCCTCAAGGCGTACTATGCGCCGGTCGTCGTGGCCGGGCAGCAGGTCTATCCTGGTTTTCTTGTGGGCAGTGAGATGGCCGGCCCCAATTATGGCGGGCGAGTGATGTCTGGCTGGGTGCCCTGGGTCATTAATCCCCAAGGACGACCATTGCTCGATGCACTGGGCTCAGACTTCTTTCGTTACATCAGCTTTGTAAAAGATGACCCAGACTATGACTGGAACAGCTTCAGCTTTGCCACCATGCCAGACAATATTGATGATGCCCGGGCAATTCTAGATGCGACAGAGGCTGACCTTGGCCCCTTCCAGTCCGCCGGAGGCAAGTTGTTAAGCTATTTCGGCTGGGCCGATCCTGACATCAACCCTCTGACAGCGATTGCCTACCATGAGGCTGTGGCGTCAGCTGTGCCAGGCGATGTCGGAGACTTCTACAAACTGTTCATGGTGCCTGGGATGTTTCACTGTGCAGGAGGCCCAGGGCCTTCTGACTTTGATGGCATCACGCCGTTGATCAACTGGGTAGAGACGGGGGTTATCCCCGACAGACTAGAGGCGCGTCATCTGTCAGAGGGTAAAGTCAGCTACGAGCGACCCTTGTGCGCCTATCCTGATGTAGCCAGATTGACGGCGCAGGGCAGTGGTGACTATCTCTGCCAGAAACCCGCGTCTGCCAACAAGGCTACGGGGACCTCTGATTAGTTCATGTCCCCTTTTCCTCTTTGGAAAGCTGATTTTCAGGCCGGGAGGAAGCCTTGGCGTCGTGTCGTGACTGACGGAGACGATGATCCATTTGAGTATAATTTCAATTATGCGGGGTTATATCAACCTCTCGGAGGCATCATGATTCACAATGCGCTGGGGCAGAGGGCTAACGATATACTTACTGGCCTGCATTCGGAAGTTTACTAAACCAGCTGCGATGGTCGATTGTCACAAGCAATAGTACGCAGATGCACGAGACTTCATTGTTAGTTGAAAATGTAGGCGGAATCATCGTACTGCTACTGGATGCAGCGATTGTTATGGCTATCAGCAAGCGAACCAAGCTGCCCTTTACTGTACTGCTGGTGCTGTCCGGCGCCGCTATCGCGTTCATTATAGATACATATTCTGATTAAAACATCGCTGCACTGAACGCTCTTCAAGGGCTAAGCCTATCCCCAGACTTGATACTGTATGTGTTTCTACCCACTCTAATATTTGAATCGACTTTCAATTTGAATGCCCGGCAACTCTGGCAAAATATCGTACCTATTCTCACGCTCGCAGTACCGGGATTGTTGCTTTCTACCGGAATAATTGCTGGCATCCTGCTGCTCGCTACATCCATCCCGCTGCTCCCCGCCTTACTGTTGGGGGCGATTTTCAGCGCAACCGACCCGGTTGCTGTCATTGCCTTATTTAAGCAATTGGGCGCACCCAAACGGTTAACTGTGCTGGTTGAAGGCGAGAGTTTGTTTAATGATGCCACTGCAATAGTGCTAGCCAGCATTTTGATAGCGGGTATCGGCGCGGATGTCGGTGAACAACATACGGACTTCATGTCGGTTGGCGTTGAATTTTTTGAGGTTTTTTCGGCGGATTGCTCGTAGGTTGGATTCTGGGCCTCGTGACCGGCAGCTTATTAGGCAGGGTTCGAGATGATGTTTACATCGAAACCACGCTCACTACAGCTAGCTTCCAGTAATAAGCTGCCGCGACCTGAGCTAGAAAAGCTAAACTTTTTAAGGTGTTGTTGCGCCTAGCCGAAAATATGCCTGGTTTATCGTCTATCACTGAGGGATTTCGCCTAGAGCAAATTGCGTTAGCATATGAGGAATCTCGGGCAAGGTTCAATGCTTGCGTGTGTGTGATCGCGGACATGGAAAAGCTGAAGGACTTAACACAACTCGACGAAGTGATTTTTGAAAGGGTGAGAACCCAATATCAAGACTGGTTGTCAAACGCCGAATTGTCGATTAACAGAATGGCTGCGCAATACCCGGAATTTGTAGGCTCGATGCAAGAGAGATTAGGCAAAAGTTTAATTCTGCTTTCAGAGCCTGATGCGATTCAATTCGATGATAATCAAGGCAACATTCCCCATGCTCTGGCAGATAAAATGAAGAAATTGCGTCTGCAGAAATTATGGGACTTGCGGGGTCAAGAGGTAGCCAGACTAAAAGTTGCGCCAGAGGAGTTGCTGCGTAAAGTACCGTTCTTTGCCGATATTCAGGGAGATGCCTTTGAATTTCTAATCAGAAGGATGAAGCGCCACAGTGACGAGCATGAGCCCTTGTACATTCTACATACTCGAAAGAGGTGATTTGCAACACGCCATGGAAGACAAACCTACCATTAGGCGAGCGCTGGAGGTGGCGGATGAGCAGCGCCATAGACAGCAGGATGAACTAGAATAAGCGCGACGGGTCCGATTTAGCCTTCAAACAGCCCCTTTTCACGCGTTCTTGAACACGCCCCTTTGGGTCTTGGAAAAAGGCAGTGGCGTTATCGAGGCAGGTAAGCGGTGGATTTTGAGATGAAAAGTAGTTAACTTGTCAATATCTGCAACGCTCCCAACCCTTCACTGCACCTTATGTTGTATCAGCTTTCTCCAAACTCAAATATTTATGCACGCGCACCAACTTTTTTTGCGCTGGCGCCTACTTGTGAATAGAGAACTCGAGAAACATAGAGATGCATTGCTTGTTGAACAGGGAAAAAACGGTGATAGACGCGCGCTCGAAAAATTGGTTGGCTTGTATCATCAACCCGTGTACAACCTCGCCTACCGCATTGTTGGTGACGTAGAGATGGCCAGTGATGTCACACAAAACACCTTTCTTCGGGCATTTGAAAAGCTCGCGCAGTTTAACCCTGAATATAAATTTTTCAGCTGGATTTATCGTATCGCCACCAACGAGGCGATCGACCAGGCGAAGTCCCGCGACCGCTTTACCGCCACAGATGGGACTGAACTTGCGGCATCAGACACTGAAGCGGCAATATTTGACCAACAACAAGCTGTACGGGTCCAGCAAGCACTGGGCAAGCTCAGCGAAGACTACCGCACGGTGATTTCCCTGCGGCATTTTTCAGAAATGAGTTATGAAGACATCAGCGAGGTGCTGGTATTGCCCGTCAAGACCGTACGGTCTCGACTTTACTCAGCGCGACAACTACTTAAGACGCACCTGGACAGCCAGGAGTATTCATTCAGATGATAGATGACGATATCCTGTACCTTATACAAGCGGGCCTCGAGGGTGAATTGGGCTCAGACGAACAGCAACAGTTGCAGCACACGCTGGCCAATTCAGCAGAAGCTAGGCAGTACAAGGCAGAGCTCGAGCAGTTGATGACAACGCTCGATCAGATGCCTGCTGCCGCACTACCTGCGGGGCTAGAGGCTTCGATACTGACCCAAATTGGCGGAAATTCCAACCACCGGGTCACCGATATTGCGGCACCTCCACGCCAGCGGTTAAGACAATGGCTTGTGCCTGGTTCCGCGCTGGCGGCCAGCATTAGCCTCGCGATCGGGTTGTCACAAGTGACGCTGGCGCCCTTGGGCACCAGCGATATGGATCTGGTCAGTGGCACTATTGTTCAGCCAGAAGCGCCTGTCGCATCGAACGCTACAGCGAGTTCGATAAATGCTCTAGATAATCCCGAAACCAACATCGGGCGATATTCAACTAACGTACCGGGCGCCCACGCTGAATTCGCGCTCAACCGCGCCCGCCAGCACCTCACCCTCTCAATCGACATAAAATCTGACGCAGGTGTGACAGCCTCGGTTCAGGCGCCAGCCCAGCGCTTTCGGTTTATTGCGCCGAGCAGCACCGAAACACAACTACCGCCGTCCCTGACCCTCGTTAATTCAGGCCTCATTCACATTCAGAGTCAGGGCAGCCTGCAGCTGGATGTTGAGCTCGAGCCGCTGCCAGGAACAACGACAATAGATGCTAAGGTTGTTGCCACAGACATTCTGCAAGTGACATTTACCAACGCATCTGAGATTATCGACGCAATAGAGATAAAGATTCCCGACAAACGCCTGATTGAAAAATAATTTTTTCTCTGACCAACTTTCTGAAGCCACACGCGTAAGTCGTTATACACGGCACATACAAAGGATAATAGAATGGAAAGCAAACCCAGTAGCACACGAAAATTTGCGTTAATTGGTGGTGGCGTTTTCGCTATCGCAGCTATCGTTTTAGTTGGTCAGCAGTTCCCCATGGATGACAGCGAGGCGACCGGTACGATCGTTCAAGCTGAGCGGTACCGTGGAGAGCAAGTTGATCAGGAATCTATCAAGCTGGGTGACGAGGCATTGGCGCAACTGATGCAAACCGACACCTTCCGCACGGTCATGAGCAACGATATGCTGCGCACGACAATGGGCAGCGACGCTTTTCGCAATGCCATGAGCAGTGATGCTTTCCGCAATGCCATGGCCAGCGACGCCTTCCGCAATGCCATGAGCAGCGATGCCTTCCGCAATGCCATGGCCAGCGATGCTTTCCGCAATGCCATGGCCAGCGACGCTTTTCGTAATGCTATGAGCAGTGACGCTTTCCGCAATGCCATGAGCAACGACGCCTTTCGCAATGCCATGAGCAATGACGCCTTCCGTAATGCCATGAGCAACGATGCCTTCCGCAATGCCATGGCCAGCGATGCGTTCCGTGGCGCCATGAGCAATGACGCCTTTCGCACCGCCATGGCCAGCGACGCCTTCCGCAACGCCATGGCCAGTGATGCGTTCCGCAACGCCATGAGCAATGACGCCTTTCGCAACGCCATGAGCAACGATGCCTTCAGAGATGCGATGGCCAGCGGTGGTGATGCGATGAACAGTGCTATGGCCAGCGATGCGTTCAGCAATGCCATGAATAATGACGCCTTCCGCAATGCCATGAGCAACGATGCCTTCCGCAACGCCATGAGCAATGATGCTTTCCGCAACGCCATGAGCAACGACGCCTTCCGCAACGCTATGAGCAATGATGCTTTCCGCAACGCTATGAGCAATGATGCTTTCCGCAACGCCATGAGCAATGATGCTTTCCGCAACGCCATGAGCAACGATGCCTTCCGCAACGCTATGAGCAATGATGCCTTCCGCAACGCCATGAGCAATGATGCTTTCCGTAACGCCATGAGCAACGACGCCTTCCGCAACGCTATGAGCAATGATGCTTTCCGCAATGCTATGAGCAATGACGCCTTCCGCAATGCCATGAGTAACGATGCCTTCCGCAATGCCATGGCCAGCGATGCCTTCCGCAATGCCATGGCCAGCGATGCGTTCCGTGGCGCCATGAGCAATGACGCTTTCCGCAGCGCCATGAGCAATGATGCCTTCCGCAACGCGATGGCGAGCGACGCCTTTAACCAAGCCCGCGAGTAAGTGACTGAGATGCTTTAATCGTTGTAAGTAAGTAGTAATGAAGGCCATCGGTGAGAGCAGATGGCCTTTTTCGTTCCAGAGGAAGTACAGATGCGAGCAACCTTGATAGCATTCCTGATAGCGCTTTGTGTGTTACCAGCCAGCAGTTTCGCCCAGTCATTCGAGATGGATAGAATCGAAACTGACAACGTCCGCATGCTGTATTTCGATCCAATTCAGACTTACCTTGTGCCGCATATGTCTCGGAGCTTCCATAACTCGCTGGCATTTCAGAAAGATATATTTAATTGGCAACCCTACGATAAAACCACCGTTGTTCTCACCGACCTGAGCGACTATGGCAATGCCGGCGCGAGTGTCTCGCCAGGCAACGGGGTGACCGTGTATATCGCGCCGTCCAATCGGACTCTCGAAATCCTTCCCGGCAATGAACGCACCTTCATGCTGATGAATCATGAAATGGTGCATATTGCGACGATGGATGCGTGGAATCAGCAAGACGGTAAATGGCGTAAATTCTTCCGGGGCAAACCCCGACAGTCAGACCAACACCCTGAATCCATCCTGTATAACTACCTTGCTGTACCACGAATGAGCTCACCACGTTGGTACCAGGAAGGTGCAGCCGTCTTTATGGAAACCTGGATGTCAGGTGGCGTCGGCCGCGCCCAGGGCGCCTATGATGAAATGGTGTTTCGCTCCATGGTGAGAGACGACGCCTATTTTTATAGCAACTTGGGCATTGTCTCAGAGGGTATCGGTGTAGATTTCCAAGTAGGCGTCAACGCTTACCTTTACGGCACGAGATTCATCAGCTATCTGGCTTATGCCTATTCACCCGAGAAACTGATTGAATGGCTGAGCCGCAACGAAGATAGCGAGCGCTATTACGCGAACCAGTTCCAGAAAGTTTTTAATACATCTCTTGAAACCGCATGGAATGAATGGATCGCCTGGGAAAAAACCTTCCAAACAGCAAACCTTAAGCGTGTCCGCGAACAACCCCTAACAGCCGGTCAAAAACTGAGCCCGCTGGAGCTCGGATCCATTTCAAGAGGGTTTCTAAACACACAGCAAACCACTCTGGTCGGCGCATTTAGATATCCTGGCGTCGTCGCGCACGTCGGTGAACTCAATCTAGAAACCGGTAATTTGAAAAACATTGTTGATATCAAGGGCCCCAAAGTGTTCCCGGTTACCTCGCCCGCCTACGACCCTGCGACTCGACAGTTGTTCTACACGGCTGACAACAACGCCCATCGAGATTTAATGGTCGTCAACATGGACACTCAGGAAAATCGTCTCTTGCTCAAAGATGCCAGAATTGGTGACATCGCTTTTAATAAGGCTGACCGATCAATTTGGGGACTACGCCACTTAAATGGCTATGTGAGTCTGGTCCGTATTCCGTATCCTTACAAAGACTGGAACGAACTCCACACTTGGCCCTATGGCCAAGAACTGTACGAAACAGATATCTCGGCAGACGGCACCTTGTTTTCAACATCAAAAGCCACTGTTGACGGGAATCAGTCGTTACAAGTCTACCGAACCGCTGATTTACTGGCAGGCAACATCGAGCCCCAACAGGAATACGATTTTGGTAGTTCAGTACCCGAAGGGTTTGTATTCTCCCCAGACGCTCAATACCTCTACGGTAGCTCATTCATTACGGGTGTCTCAAACATTCTTCGCTATGAACTTGCCACCGGCGATCTCGAGGCAGTGAGTAACGCTGAAACGGGCTTCTTCCGACCAATTCCCATGAACGATGGTAAACTCATCGTCTATGAATACACCGGCAAAGGCTTCGTGCCGTTGGTGATCGACCCAGTACCGCTGGAAAATCTCAGCGCCATCACCTTCCTGGGTAACGAGATCGTTAAGCGCCACCCTATTGTTAAAGACTGGTCCGTCGTCAAGTCTCTAGGAGACAGCGCCGACCAAGAACCCGTCATCGCCAAGAACAAGTACCGACCTTACCGGGAGATAGAACTCGGCTCAGGCTACCCCGTGCTTGAGGGGTATCGTGATTCCACCGCGCTGGGTTGGCATTGGAACTTTTCTGACCCGGCGCAGTTTCACCGAATGAAGGCGACCGTAAGCTATTCACCAGACCAAGATCTGTCGAGCCAAGAGCGATTGCATGTTAATGCTGAATACTCATTGCTAAACTGGAAACTGCGCTATTGGCATAACGATGCAGATTTCTACGATCTGTTCGGGCCAACAAAAACCAGTCGCAAAGGTGACGCCTTCATCGTTGGCTATAATCGCGCGCTGATCTATGACGCGCCTCGTGAACTCAACCTAAACGCCAGCCTTGAATATTACACAGGACTCGACACCCTACCAGGCAATCAGAATGTAGCGACGACTGCATTCGATGAGATTGTGTCAGCCGAAGTCGCCCTCAACTACAAGGATACACGTAAGTCACTGGGCGCCGTCGATCACGAGAAAGGCTATACCTGGGAGACCGTGCTCAGCGTTGATAATGCTAACGGTCGCACTATACCAAAATTTCGCACCGGTTTTGACATCGGCATGGCACTTCCCTGGAAGCATACGTCCTTGTGGATGTACAACGCCGCCGGCACTGCCGATGGCGACCGACGTAATCCCTTGGCCAATTTCTACTTTGGTGGTTACGGCAACAACTATGTCGACAATAGTCACGTCAAACGCTATCGACAATACTACAGCCTGCCGGGTTTTGAGATCGATGGCATAGACGCTAGGAACTTCGCTAAGACCGTCATCGAATTGAATCTCGCACCAACCCGTTTTAAGGAAGTCGGTACGCCGGGCTTGTTTTTAAGCTGGGCGAGGCCTGCGCTATTCGTGGGCCGGTTGTGGGCCAATCCAGGCAAGCCCTATGAGCGCACGGTTTCAACAGTGGGGGGGCAACTCGACTTTCAGTTTACCCTCGCTCACCGCCTGCCGATGACACTCTCTGTTGGCTACGCTGTTGGCATCGAAAGTGGCAAGAGCAACGAAAGCGAATGGATGTTATCTTTGAAGGTACTGTGATGCGTACGCTAATTCTGGCAGAATAACGGCACTAACAAGCTATTCTGCCTCCGTGATGATATCCAGCACACTGCTAAGCGCCCCCATTGGTTTTCTGCCAGTCGTCATGTTTCTGGCACTGTTGCGGTTCTTCGATAGTTATAAACTGGTGTCGGTCCGCGCTATTATGGTGATCCTTGGGGCTGGTGGCTTGACCGCTATAGCCAGCTATTTCGCCAATAGCTTCCTGATGAGCACCTTTGACATTGAATACTCGATACTCACGCGTTACGTCGCGCCGATTGTCGAAGAGTGCCTGAAGGCCTCGGTTATCGTCTGGTTGCTCTACCATCACCGGATCGGATTTCTGGTTGATGCTGCCATTGCTGGATTTGCCGTGGGAACGGGCTTCGCACTGGTGGAAAACTTCTATTACCTGCAGCAGAATATCGTCACCAATCCGGGCGTCTGGATAGTCCGGGGATTTGGTACAGCAATCATGCACGGTGGCGTAACGGCCATTTTTGCAATCTTGACGCAATCACTCACAGAGCGACACATGCGAATCAACCCGCTGTATCTAGCGCCGGGACTGGGCGCCGCGATTTTTCTGCATTCAGGCTTTAATCATTTCTTTCTGTCTCCTCTGCTTCACACTGCCTGTGTGCTAGCGGTGTTGCCGGCACTTCTATACCTTGTGTTTGAACGCAGTACCGCGTCTTTACGGAATTGGTTACAACTGGATTTTGACGCAGACGCTGACATGCTTGCGCAGATCAACTCCGGTGAATTCAGCCAATCAAAGATAGGACATTTTCTAACAGAGCTGAAGGATAGGTTTGAGGGGCCGGTAGTGGTGGATATGCTGTGCTACCTGCGCTTGTTTACAGAACTCGCCTTGCGCGCGAAAGCACTGCTGATGATGCGCGAACAGGGTTTCGATATGCCTGTCGATCAAGAAGTTAAATCGATGATCGAAGAACTGAAATATCTTGAGCAAAGTATTGGCAAAGCCGGCACTTTACTACTGACACCGTTTTTACACTTTACGCGCAAAGACCTGTGGCAACTCTACGTGCTGGAGTCTTAGCCCAGGCCCAGTGAATTCGAAGTTGAGTTGAAGTGTGGCACCTCAGACGATCGTGAACAGCTTATCAAAGCCGGAATACTTGAAAACATCCTTGATATGATGGCTCACATTGACGAGTTTCAAACCCTGTCCAGCACCAACCAATCGCTTATGCGTTTTGAGTAATACGCCCAGTCCCGCGCTCGAAATGTATTCGAGGCCGCTAAGATCAAGCGAGAATTCAACACCGGCCTGATCAAGATAATCTTGCGCCACCGCAGCCTGGGCGGCGTCCAGCCGTCCAATGAGAGAGACATTGCCATTTTCCTGAAGCACTATTTCGATCATGTTTTACTACCTGTTTGTGACTCTAGGAACTTGGAGAAGGTTATCTTACTGGAGCGGTTCTTGTATTCATAACTAATCGAATCCACCATCTTCATCACGAGATAGACACCAAGCCCGCCCGCCGTGCGCTCGGCTAGGGGCGCATCAATATCGACAGTGGCTGCCGCAGTCGGATCGAATCGTTCAACATCACTGTCTATCATGCAGACCTCGACACCATCGGCAACACCATTGATTTCAATGCTGATACTAGAAGTTGCCGCCACGTTGTATTTCACCATATTGACGAACAGCTCTTCAATCACTAGGTCGATCACGTGGCGCAATGACGAGTCAATATGCTGTGCTGTAAAAGCCTGAGCGGTGAAGCTGACGATCCCGTCAAGCTCGCTGACACTACGGCTGAACATGGCCAGACTCATATCAACCTCCGCAGCATAATTAAGGTAATATCGTCATCTTGTTCGACCTTACCGAAATCTTTCACCGCGCTAAGTATTGCCTCAGCTATCGCGTCTAACGAGCCATCCAGGTTAGACCTGATAGTCGAGGCGACACGGTCTTCACCAAACTGCACACCACTGTCATTTTCATACTCATAAACCCCATCTGAAATAACGGCCAAAATATCCCCTACCTCCAGTGCTAAACAATTGGCTTCGTCCATATCTGTAATCTCCATAACACCAACGGGAAAGCTGGTGGGTGGCAACCAATCGCAAGAATCGCTGTGATGGTGATAGTGAAGAATGGGGCCCTGACCACCGGAATAGTAGTCGACCCGATGCTCGACTGGATTCAAAAAACCCATGAACGCGGTCAAGAACCGGTCGTCGGGAAGATCTTCCACCAATTGATTGTTAACCGCCCGATAGGCTTGCGGCAGTGTCGCACCAACGCGCAGGGCAACTCTTAGCATGCCTTGCATCTGGGTAGCCGAGAGGGCTGGGCCGAATCCATGACCGGTCGCGTCACCCAACAACAAAAACACACGATCCTCAAGTGTGACTAGATCAAAAAGGTCTCCCCCTGTATATTCTGCTGGCTGATATTTGCCCGTGAACTCGTATCCTTCAGACACAGGCATTGTAGTTGGCAGTGTGGCCTGCTGCATCTGAGTGGCTATCGACACCTCTTCATCTAGCCGCTCCTTGGCGATCAAGGCATCTATCATTTGGGTTCTCTGCAGCGCTACGGCACACTGTGCCGCGAGCGCAGATGCCATCAATTCGTCACCCGCATTAAAAGTGCCACCCGCCTTATTCAGCAATTGCATAACACCGACCTTAGAATTCTCCAAACCCAGCAATGGAATGCTGAGCAGTGACCTAGTCTTATAGCCAGTGGCTTTATCAACCTCTCTATTGAATCTTGGATCTGCGTAGCAATCTGGGACGTTGATGATCTCGCCGAGGGTCAGGCACTCTCCGACCAACCCTTCTGTGGCCGGAATTCGCACAGGAATATCAAAAGCTGGCACCTGCATCTCCAATGAATCTGTCGTAGCCTCATAAAGCCACAAAGAGCCTGAATCGGCCTCAAGCATGGCTTTACTAGAATCAAGCACTTCATGGAGCAGTTCCTGCAACTCGTAAGGCGTCGCTAACTTACGGGTTAACTCGATCAACCGTATGAGAGATTTCTGAGAAAGGTGACTAAGCGAATTATTCAATAGTTCTCCCAATATGGCATTGTCTAGAAGGTGATGATCCTCGCAGCATAACAAATTTCAACACAGGTGTTGCCAAACCAACAGGCAATTGGTGGGATTTCCAAAATGAATAGGCCAGCGATGCACAAACGTGATCAGTATATTGAGCTCTCACTGGCTCAACGTGGAATTATTGTCACGCCGGGGCACGCCCTTGTATTAGCTAACTCCCCCGCTGCGGCGAGGCTGTATGTAGCCCTAAATTTCCGCATGAGCATACTTTTGCTATCAACTGTATTGCGACCCGAACCAGGAAGCGCTAGCTTTGCGGCATCATAGCGAAGGGCGTCAGCCTGTGGACAACTAGGCTCTCTACATATTAACGACTGAAGTTTACAAGGGGTTAATCAATTATGATGATTGCATCATTTTCCGAATTCAGCGCAGCAGACGTCGACAAAGGTGGTGGCAAAGGGGCGTCTCCTGGACGGAGGGGTAGTGGGGACACCGAGTCCATAATGACTTAGTGGGCTGATGCCAATAGCGCTATCTAAGACATGACCATTCGTGCCTGCTGGGATGGCTGGCGCGTCCCGAATATTTCAAAAGAATACGAAGCTGTGTCGGCGAAATGAATCACACGATCATTATTTATCGGCCCTAATTCATTATGGACTCGGCGTAGCCCTTTTTCACATAGGTTAGCTGTCCATATTGGCTCTTCACCACGTCATCTCTTGACGGAGAAAAATGCAGAAAGCTCACCTTCAGCTGACCTTATATTTTACCGAGCTAGTTGATGCACTGCAGAGTTGAATCCAAGTTCCTTTACAAGCCCACTCTCAGCAACCACCCAGATGCCAAAAGTTGGAGTACAGCAAAATCCAAAACCGAACTCGCGAACAATACAAAAGCAATTTTGTTGCGCTTGAGAGCCAGCGTCAACACAAACAAACCTGCGAATAGATATAAGAGCTTGTCCAATATGACGTAAGTAGTGTTAAAGGTTTTCACAATGCCAAAATAGTCAACAATCACGCCATTGGATCGCTCATATTTCTCGTGGGACGCAATCAGGCTGTCGAGTATCTCATGCTCCTCGATGGCTAAATCCCGGGCTTCTCCTGGGTCAGTTTTTACGTTGAATAACTGCCATTCACCACTGCCTGTTGGTACAGGCATCTTCAAGGCTTTCCAGTCTCCGCTGATAAACGCTCTGGTACCATGAAGCTCGTAGCCCACCTCTTCTTCTTCGAAAACGGCGCTTGATGGGTCGTCCAATAACGGGGTCAGCGATTTGCCCGACAGCGGCCCAATTGTCAGTATTTGGGTTGCGGGAAGTTGAGTCTCAGCAAGATCGAGCATTGTCGGCATGAAATCGCGGACATGTACAAACTGATCGCTGGTGACTAAATCTTTGTGCGAGCCTGCTACCGGGCTGTTTTGCTGCAGGGGTGAGCCTGCTGGTCGTATAATTGCCGGAGTACGAATACCGCCCTCCGTCGAAAAGCCCTTAAAAAGACGGAAGGCCGCAGTGCTTGCGGTCGCCCAGCCAGCACTCGTTGTGACAAATGACCCGGATGCACCGCGATTGTCTAGACTATCGTCGAAGCGAGCATGAAACTCAGGGGTGTGGGTAGGGTATATGCTAACGGGCAAGCCACTGGCACCATTATCACTCAAAAACACGATAATGGTATTTTCGAGCTCGCCATTGTCCTGCAGCCATTGGTAAACGTGACCAATTTGCTCATCCATATAATCAATCATGGCCGCATAGATCTCCATATTGCGCGCCTCATTCGCCTTTTCACGCGTCGAAAGATCGTTCCAGCGCTGCACCACAGTGGGCCATGGGGCTATCTCTTGATCTTGAGGAATAAGTCCCTGGGCTTTGAGCGCAGCGAAGCGCGCTTCCCTTAAAACCTCGTATCCGGCATCGTAGCGCCCACTGTACTTTTTTATATACTCAACGGGCGCATGCAGAGGATTGTGGGGGGCTGTATAAGCCAGATACGCAAAAAAGGGCTGGCCACTGTCCTTATCCCGCTCCATCCACGAGAGCAACATGTCGGTGTAATACTGTGTTGAGTAAAAATCCTCGGGAAGCTCGTCAACAATCTTGCCATTGCGCCGGTACACCACAGGCTCTGCCGGATGTAGCGGTTGCTGATCACTGAAATGGCTGGCACCGCCAGGCAACAACGCAAACGTTTCCTGGA
>Ga0307492_10000472_pt1 | contig 17117 bp, 19 predicted proteins | sample SI3LmetaG_FD_202365 | JGI IMG/M metagenome (GOLD analysis project Ga0307492, IMG submission 202365) | Sea-ice brine microbial communities from Beaufort Sea near Barrow, Alaska, United States - SI3L | ecosystem: Environmental > Aquatic > Marine > Coastal | place: USA: Alaska | collected 2017-05-06 | reverse complement strand
CGCAAGTTTTGCCCGCTGATGATGCCCTCAAAAATAGACTTGTTCTTGCTATTGTAACCCGCTTCGATGACCACTTTTTTGCCCGGCACGAAGGTGCTACCGGCACTGACGGTAAAACTTTCTGTAGTGGCACTGCCGTCGATCAGCGTAATTTGGGCATTACTGATGCGGTTGAGCGCCTGTTCGATATGAATCGAAAGTACCTGGTATGCTTGCGGAATAGCCGAACCGTCCACCTTCACGGTGAAGGTGCTCAGGTCGCTGGTTTGTGGTCCGTTATCACTCATGATTGTGACTCCGATGTATCGTTCGTTGATGTATCTGCGACTATCGGTGGAAAAACCAACTGTCGGCCAGGGGCAATATGGCGGAATTTATTGAGTCCGTTAAATTGCGCCAGTTGCACATAATAATCGGGTGTATCATAAAGCCGTTGGGATAAACCCGGCAAGCTATCGCCTGCCACCACACTGACGCTGTGGGTCAAATCTGGTGAGTTTTTTGACTCCTCAATGGCCAGTGCTTTAGCGTCAATATAAGAGCTAAACTTGAGGGAAATTTTGGCCCGCAGCGGAATACCGTTCGGGTCAAACAAGGTATAACTGATATCGAAAGTATTCAGCACGCCCTGAAAGGTTTCGCCGATACCCCAGCGAATAATGACAAAGTATGGACGATGGATATCACCATGATAGTCATACACCAGGTCTTGCAGCTTTGTAACCTCTGCCGGCAAGTTTAGCCGTTTGGCATCCACCACCCCGGTGCAATCGAGCAGCAATTCAAAATCCAGCGTGGTCGAAGGAGTATCCTTGTATTTTTGCGAAGTTTCACTACTGTTCGGTGCCTGCTCAGTATTGTACCTAATAGCCCTCTTGAGGTTGACTGTGTGGGGATTGAGCATAGTTTCATACTGACCGGCCTTATCTTTAAAAGCCCGATCTTTATACCCGGTGATCACCATTTTTATTATACTGCCGTGAACCATGCTGTTATTCTCACCTCAACTCTGATTTTAGCGGTTAAAACCGTTTCGCTCAGGTTTTTTCACACTGCGCAGGGTTTCGGCCAACAGTTCTTTTATTAGCGCCTTAAGCTGGGCTTCACTGAAGTGCCCGCCCTTTTGACCCGGCTGGCTGCTAATCTCGGTCTTCAAAATCAATTCCCTAACTTCAATGGTCATTTGCGTTTTTCCAGATTAAAATATTGAAAAGCCAATTCGATGGTCTCGATCAGCAACGCGTTTTTTTCACTGTTGAACTCAGATACAGACCATTTTACCGGGTAAGCTTTAACAAAGGTCCAGGCCTGACAGGCTCCGCCATGGGCATTGAGTAATTTAACCATGACATCCCTGGGCTTTATGGCCATCGCCAAACCATTATCCAGAGTCTCCTCACACCAGTTGATCAACGGCGAATCCACTAACACGATGCCCCGTTTAAGCGTCAAATTTTCAAAAGACACCCCACTGGGCAGCCGGTACTTAAAGCGATTCTCACCACCACTGACCACATCGTCAACCTTGAGGGTCTTACTCAAACCCGTCACCTCAGAAAACGCAGCGTCGTTTATGCCGCTTTGCTCGCTAAATGACACGCTAAAATAAAACCCGGTGAGTAATTGATTACTCATATATATGGTTTCATCCTGAAGGTTTTGCATTGGTAACGATCAGTTGTTCGTGGGCAATTTCCAGTGTGTCAACCGCCACTTCATTGCCGTCAGATTTCAAATCAGTGCCAGAGATTTTGGTCGGCCAGGCATTATTTAACGTCCATACCATCGTGACCCCGCCCGCTTCATCCAGCAACTTGATCAGCACCGTGCGACGTTTGATGACGTTCATTTTTATTTCGTCCATCCAGAGCCAGAAACTGTTGTCGTTGACAAAAATACCCCGTTTCATGGTGATATTGCCGTACTTGGCAATACCTGGCATTTTGATGGTTGAGAACAATTTACTATTCGAATGGCGGTACTCAATGATTTGCACTTCTTTGTCCATACCGGACACTTCCTGAAACGCCACGCTTTTGAGTTCGGACCCCAGGTCCACCTCAAAGAAAAACTTGGGCATGGGCCAGGTACTATTTTCTTTACTACCGTCATCGGCCATAGTTAAAAACCTCCTAAAATTGATTAATTATCATTATATGTACTGTCTTTCGTGCGAATTCTGCTTTGCGGTACCTTAATGCTCGCGATCTGCCAAAATCAACGCGGATAAATCTTGCCACCGCCAACATCAGCAACGACCTAAGGTCGCCGTTAACCCGATTTAGCCATCTGCTGTTGAAAAGTGATCACAATAAATTCTGCCGGACGCACAACTGCCACTTTAACCGTCACATTCATAAAGCCATTCAGTAAGTCCTCAGGCGTCATGGTACTGCCCAAACCAATCTCCACCTGATACGCATCAGCAGCTGACGAACCTTGTAAACCACCTTCTTTCCAAATGCTGGTCAAAAAACTGCCGACCATGCTCTTCACCGCAGCCCAGGTGTTACTGTTATTGGGCTCAAACACATAAGCACGCGCCGCCGCTTTAACCGACTGTTCCAAGAACGTCATGGTGCGTCGCACTGGCACATAACGCCAATCTTGAGAGTTACCATCCAGCGTCCGCGCGCCCCATACCAAAATGCCCTGACCATTGAAAAATCGGATCGCATTGATCGACTTGCCACTAATCGCATCAACATTCAGGTTAGCCTGTTGATCGTTGGACAGTTTAATCGACAAATCTGCCACCCCCACCATCGACACATTGGCCGGTGCGTGCCATACCCCAGAATTATTATCATTAACGGTATATATACCGGCCATCCCGCCGCTGGGCGGTAAAATATTAACGTCTTTTAAAACATGATCTGAGATTTGGCCATAGACCTTACTGGCATTCAATAATGCAGCATTGTATTGCGTCACCGATAGCGGGTTATCACCCGGGTTTTCAATCATGGCGATAATTTTTGCTGCGACTGGATTGGGGTTACTGGGTGGATTCAGCAAAGGTTCCAACAATTTTATATCGCCACCAAACATGTTTTCGTAGGTGATATCATCTTTGCTGCTGATAGTAGTACCAACAAACGGATAATAGCTGGTGCCGTACTTTAGGCCCTGAGAACCGGTGCTATCGCGGAACGCCTGGATACTGTCGGTGTAGAGGATCGGATCTGGATCACGACCACCAATCACATCAAAAATACACAAGGCGGTTTGCATATCTTGGGCCTGCAATAGCATCGATTGCATCAGCGTACCATTTTCAGCCGGAGCCAACAGCGTCGCCTCAGGACAGATATACATGGTCGGTTCTTCTTCGTTTTTCAGCAGCGCGAGACCGGCTTGCAAATCGCTCAGTTTGACATTGGGGTTAACGATTTGCTCACCCGGCGTCTCTTGGGGTTTTTTGCTCGGCTCACCATATGTCCCTACCGAAACAATATAGGCATCACCACCACCGTTTTCAAAAAATAGGCGGATGCTGTTGTACATATAATAAATTGTGTTGGGATCAGGCAAGATAGAATAAAACTGACCTTCGATGATCATATAATCACCTTTGGTGGGTTCTGCTCCTTGTGCTACCAGATGATATTCTGGCTTATATTGCACCGCGACTGGCGCTGGTGCTGCCGGGTCGGCACGCAAATAAAATGCCTGAAATTCGGAAAATGAAGTGATTTTTTGGGCTTTATTGGTATAAGACTTACCCTGATACTCCGCTTTGGGGGTATAGCCGATAAATACCGGCACAGCAGTAGCAATGGGCACTACCGAGTTGGGAAAGCCGTTAATTTCATTGATATAAACGCCGGGTGTCTTGATATTGGCCGCAATCATAGATTAGTTCGCCTCGTGGTCTGTGGTTAAAAGGGTCAAAGCCATCTGCGGCTTGGCCATTGGCTCAAAGGCAGGATAAAAGTCCATGTTCATCGCTGCTCTCAGTTCTTTTATCATAAATACTTCATTCACATAAATACTCACGTTATATATATATATACATTGGTGAATATACATAAGGTGTTCCATCGTCGCTACGATTGTGCTGGTCGATGCGCAACTGATCGGTTGGCGGGATCGGCAACCCTTCGATCAGCACCTGACTGTTTAATCCGTCGACCGCACTGGAGGCATCTGCCTCGTCCATCAGATTGACCAGATTAAACGGCTCACTAACGCTTTGTTTTAGGGCAAAAGCCTGTTCACCCGAACTGAATAACATCGCCGCCTCGCCCGTGGCTATCGTCACCGATTGTGGCGGTTGAAAAACAATCCCCGAGTTATTATGCACCGATAGTTGATTAAAATGGCGCTGGCTGCGGTTACAGAGATAGTAGTACCAATGGGTAAGTCGGGCAGCCATTTTAATGACAAAAGTGGGGGCTTGCTGGGCCTGCAAATCAACTGGGGCGATTATTATCTGACCAATAACCCCGCTTTCACTGATGGTACGCGGGGCCAGTTGGCGATTCAGTATTTGCACTTTCGGGTCATCATTACTCTGGCTTACATCCTGGCTGTCGTAGTTGATTTGTCCGGCCCAATTCAGGGGTAAGTCGCTGATATTGGCGTAATACGGATCAGTATTATGCAGATAAAATCGCAAATAACGGCCCGCAAGCAAATCCGGCAGCGCCGCCATAAAGCCGTCAAACGGACCTGAACCAAAATAATATAGACCGATACCCTGCCAATTTTCTCTCAGCAACAACCGATAACGCTGGAAAAAAGCCGCGCTATCACCATCGGGTTTGAGACTCAGCGTTTGCCAGAGACCATCGTCATAATACTGATGATGGTACTGGAACAACAATATCGCCTGGGACATTAGGAAACAGGCCCTTGAGTACCCTTTGGCGACAGCCCGGTATCGATATTTACCACCCCCGGAATCACACCTTGCAGTTGACCGGACTGCACTGCGACATGACGCACTTTGTAAATAATCGACGGCTGGTATTTCGCGCCCATGGCACTCCATAGATTATGGGTTTCAGAAAACGAGGTATTTTCGATATCAAAATTTAGCGCTTTAATGCCCTTGGGTAAACCCGGGGTCACCTTGCTATTAAACGACGGGGTAGCCTGGAAAAAAGCGATGGTCGCATTAAGAAACTTTAACGCCTCTTCGTAATCATCGAAACTGGCGGTAAATAATAACGTGACATTAAACAACGCATCAGACTCAGTTTTGGCAAAACTACCATCGCTTAAGCGACGATGAGTAGTACTGTACGCCCTGGTGGTTTCGTGATCTAGATTGATCAGCGTTATCACCATTTTATTTTGATTTTTCTGGGGAAAACTACCGTCCTGCTGCAGCAAATGGTTTAACACCGTGATGCTTTCGTCGAGTTCAAAGCCATTAACTAGCGCCTGATCGAGTTTGTTTTTTACAAACAACAGGGCACCTTGCAACATTTTTATTATAATCCTTATGCCAGTTAAGTTGACTATTCATATTTCATTACTAAATAATTTATCAACTTACTTAGTAAATTTTTTGGTTTTTTAGTATAGGAACAAGAAAAAATGGACCCAAGCGAACTCAGCCAAAAGCTTACAGCGGTATGACTGCAGCTCTTATTTGGTTAGTAAATTCGATTCAACCTAATTTTTATAGGCCACACCCTCACAGCATAAATTTATTCCTAATACGGCAAATACTTTTCTGATTTGCTATTTTATAGCCTCATATTATACGACAGTAAATGTCAATTAACCTTTGCCTCATGCCCAAAAACCTTTGTTTGGTGCACGAATGCCGCTAAAACAACGATTATTTGTAAAAAGGCTAACAGGACACACGCTTCAGTAAGCTCTTCGGTGTGCCTGTCCAAATAAAGATCATCCAATTTAAGATCACTATTTTGGACTCCTACAACTATGGCCTGGCTGCGCCAAAGCCCGATCCCAAAGCCCGCCCAGCGTTGCCTGCCGCAGAAATTCAAATGGACGGTCACTTGGCAGGCCTGAATTTGTCCTGCCCAGTGCCTGATCCCAATAATCCTTTAGTGCCTGCCCTAATAATCCCCTAAAGTGTGTGTCCGAATAGCCCCTCCGAATAGCCCCCTAAAGTGTGTGTCCGAATAGCCCCTGTCCGAATAGCCCCCTAAAGTGTGTGTCCGAATAGCCCGTAGCCCGAATAGCCCGTACGAATAGCCCTGTGTCCGAATAGCCATTACATCGCCTTGTAGCAGCTTTAGTTTGACTGAGGATCAAGGTAAGAATATAGGAAGGTTTTTGGCGGTTGACATAAAGCCTTATAAAAATTGACTTACTAGCACTGCTCAATTTATGGTGTTCTGCTATTATCTGCCCTACCATGTCGGTTTTTATGTGTATTTGGTATTTTTTTTATCGCCTCCCCACCGTGTAGGTGGTTTAGAAACTCAGCCTCGAATTCAGGCGCCAGCCAGTCGGCCTCCCCACCGTGTAGGTGGTTTAGAAACCCGTAACTGACCCTGATTCGTGTTTAGCGGTCCGCCCCACCGTGTAGGTGGTTTAGAAACTGACAAGAGCATTACGAATAATGCCCCTTCCCACCGTGTAGGTGGTTTATAACACCGTATGATGCTGCTATTGCATTAAACAGACTACTTCCTGCGATCGGTTATATTGATCATGGTTTTGGCGGGTATGGCACCGCAGACTCCGGAGGCACTTCAAGTGTTGTTTCGATGTCCGCCGCAATGGCCGTCGATAAATCCAGCCCAGTTAGATTTTCGATGCTATCGAGCGATTCCCTAAAGCTCGCCAAACGTTCGCTGATCGACCCCTGCTGGGCACTCTACTGCTGCCAATGCCCGAACAAGACGAATTATTAGCCCCAAAATAGCTAAATACTTAATCACCCATTGACATAATCTGACTAAAAAGCATACTAACCAAACGATTGCGCAAACGTTTGCTATTTTGGATTATCGACCATAAGAAGAGCTACGATGAAAAAAACACAGCTGTTAAACTCACAATTATCGGCAATCATTGCTCAAATGGGGCACTTGGATGAATTGACCGTGGGTGATGCAGGCTTACCAATCCCGATCGGTCCAGAGCGCATTGACCTGGCGATAACCCAAGGATTGCCCGCCCTACTACCGTCTTTGGCGGCGATATTCAGTGAATTACGCGTGGAATCGGTGATTATTGCTGAGGAATGTAGGGCCGTCAGCCCCGGCTTCTGCGCAAACTTGCTTGCCCTGATTGCAGCTCAGGACAACACCATTGCCGTGAACTATATCAGCCATACCGAGTTTAAGGCTCAAACGAGACAGAGCCGCGCCATTGTGCGCACGGGCGAATGTACGCCCTACGCCAATATTATTCTTACATCCGGCGTAGCGTTCTAAGGGGGTCCAAATGGCGGAGCCAATATTACAGTTACAGGGTGTTAGCAAATCTTTCCCGAGTGTAAAAGCATTGGATCGGGTCGATCTAAATGTTTACCCCGGCAAAGTGATGGCCTTGATCGGCGAAAATGGCGCTGGCAAATCTACCCTGATGAAAGTTCTGACGGGGATCTATCAACGCGATTCTGGATTGATAACATACCAAGGAGCAGCGTGCCACTTTAACGGCCCGAAGGACTCCCAAGACCAGGGCATCAGCATTATTCACCAGGAACTCAATTTAATTCCGGAGTTGAGTATTGCTGAGAATATTTTCTTAGGCCGCGAGCCGTCTAGATTTGGCAAGATTCAATGGCAAAAACTCTATGCTGATGTGCAGGTTCTGTTAGACAGACTTAAAATTCGCCACAACCCAAAAACCAAGCTGGGTTCACTCAGTGTGGGCGAACAACAGATGGTCGAAATAGCCAAGGCCATCTCTTTTGACTCAAAAGTTATCATCATGGATGAGCCAACGGATGCGCTAACCGATACCGAAACCGACAACTTATTCGATGTAATCCATCAATTGCGCGACCAGGGCCATGGCATTGTCTATATCTCCCACCGCCTGAAAGAGATATTCAAGATTTGTGACGATGTGACTATTCTACGAGATGGGAAGTTTATTGCTGAGCACCCGGTTGAGCAGCTCGATGAGGATAAAATCATTGAGCTGATGGTCGGTCGTGCCCTGCATGAGCAATACCCTACTGTCGACGCCAAGCCCGGCGCAGAGTGCTTAGTCGTTGGTAACCTCTGCGGGCCCGGCATTGCTGATGTCAGCTTTAGCCTTAGAAGCGGCGAGATTCTCGGCTTCTCTGGCTTAATGGGGGCCGGCCGTACCGAACTGATGAAGATTCTATACGGTGATTCACGAGCCCAATCGGGCACAATTTCGCTAGACGGCACAGCGCTTGAGCTAAAGTCCCCGGCAGATGCCTTAGCGTCCGGTATTGCCTATGTATCGGAAGATCGAAAAAAAGATGGCCTAATTATTGAACTCTCGGTTGGCGCGAATATGAGTCTGAGCAGCCTGGCTGAATTTTGTTCACCTCTAGGTATAGTCGACCAAAAACGCGAGTGGGCGGCGGTGCAGAGCTATGTCGACCTTTTTGCTATTAAGACGCCCTCGCAAAGCCAGCTTATTAAGAATTTGTCAGGTGGTAACCAGCAAAAGGTCGCGATTGCCAAAGGCGTCATGAAAAGACCCAAGATTCTCATCCTAGACGAGCCAACCCGGGGGGTTGACGTCGGGGCTCGAGCCGAAATATACCATCTCATTAATAAATTTAAGCGTGAAGGTATGGCGATAATTTTGGTTTCTTCGGACATGCCAGAAGTTCTCGGTATGAGTGATCGAATTAATGTGATGTGCATGGGCAAAATTAGCGGTGAGTTTTCAAAAGAGCAGGCCAATCAAGAAAGCCTAATGGCTGCAGCACTGGGTAAAACCTTAGAGGAAGTAGCATGACGTCACTAACAATCGATAAATTACGCTCCGGCACGGCTAAACTTTTTAGTAAAGAACGGCTCATCGCAGAAAAGTCCTTAATAGCCTTGCTGCTACTCATTGTCGTTGTGTCCTTTATTAGTCCGAATTTTTTCAGTGTTGACAATATGCTCAACACCTTAAGACAAACATCGGTTAACGCCATTATCGCGGTCGGCATGACCATGGTCATTATCGCCGCCGGCATCGACCTGAGCGTGGGGGCCGTGCTGGCCTTAGCAGGTGCTTTTGCGGCAAGCCTTATTGCCCAAGAAGTCAATGTCGTGTTCGCGGTCTTCATTACGCTCGGTTCGGGTGTCTTATTGGGTGCACTCAGCGGGGTTATTGTCGCCAAAGGCAAGGTGCAACCCTTTATTGCCACCCTGGTTACCATGACAGGTTTACGCGGTGTGACCATGGTGTTCACCGATGGACGACCTATTTCAACCGGCTACACAGAGAATGCAGATATGTTCAACTGGTTGGGCGCTGGCTACCTATTTGGTGTACCGGTGCCGATTTGGCTAATGGTCGCTACCTTTGCCGGCGGTTGGTTTTTCCTTAACCATAGCAAAACAGGACGCTATATCTATGCCCTGGGTGGCAACGAAGATGCCACGCGTTTATCCGGCATCAATGTCGATCGGGTCAAAATAATCGTTTATTCAATTTGCGGTTTTACCGCCGCACTTGCCAGCATCATCATTACCGCACGTTTGTCATCGGCCCAGCCAACAGCAGGGCTGGGCTATGAGCTGGACGCCATTGCCGCGGTGGTCCTCGGTGGCACCAGCTTAATGGGGGGGAAAGGGCGCATCATGGGGACGCTCATTGGTGCGTTAATTATTGGCTTTCTCAATAATGCGTTAAACCTATTGGATGTATCCTCCTACTACCAAATGCTCGCAAAAGCATCGGTCATCCTATTGGCCGTGATTGCAGATAATAGAACTAAACAGTAAGACCATTCACTTCAAACATAAAATAAAAACGCAGAGGAAAATAAAATGAAAAAAATATTTCCAATCGTCGCCGCTGGACTCGCAGTCGTAGCCATGGGTTTTTCCGCACAGGTTAACGCGGCAGACAGTGAAAAATTGGCCCTTGTGGTCTCGACCCTGAATAACCCCTTCTTCGTTTCCATGAAAGAGGGTGCAGAGCAGAAAGCAATGGAGCTAGGCTATGAATTGGTGGTGCTGAGTTCGGACAACGATCCGGCCAAAGAGCTTGCGAATATTGAAGACCTGGTCACCAAGAAAGTAAGTGCTATCCTAATTAACCCGGCAGACTCTGATGCGGTTGGCAATGCCATTAAGATTGCAAATCGGGCCGACATTCCAGTCTTTACCCTGGATCGCGGCGCATCTAGGGGTGAGGTTATCGCTCACATCGCATCGGATAACGTTGCCGGCGGTAAGATGGCGGGCGATTATATAGCTGAAAAGTTAGGCCAAGGCGCGAAGCTCATTCAACTGGAAGGCATCGCGGGTACCTCGGCGGCCAAAGACCGTGGTAAGGGCTTTATGCAAGCGGTTCAAGCCAATGGCTTTGAATTGCTGGCAACCCAACCGGCGGATTTTGACCGTGCTAAGGGTTTGAACGTGATGGAAAACCTGTTAACCGCCAATCCTGATGTCCAGGCTGTGTTCGCCCAAAATGATGAAATGGCTCTGGGTGCATTGCGCGCGATTCAAGCGGCAAACAAAGATGTACTAATTGTTGGCTTCGATGGCACCGATGAAGGTATTGCTGCTGTTAACGCCGGTGATATGGGCGCGACCGTCGGTCAGCAACCCGCTCTGATTGGTTCTTTAGGTGTTGAGACAGCCGTTGCAGTATTGCTGGGTAAGTCTGTTGAGGCCTATATTCCGGTATCATTAAGAGTCATCTACTAATCTCTCACTGGCTGCTTAATTGGCCGGTTCAACCCTGTGAACGACACGGGGTTGAACTTTTTGAAACAGGGTACAGCAATGACTAAACTGGTCGTTCTCGGCAGTACAAATGTAGATCATGTTCTCAACGTCAACCACTTCCCAAGCCCCGGTGAAACCATTAACAGCGATAGCTATCAGGTGATGTCCGGTGGCAAGGGCGGCAATCAAGCCGTTGCCGCACGCCGAATGGGTGCGCAAGTGGCGTTTATTTCCTGTATCGGAAGCGATGCATTAGGCTCCCAGATGCTGAAGCAGTACCAAGAATCGGGCATCGATACCGAGTGTATATTGCAAGTAGCAGGACAAAATACCGGAACAGCCCTTATTTTCGTGGATCAGACCGGTGAAAACTGTATCGGTATCTCCGCACAAGCCAATGGACACCTCAGCGCAGAGAGGGTGTACCAGTGTCGCGACCAGATAGCCCAGGCAGATGCTTTGCTGCTGCAACTGGAAACCCCCATTGACGGGGTTATCGCGGCGGCCAAAATAGCCTCAGAGTCTGCTACACTAGTGGTGCTCAATCCTGCACCAGCACAATCCTTACCGAATGAATTATTATCTTTGGTGAGTTTGATCACGCCGAATGAAACGGAAGTGGCAGCATTAACGGGTATCACCGTTCATGACGACACCAGTGCTGCCCAGGCCTGTGAGGTACTGCACGCTATTGGCATAGCTCAGGTTATCATTACCTTGGGCGCCAGGGGCGCCTGGTTCAGTGATAAGGGGCAGGGTAACCTGATCAGCGGGTTCAAGGTTACCGCTGTTGACACCACCGCAGCCGGCGATTGCTTTAACGGCGCGCTGCTCGCGGGTATACAACAGACCGGCTCGGTGAGTGCATCTATCAACTTTGCGCAGGCTGCAGCGGCCCTAACGGTCACCCAACCGGGCGCGCAGGAGTCAATCCCTTCTCAAGAGCAGGTTGAAGCTTTTCTATTGACTAATATGTAATTGGAGCAAGATACTAGATGGCGGTGACAATTAAGGATGTGGCGTTACGGGCAAAGGTGTCCATTACCACAGTCTCTCATGTCCTAAATAAAACAAGATTTGTTTCTGAGACGAGTCAGCAGTCCGTTTTGGCCGCCGTCGAGGCACTCAACTATTTGCCCAATGCCGTTGCTCGCAGCTTAAAAGGTAAAAATACCAAAAGTCTTGGTATGTTGGTCACTACGACGCTAAACCCTTTTTACGCCGAGGTCGTTAAGGCGGTCGAAATGTATTGTTATCGGGAGGGCTACAACTTAGTTCTGTGCAATACCGACGGTGATTTTGAAAAAACCGATTCCTACCTCAAAATGTTGGCGCAGAAAAGGATAGATGGCGTCATCATTATGTGTACCGAATATGATGACAATACGGTTAATACCATTTCGTCACAAAACAGTCTGCCCATGGTGGTTATGGATTGGGGCCCCATAGATCAACACCTAGATCGAATTCAAGATAATTCATTTCAAGGTGGCTATCTGGCCACCCAATATTTGCTGGCAAACGGTCACACCGCTATTGGCTATATAGGCGGGCCCTTGGATAAACTCCCTGCCCTGAATCGTTTTAATGGCTTCAGTAAAGCCATGGCAGAAGCAAAACTCGACATTCAGCCACACTGGGTGATTGAGTCCGACTTTCAGAGTGAAGGCGGCAGAAGCGCTATGGCACAGATACTGGGCCTTGGCCAATTACCCACTGCTATCTTTGTCGCCAACGACATGATGGCTTTGGGCGTTATGTGTGAGGCGCAAAAATCAGGTTTAAACATCCCCGACCAATTGTCGATTATCGGCTATGACAATATTTCATTTTCCGCCCATTTCAGCCCGCCGCTGACAACCATTAACCAGCCAAAAGATAGGCTGGCGCGGATCGCGGTTAATACTCTAATCGAAAGATTAAGGGAAAACCGACAGCTGGGCCGAATCCATCTTATAGAACCGGACCTCGTTGTGCGGGATTCGGTCGCTAGGCTTCGCTAATATTGCCCTGTTTCGACTCCACCCGGAGTGAGTATTCGACCCTAAGCTACCATTATTGCCAAGCACATAGCCTCACTCACCCTATCGCCGCGTTCTATAGTAAGGAAAGTTCAATGCATTACGATGATGTTTTAACCTTTTGGTTTAACGAAATAGAGCCAAAAACATGGTGGGTTAAAGACCAAGACTTCGACCGCCTTATCGAACAGCGATTCTCAGCGCTGCATACGCAGGCCAACCAAGGTGAATTGTTTGCCTGGCGAGACACGGCCAAGGGGCGCTTAGCGGAAATAATCATCTTAGACCAGTTTTCCAGAAACATGTTTCGAGATACACCCAAGGCGTTCCGATCAGACCCGTTGGCCTTGGCGCTTGCGCAAGAAGCGATCGCCCAGGGCAGGCATCATGAACTCAGTGGGATGGAAAAAAGCTTCATGTTTATGCCCTATATGCACAGTGAATCATTGCTGATCCATGATAGCGCTGTGGCATTATTTGAAGAAAATGGTATTCAAGGCAGTCTCAGCTCAGCCCTTAGACATAGGCGGATTCTTGAACAGTTTGGCAGGTATCCGCATCGGAATATAATTTTGCAACGCGCTTCAACAAGTGACGAATTAGAGTTTTTAACCCAGCCTGGGTCCTCATTTTAATCTGACATAGCAGGGAGTCGGAAAACGATTCCCTGCGCAGGGCAGCCCTTCAGGAATTAAAAGTTACCCAGCAGCTCAAGCAATTACCCCCATAATTTTAGGTTAATAAATAGATGTATGTGACGTTAAAAAAGACCGTGCCAGTGAGTGCCTGGTATATGCTGGCATCGGCTCTGGGCTTCGCCCTAATGGCCGCCTGTGTGAAAATAGCCAATACCACCTATAGTATCCCGGTCCTCGAGATTGTGGCTGCCAGGGCCATTGTGTCGGCGGTGATTAGTTATGCAGATGTTAGGCGTAAAAATATATCAGTCTGGGGTAATAACAAACCATTGCTTATGGCTCGCGGTACAGTCGGAGCATTAGCCTTAATTTTTGTTTATTACGCCATTACCACCCTACCCTTGGCCGAAGCAACGATCCTGCAATATTTGCACCCGGTATTTACGGCTATATTGGCGTTAGTATTTCTAAAAGAGATCATCCAGCGCTCAACCATCAGTTGTATTGTATTGAGTTTGCTCGGCCTATTTATAATGATTCAGCCCAATTTACTGAATGATAACAGCACTCCCTATTCCTGGCTCAGTATTGGTGCTGCTATTTTGGGCGCTTTTGGCAGCGCGGTGGCCTATGTCATTGTTAAGCAGCTGACCAAAACAGAAGATAGCTCAGTCATTGTGTTTTACTTTCCCATTATTGCCATCCCGATCTCGATCACGTTATTAGGCAGTGATTTTGTCGTGCCCAGTCTGGCTGCAACCGGCGTATTGGTCTTGGTGGGAATCTTCACCCAAGTAGGTCAAATAGGCCTAACAAAGGCTTTGCACAGCGCAGATGCCAATAAAGCGACGGCCTATGCCTATGTCCAGGTGCTGTTTTCCGTTCTCATTGGTTGGGCCTACTTTAGTGAAGTGCCCGTGCTCACCACGCTCATGGGTGGGGCGTGCATTTTAGCTGGGGCGCTAATTAACGTCTTTTGGAAACGCTAGCAGGGTCGCTATGAATTGTGGCGGCCACCAGATCGACTGGCCATTCTAGCGAGATATAACGACGCCATTTAGCTCGGTTCCATTTTGTATCGGCCTTTTCGTTTAGGCATAGACGGGTTGGCCACGATACAGATTTTTGAACTCCTTGTTGTCTTTGAATCGCGGGTAAGATCTGCCAAGATATTCGACTAGCTCGCTCTTCACCGGCACCGAGTCGACCGAGAAAATCGGTTCTAAGCCGGCTAAATAGTAAAGTTTGGCCACGTTTTTTTTATAGGTTTCATCTTCCCATAAATCTATATAATCCCCCAGCAGGGCCAAAAACTCTGGATTTGACAACTTCAAGCGGACCCCCAACTGTAACTGAATAGTGGCTATGCATTCTTTTGCCAGTTGCACCGCCTCTCTTTTCAGCACCCAAGAGCTATCCATAGACATATCCTCCTCCAATTACAGTCACTTTTCACGCACAGGCAATAGCAATTAAATTCGTAGAACCAATCCTAATCCAAACCCCTAGCCAGAATAACCACTCCGGGTAAAACTGATAGTTGCGCTATAACGCGCGTTCAGTACTTTTAGGTCGTAGATATAGCAACATTTAAGCCGACCTGGACAGTTTGAATTGGCGCCCTGCCCGATATCATCGCCATGCCCATCCGCAGTATCTGCGAAAAAATTGCTTAGCGGAACTTGCGTATTATCTGAGCTTCTAGATCTAATGGATAACCGATCCTTGTTGAAGAAAGCGGTGAAAAAAAACAGCCGTTTGCCACAGCCATGTCATCAGGACCCTTAACCAACACAGGACCCTTACACTGGCTCAATTTTGGGTATCCAGTGAGACTAAGGCAACGACAATGTTATTTACCGGGTATGATTTTCAATTTTTTATTAGGGATGGATTGCAAAATGAGTTGGATAGCCCCGGCTTTTAGATATTGCTGCGCCATAAATAGCCTGTCGAGTCGTTCAGCTGTACACCGTTAGAGTTGAGCGACGGTAACTATATCGCGGTATAGTCATCGGTTCACTGCTGGGTACCGTATAACCCTCTATAGGTTAAAGGTAGCACCATGAACGCTAGCAGCACTCAAACGAAGCCAATCACCTGCGCTGGAAACAGGGGGTTAACAACCGGTGAATTATCCCGGATTGTGGAGATGGCGTGGGAAGACCGAACGCCATTTGAAGCCATTCAACAGCTCTTTGCACTCAATGAATCTGCCCTAATTGTGCTCATGCGTGGTCATCTCAAAGCGCGTTCATTTCGCCTCTGGCGGCAACGTGTCACGGGGCGCAAGACTAAGCACCTACATCTGCGTTCTGCCCACGTCAACCGGGCCTATTGCCCGACTCAGTACAAACGCTAACAAAGGCGGCCCCGAGATGAAGCGATTGCGCCAATACCTACTTGCTAGTTGTCTTAGCCTGATTTTCGTCGCCACTTGCACTGCCGAGGAGACACTTATGATTGATAACTTTGATGCACAGCCCGAATTGCGCTGGCGCTATTTCAGTGACCAGGTTATGGGCGGTGTTTCTCAGGGGAAGGTCAACTTTGCGACCGAGCAGGGCGAACAGTTGGTCCACCTGACCGGACAGGTTAGCACGGCCAATAATGGTGGCTTTATACAGGTCCGTAGGGAGATAGCCAAAGCAAGCGTCGAATCTGCTCTGGGCGTCTATTTGAAGGTCCGCGGTAATGGCCAGCAGTATTACCTGCATCTGCGTACCTCTGGCACCTTGATGCCGTGGCAATACTATCAAGCGAGCTTCCAAACAACCCAGCAGTGGCAGACAATTAAAGTGCCCTTAACCGCCTTCGTGCGCTCCAGCAACTGGCTCAACAAAACGGTAAAGCTCCGCTCGCTGAGAAACATTGCAATTGTTGCCTACGGTCGCGAACATACTGCTGACCTCGAAATCGCACAGCTTGGTTTCTATTGACCAGCACCTCGGCTAAATAGGTACAATCTGATAATTTCGGGGCGATCAGACGATTGATACAAAAGCTTCTAAAGCTTGAGGGCTCGGGACCCCAACTCAGGCTCTTGGCATTGGTATTGGTATTGGTATTGGTATTGGCATTGGTATTGGCATTTAGATGATTTTTTTACAAGTGGGCGATGACATCGACCAATATACCGTAACAGTCGCCGGTGCACAGGCGCTAAAAATAAGCTCTATCTGGCGAGATGATTTATCCGAATGAGATGATGGCAACGCCAACCAAACCAACACACAGTGCGACGATTTGGCGCCGAGTTACCGTTTCTTTATTGAGCCAAGCAATCATCACTGCAAATAGCGGACTGCTAGCCAATAGTGTTTGTGCAAGTCCTGCTGACAGCAAATCTAACGACCACTGCAGCATAAATACACCGATCACAGTGCCAAGAAAAATCGCTAGTAAGAGTTTAGTGCTTTGCCGACGATTAAGCGGTTGAAATCGAATAGTTTGTTTTTGCAGGCGTAAATATCCGAGCCCAACTACCGTGAAAAGTAGGCCACCCGCTAGGCGCCAAACTGCAGACTCCAGTACGCCTAATTCAGTGGTACTCAAATAATAACGAGAAATTAATGCACCCGTCGCTTGGCAGCAGGCGGCTGTAATGGCAAATAATACGGCTACCAAGTCTAACCGTTTGTGAT
>Ga0307492_10000471_pt1 | contig 17145 bp, 14 predicted proteins | sample SI3LmetaG_FD_202365 | JGI IMG/M metagenome (GOLD analysis project Ga0307492, IMG submission 202365) | Sea-ice brine microbial communities from Beaufort Sea near Barrow, Alaska, United States - SI3L | ecosystem: Environmental > Aquatic > Marine > Coastal | place: USA: Alaska | collected 2017-05-06 | reverse complement strand
GGGGCGCGGCGGCTCGAGCTGGGGCTGTGGCGGATCGACGGCGCGGTGACGGTCAAGCGCCTCGAAATGGCGGTCGCCACGCGCGAGGCGGCGCATATCGGCCGCCTGTTCGCGGGCAAGCTCGACGACATCGATGCCGGGTTCGGGATCGAGATGGTGCGGCTGCGCGCCAGCTGGACCGAGCCGCTGGCGCTGGCCCAGGTGGGGCTGGAGGCAGCGGCGGAGAAGCCCGGCACCACGCTGGCCGCCTGCATCGACCGGCTTACGGTAAGGCTGGGCGAGAGGGCGGTGAGCCGCCCGGTCCCCTTCGCCAGCCATCTGCCCGAGCGCGCGCAGCGCTGGCAGAAACCGCTGGCCCCCGAGCCGACTTCGCAAGAACTCTTAGCCTTCCACCACAGACCGCTCAAATTGCTCGATAAACCGGAGCAGATCGCGGTGCTCTACGCGACGCCCGATGGCTATCCGCAGCGCTTCCGCTGGCGCGGCGCGGTGCACGATGTCGTGTGCGTCGAAGGTCCCGAGCGCATCGCGCCGGAATGGTGGCGCGAGAAGGGCGGCACCCGGCTGCGCGACTATTACCGGATCGAGGACGATGCCGGGCGCCGCTACTGGATTTATCGCGCCGGGCTGATCGGCGACGGGCGCGGCGGCGTGCCCGACTGGTACCTGCAAGGGCTGTGCGCCTAGCTGCCGGCGAAGGGCGTACCGAACACGCCGACCGCCAGCTCGATCCAGATCGTCAGGAACACGATCAGTACCGCGCCGATCGCGATCAGCCGGCTCCGCCAGCCCGCCAGCATACGCACCGCGGCTTCGATCCCGACTCCCAGCGCGGCCAGCAGCACGCCCATTATGATGAAATCGGATGCCGACCAATCGATGCCCTCGGCCCCCAGCGACATCGCCAGCGCGGGGAGCGACAGCAGCAGGCCGAGCCCGCCCCACAGGATCGCACGCCACGCCACCCTGGCGCCGCGAGCCTGGTTCAAAGTCCGGTCCATCGTGTTGCCTCCATTGCGAAAAGAGGCCACCGTCCTGCCGGACCACGCGATGAGTGCCATGAGGGACGGGTGAGTAGGCCGTGAAATCGTCTGACCGGATCGTCCGCTTCGCCGAATTCACGCTCGACCCGGCCAATCGCCTGCTCCTTCGCGCCGGCACGCCGGTCGAGCTCGGCGGACGCTATTTCGACGCGCTGGTCATGCTGGTCCGCGAGCGCGGTCAGCTCATCTCCAAGGATCGGCTGCACGAGGAGGTCTGGCGCGGCGTGCCGGTGACCGACGAGGCGCTGTCGCAGGCGATCATGGCGCTGCGCCGCGCGCTCGGCGACGACGCCGCGCGCCCGCGCTTCATCGAGACCGTGCCGCGCCATGGCTACCGTTTCGTCGGCGAAGTGGCGGGAATTCCCTTGCAGGAAAGCCCCACCGCAACGGCCGTGGCGGCCGACGAACGGCTGCGCGTCGTCGCCGGCGGAGTCAGCGGAGCGGCCGCAGCGGGGCTGCTGGTCGGTCTCGTTTACGGAACCCTCGCCGCCGGTTCGGGCCCAGGCAACGCGCTGTCGCTGGTGCTGGTGCTGGTCTGCGTCTCCGTGCTCGCGGCGCTGGTCTCGAGCCTCGGAATCGCGGGCGGGATCGGATGGCAAACCGCCCCAGGGCGCTCCGAATGGTGGCGCCCGGTCGCGGGTGGAGCCCTCGGCGGCGTGGTGGTCGGTGGATTCGCGCGCCTGCTCGGGCTCGACACGCTGCGCCTGCTGACGGGCAGCGCGCCCGACCGGATCGCCGGCGCGGGGGAGGGGCTGGTGATAGGATTGGCGGTCGGGCTGTCCTATTGGCTGGCCTCGCGGCCCGGTCCTCGCGCAGTGGCGCGGTTCGGCCCGGCAGCGCTGCTCGGTGGCCTTGGCGGGTTCGCGATCAGTTTGCTGGGCGGCACGCTGATGGCGGGCAGCCTCGCCGCGCTCGTCGCGCGCTTCCCCGCCGCCGGCCTGTCGTTGAGTTGGGCAGAGGACAGCCGCTGGCTGGCTGTGGCCGGTGGGTTCGAAGGGGCGCTGTTCACCGCGCTGGTTGTCGCCGGGATGATTCGCGCCCGGACGGCCCAACCGGGGGCCTAGTCGACGATCGCCACGCGGCCCGAGCGGCGCTGGCCGAGCGGAATGCGGCCCACGGCCGCCACGGGCTTGAGCGTCACTTCGACATGGCTGCAAGTCTTCTCGACCAGGCCGGTCCGGATCGCACGGTCGAATTTCAGCCCGCAACGACCTTCGGCGCTCCAGATGACGGTGCAGTAATGCTCCTCGCCTTCCCAGCGCAGGAAGCCGGTGGTGCCCGCAACAGGTGGCGAGGCTGTTTCGAATCTGGCGCCGTGTTCGGAAAGGTCCGTCAACCGTCCGTCGCGATCCCCGCCGGACATCGTCAGCCGCGCAGGGCAGTCCACGACATAGCGGCGCGCGACGCGGCGGTCCGGCTGGACCTCGGCGGTTCTGACGTTGAAGAAGGCCAAGCGATGCTCCCGTTGCGCGCATGAGTGCCAAAGGGTGGTTAAGGCCGCCTCGCGAAACAGGGTGGGCAGGGCATTTACCATTCCGCTCACGCGCCTCGCTTCGCGCGCAAGCGCCCGTGCTGCGACAATGGCTCTTGGCGAATCCTTCATCGGAACATATAAGGAACGAATGACGTCGCACACCATCCTCCAAAAGCTCGAAATTCGCTTCAAGAACGCCCCACGCTTCGCGCCCGCGGGACAATCGACGCAGATGAAGAAGCGGCTGGAGGAGTTGGCGTGATGCCATGCCCGAGAACGATCTTCTCATCCCGCGCCGCACAGCCGAGGTCGATCCCGACGAGATAGCGCCCCCGCCGCGCGCGCCCTTCGTCGAGCTGGGTCTGGTCAGCTGCTTCTCGTTCCTGCGCGGCGCCTCGCTGCCGACCGATCTGGTGATGACCGCCTGGCGGCTCGGCTATGACGCCATCGGCATCGCGGATGCGAATTCCATGGCCGGGGTGGTGCGCCTGCATACCGAGGCCAAGAGGCTCAAGCTGAAACCGGCGATCGGCTGCAGGATCGAGACGATCGAGGGGCTCGCTTTCCTCGCCTACCCCAGGGACCGCGCCGCCTATGGCCGCCTCTGCCGCCTCGTCAGCGCCGGGCGGATGGCGACGCTCGACGACGAATGGCAGGCCAAGGGCGCCTGCGACATCGGCCTGGCGATGCTGGCCGAGCATAGCGAGGATGTGCAGCTGATCCTGCTGCCGCCGCGCGATCTGGAGCAGACGTTCACGATCGAGGTGCCAAGCAATGTGGTGTTTTTTCCGGTTTCGCGAAGAGACGCGGAAAGCGCGGAGGATGGTGGTATTTCGCGCTCGCAAAGGCGCAAAGGCGCAAAGGATTCTGTCTCGCGGCGAAGCCGCATATCATCTTCTGCAATCAATGAATCTGTTGGACTGCCGCCTGACGGCGGCGGTGCATCTTCGCGCCTTCGCGCCTTTGCGAGCGCCCACTCTTCCTCCGCGCTCTCAGCGGCTCTGCGCGAAAAAAACCCGCTGAGGGGCACTCTGCATGAAATCTTCCCCCAGCTGACCGCTCAACTCCCCACCCTTCGCCATCTTGCGGCGAGCTTCCTCCATACAGGCGACGACATTGCGCGGATCGAGCGGCTCGATGCGCTGGCGAGGGCGAACGGGCTGACGCTGCTAGCCACCAATGACGTGCACTACCACGCGCCCGAGCGGCGGCCGCTGCATGACGTGATGACCGCGATCCGGCACAAGACCACCGTTGCGAAGGCCGGCTATCTACTCGCCGCCAATGCCGAGCGGCATCTCAAGTCACCCGCAGAGATGATCGAGCTCTTCGCCCGCTGGCCCCATGCGATCGCGGCGGCGCGCGGGGTGGCCGATGGCTGCCGTTTCAGCCTCGACGAGCTGAAGTACGAGTATCCGGAGGAGCATTATCCCGATGGGATGACGCCGCAGCAATGGCTCGAGCACCAAGTTCGAGAGGGCATAAAATGGCGGTTTCCCAAGGGCCTGCCGGAGAAAGTTGAGAAGGCGCTGAAATACGAGCTCGACATCGTCCAGCAACTCGATCTCGCGCGCTATTTCCTCACGATCCAGAGCATCGTCGAGTTCGCACGCAGCCGCGAGCCGCCGATCCTGTGCCAGGGGCGCGGCTCGGCGGCCAATTCGGCGGTGTGCTTCTGTCTCGGCATCACCTCGGTCGATCCGGCCGAGAACGAGCTGCTATTCGACCGCTTCATCTCGACCGAGCGCGGCAGCGAGCCACCCGACATCGATGTCGATTTCGAGCATGAGCGGCGCGAGGAGGTGATCCAGCACATCTACCAGAAATACGGGCGCGACAGGGCCGGGCTGTGCGCCACGGTGATCCACTATCGCCCCCGCATGGCGATCCGCGAGGTCGGCAAGGCGATGGGGCTGACCGAGGACGTGACCGCGGCGCTCGCGCGCACCGTGTGGGGCGGCCACGGGCGCGCGATCGATCCCGAGCATGCCCGCAAGGAAACCGGGCTCGACCTCACCGATCCGCACCTGAAGCGAGTCATGAAGCTGACCGAGCAGATGATCGACATGCCGCGCCACCTCAGCCAGCACGTCGGCGGCTTCATCCTCACCGACGGGCCGCTGACCGAGACGGTGCCGATCGGCAATGGCGCCATGCCCGAGCGCAGCTTCATCGAGTGGGACAAGGACGATATCGACGATCTCGGCATCATGAAGCTCGATATCCTCGCGCTCGGGATGCTGACCTGCGTCCGCAAGACTTTCCGGCTGATCGAGGATCATCACGGCGAGAGCTACGATCTCGCCACCGTTCCGACGGAGGACCCGGCGGTGTACGACATGCTGTGCGAGGGGGATTCGCTCGGCGTGTTCCAGGTCGAGAGCCGGGCGCAGATGAACATGCTGCCGCGCCTCAAACCCCGCAAGATGTACGATCTGACGGTTCAGGTGGCGATCGTGCGGCCGGGGCCGATCCAGGGCGACATGGTCCATCCCTATCTGAAGCAGCGCCGGGCGGACCGCGAGGGGAGGGCGGTGTTCGATCTGCCTGGCCCATCGCCCGAGCACGGTCCCCGCGACGAGTTGTCCGCGATCCTCGGTCGCACCTACGGTGTGCCGATCTTCCAGGAGCAGGCGATGAAGATCGCCATCGATGCCGCCAGGTTTTCGCCGGCGGAGGCCAATCAGCTGCGCAAGGCGATGGCCACCTTCCGCTCGCGCGGGATGATGGATTTGCACCAGGAGAAGATGGTCAGCCGCATGGTCGCGCGCGGATACGATCCCGAGTTCGCGCAGCGCTGCTTCAACCAGATCAAGGGTTTCGGCGAATACGGCTTTCCCGAGAGCCATGCCGCCAGCTTCGCGCTGCTGGTCTATGTCTCGAGCTGGCTCAAATGCCATTACCCCGCCGCCTTCGCCGCGGCGCTGCTGAACTCGCAGCCGATGGGCTTCTATGCGCCCGCGCAGATCGTCCGCGATGCCGAGGAGCACGGCGTGACGGTGCTGCCGGTCGACGTCAATTATTCGGACTGGGATTGCACGCTGGAGAAAATGTCGGACGATCGGCGCGTGTGCTTCGACAAGCTCAGCATGAGCGGACCTTCTTCTGAAATTTCATCCCCACTCCCGCTCGGCCTGAGCCTGTCGAAGGCCCCGCGCGACCGCTGGCGCCTGGACAAGGGCTGGGCGCTGCGCCTTGGTCTTCGGCAGGTCGACGGGCTGCCGGAGGCGGTAGCCGCGCAGCTCGTCGCGTCACGCGCCGAGGGTGGCGCTTTCACCGATGTGATCGCGCTGCGCGACCGCGCCCGCCCGCCGGGCCACCAGATCGAGCGGCTTGCCGCGGCCGACTGCTTCGGCTCGCTGCAGCTCAAGCGGCGGCAGGCGCTGTGGGATGCGCGCGCGCTGGTCTCCACGCCCGAGCTGCCGCTGTTCGCCGCGGCGCGCGAGCGTGAAGAAGGGGCGGAGAAAGCCCTCACCAATCTGCCCGCAATGCCTTTGTCCGAAGAGGTCGTCGCCGATTACCAGACCCAGCGGCTCAGCCTGAAGGCGCATCCCTTGAGCTTCCTGCGTCCCGCGCTGGCCGAGCGTGGCTTCGTCCCCGCCGCCGAGCTCAGGGCCCGCAAATTCCGCTCTGCGGTCCAGATCGCGGGGGTGGTGCTGATCCGCCAGCGCCCCGGCAGCGCCAAGGGCGTGTGCTTCATCACGCTCGAGGACGAGACCGGGATCGTCAACCTGGTGATCTGGCCCGACACGATGGAAAGATACCGCAAGGTCATCATGGGGTCGCGGCTGATGGAAGTGCGCGGCCGGGTGGAATACGACGACGAGGTGATCCACGTGATCGCCACGCATCTTGCCGACGCCACGCACGATCTTCATCGCCTGTCGGACGATCTCATGCCGACCACCATCGCCCGCGCCGATCATTGCAACAACCCGCTGCCGAGCCGCTGGGGCCCGCATGGCGTGTTGGCGGCGGAGGGGAGGGGCGACGAGGGTCCGAAAACGCCCGATTGGCAACCGCCGGGCCCGGGGAACCGCGATTGCGGCTATCCCCAGCGGGGCCATCCGCGCGATGTGCGGATCATTCCCAAATCCCGCGACTTCCATTGACGATGAAGCGTTGGAACCTGTCGATCTCGCGGCGCATCGGCCGCTTCACTCTCGACCGGCGCTTCCTCGCGCTGCTGCTGCTCGCGGCGCTGTTCGTGGCGGGGCGCGCCTGGCTGGCCGAGCATCCCGAGCACGATCCCTGGGCTCCGCTCGACCTCAACGATCCGCCGGGCTGGGCGACCGCGCGCAAGCTTCAGGCGCTCAAGAGCGATGTCGGCGAATGCCGCGCGGTGCTGGCGCGCTCCGAAATCGCCCATTCGGTGCTGCCCGCCGCCGGTGCCGGGGAGTGCGCGCGCCCCGACCGGACCCGGCTCGACCGCTACCCCTTCGCGCCAGCGCCGCCGCCCACGACCTGCGCGGTGGCGATCGCGCTCGAGCTGTGGCGGCGCGACACCATCGAGGCCGAAGCCCAGGCCATCTTCGGCACGGGCCTCGCCCGGATCGAGCATCTCGGCGCATTTTCCTGCCGGCGGCTCGACGGCCGCGACGAAGGGCCGTGGAGCGAGCACGCCACCGGTAATGCCGTGGACATCGCGGCGCTGGTGCTCGACGACGGGACGCGCATTTCGGTGCTGGCCGACTGGACCGCGGACGATCCCGACAAGGCGCTGTTCCTGCGCCGCGTGCGCGACGGCGCCTGCCGCAGCTTCGCGACCGTGCTCAGCCCCGACTACAACGCCGCCCACCGCGACCATCTCCACCTCGATATGGCGGGCCGATGGGGCGGGGTGTGCCGCTAACGCCGCTCAAGCCTCGAACGAATAACCCGCCGAGCGAACCGTGCGCACGGGGTCCTTGGCGCCGGGTATGGCCAGCGCCATGCGCAGGCGCCGGATGTGGACATCGACGGTGCGCAGTTCGATCTCGCTGCCGGTGCCCCACACCCCGTCGAGCAATTGGGTGCGGCTGAACACGCGGCCCGGGCTCTCCATGAAGAACTTCAGGAGCCGGTATTCGGTCGGGCCGAGTTGGAGCGTCTGGCCGCGCCGGGTGATGCGGTGGGCGACCGGATCGAGCACGATGTCACCGACTTCGACCGTCTCTCCGGCCAGAGCGGGGCGGATGCGGCGCATCACCGCGGCGACACGCGCCATCAGCTCGCGTGGGGAGAAGGGCTTGGTGAGGTAATCGTCGGCACCGGTGTCGAGCCCGCGAATGCGATCGTCCTCGGCCTCGCGCGCGGTCAGCATGATGATCGGCACATGCGCGGTGGCCTTGTCGCGGCGGAGGCGGCGGCAGACCTCGATGCCGCTGGTGCCCTCGATCATCCAGTCGAGGATCACGAGATCGGGCGCGTCCTCGGCGGCCAGCATCAGCGCCTCGTCGCCGTCGGGCGTCGCACGCACATTGTAGCCTTCGTTGCGGAAGCGGTACTCGAGCAGCTCCAGCAGCGCGGGATCGTCCTCGACCAGAAGCAGTTTCGCCGCGCCCAAATCCATACCCCTGTCTAACGCCCCGAGGGCAAGGGTGTCGATATGACCGCTTGGCTACCGTTTTGTGTCAGCGTTCCTCGTCCGAGGGATAGTGACCGGTCGCGGCGAAATGCACCATTTCCGCGACGTTGGTGGCGTGATCGCCGATCCGCTCGAGGTTGCGCGCGACGAACAGCAGCTGCGCCGCGCTGGTGATCGTGGAAGGGTTCTCCACCATGTGGCTGACGAGATTGCGGAAGATCGAATTGTAGAAGGCGTCGACCTTCTTGTCGGTGCGCACGACCTCGAGCGCCAGCTCGGCGTCGCGCGCGGCGTAGGCGGTCAGGACATCGTGGACCATTTCGCCGGCGATCTCGGCCATCGCCGGCAGCAGCGTCAGCGGCTCGAACTTCTTGCGCTGGGTATCGATCTCGCGGCTCGCCTTGGCGATGGCCTTGGAATAATCGCCGATGCGCTCGACCACACCGGCGATCTTGAGCGCCGCGATCACCTCGCGCAGATCGTCCGCCATGGGCGCGCGCAAGGCGATGATGCGCACCGCGAGACGGTCCACCTCGGCCTCGAGCGCGTCGATCTTCTTGTCGTCTGCGATGATCCGCTCGGCCAGCGCGTCGTCGCCCTGGATCAGCGCGTCCATCGCGTTCTGGACCGCGGCCTCGGCCAGCCCGCCCATCTCGGCGATCAGGCCGCGCAGCCGGGTGATGTCCTCGTCGAAGGCCTTGACGGTGTGCTGTTCCATGTCAGCCATACCTTCCGGTGATGTAGTCCTTGGTCCGCGTTTCGATCGGATTGGTGAAGATATCCGAGGTGCGGCCATATTCCACCATTTTCCCAAGATGGAAAAAGGCGGTGCGCTGGCTGACGCGCGCGGCCTGCTGCATCGAGTGGGTGACGATCACGATCGCGTAATTGCCGCGCAATTCGTCGATCAGCTCCTCGATCCGCGCGGTGGCGATCGGGTCGAGCGCGGAGCAGGGCTCGTCCATCAGGATCACCTCGGGATCGACCGCGATGGCGCGCGCGATGCACAGTCGCTGCTGCTGCCCGCCCGATAGCGCGGTGCCGCTGTCCGACAGCCGGTCCTTGACCTCGTTCCACAAGCCGGCGCGCGTCAGCGAGCGTTCGACGATCGCGTCCATGTCGGGTTTGGTCTCGGCCAGGCCGTGGATGCGCGGGCCGTAGGCGATATTCTCGTAGATCGACTTGGGGAACGGGTTGGGCTTCTGGAACACCATGCCCACCCGCGCGCGCAGCTGGACCACGTCCATGCCCGAGGCATGAATGTCCTCGCCGTCGAGCTCGATGCGGCCCTCCACCCGCGCCGTGGGGATGGTGTCGTTCATGCGGTTGAGCGCGCGCAGGAAGGTCGACTTCCCGCAGCCCGACGGGCCGATGAAGGCGGTGACATATTGCGCCGGGATGTCGATCGACACGTCGTCGATCGCCTGTTTGGCGCCGTAATAGATGTTGACGTCGCGGGTACGCATCTTGGCGTCCGCGGCGTCCAGGCCGGAATGATAGACGGTCACCACTTCTTCTCGAAACGATTGCGCAGATAAATGGCAAGCCCATTCATCGCGAGGAGGAACAGGAGCAATACCACGATGGCGGCGCTGGTGCGTTCGACAAAGCCGCGATCGACCTCGTCGGACCACAGGAAGATCTGGACCGGCAGCACGCTGGCGGGCGAAGTGAACCCGTCGGGCGGGGCGGAGATAAAGGCGCGCATGCCGATCATCAGCAGCGGCGCGGTTTCGCCAAGCGCGCGCGCCATGCCGATGATGGTGCCGGTGAGAATGCCGGGCAGCGCGAGCGGGAGGACATGGTGGAACACCACCTGCACCGGCGAGGCGCCAATCGCCAGCGCGCCGTCACGGATCGAGGGCGGCACCGCCTTGATCGCGTTGCGGCCCGAGATCACGATCACCGGCATGGTCATCAGCGCCAGAGTCATCCCGCCGATCAGCGGGGCCGAGCGCAAATTCGGAAAGATCGCCAGAAACACCGCCAGGCCGAGCAGGCCGAAGATGATCGACGGCACCGCGGCGAGGTTGTTGATCGAAACCTCGATCAGATCGGTCCAGCGGTTTCGCGGCGCGTATTCCTCGAGGTAGAGCGCCGCCAGCACGCCGATCGGAAAGGCCAGCAGCAAGGTCACGAACATCGTCAACGCCGAGCCCTTGAGCGCGCCCCATACTCCGGCATGCTGCGCGCTGGTGGCGTCGGAGCGGGTGAGGAAGCCGGCGTCGAAGTTCTCGGCCAGCTTGCCCTCGCGCGACAGCCGCTCCGCCAGTGCGCGCATTTCGGCGGAGCCTTCGCCCGCGGAGCCGGCGGCCAGCCCGGGCGCGGCGGGCAGATGGAAAACGGAAGAGGCGCCGGCAAGCTCGGGATTGGCGATGATCTGCTTGGCTACGACGCGCCAGGCGTTGGCATCGACGGCGTCTTCGGCGGCGGGGCCGAGCGATCCCTCCGCGGCCGCGGCAACGATTTGCGGCAGGCCCTGCATTTCGAGATTCTGCACCGCGTTGGCCTGCGCCAGAACCGTCGGATCGGCGGACAGGCCCGAAGCTGTCAAGTCGATGGGCACCGCCACTTCCGCGCGCTGAAAGCCTCCAATCCCGTTCCACAGCATCGTCGCCAGCAGGAACACCAGCACCGCGACCGAGAACAGGACGGCGGACAGGCCCAGCGCCTTGAAGCGCTTCTCGGCGGCATAGCGCTTTCTCAGCCGGCGCGCGAAGGCGTCGCCGCGGGTGCCGCTCACGGCCTCGGCATCCGGCAGGGTGGCGGGCTCATTCATAGGCTTCGCGGAACCTCTTGACCACCCGCAAGGCGACGAAGTTGAGCGCCAGCGTCACCAGGAACAGCACGAAACCCAGCGCGAAGGCGCTCAGCGTGGCGGGGTGGTCGAAGCTGCCCTCGCCGGTGAGCATGGCCACGATCTGGACCGTCACGGTGGTCATCGCCTCGAGCGGATTGGCGGTCAGGCTGGCGGCGGTGGAGGCGGCCATGACCACGATCATGGTCTCGCCGATCGCGCGGCTGACCGCCAGCATGACGCCCGCGACGATGCCGGGCAGCGCGGCGGGCACGAGCACGCGGCGGATGGTTTCGGAGCGCGTCGCGCCCAGCGCCAGGCTGCCGTCGCGCATCGCGGCGGGAACCGCGGCGAGGCTGTCGTCGGCCATCGAGGAGACGAAGGGGATGATCATCACCCCCATCACCAAGCCGGCGGCGAGCGCGCTTTCGCTGGAGGCGTTGCTGGCGCCCAGCGAAACCGCGAGGTCGCGGATCGCCGGCGCCACGGTCAGCGCCGCGAAATATCCGTAAACCACCGTTGGCACGCCCGCGAGAATCTCCAGTGCGGGCTTGATCCAGGTCCGCAGCCGCGCGGGCGCGTATTGAGTCAGATAGATCGCGCTCATCAGCCCGAGCGGAATGGCCACGATCATCGCGATGACGGCGCCGATATAGAGCGTGCCCCAGAACAGCGGGATCGCGCCGTAACGGCTCGCGTCGGGGGCCGCCGCATCGCTCATCGGGTCGGGACCCCAGAAGGTTCCGAACAGGAAATCGAGTGGCCCGACCATGCCGAAGAAGCGAACCGTTTCGAACACCAGGCTGACGAAGATGCCAAGCGTGGTGAGGATCGCGGCGAGCGAGGCGAGGATCAACAAGACCATCACCGCGCGCTCCACCTGTGTGCGCGCGGGAAATCCGGGCTTGAGCCGCAACCAGGCGAACGAGCCCGCGGCAAACGCGATCAGCACCGCGACGACCAGGCCGATCGTCTCGTAGCGGACGATCGCCGCGCGATAGGGTTCGACCAGCGGCGCGGCTGCGGGGTTGAATACGGCTCGCGCGCTGCCGTTCGCCACCGCATGGGCTTCGGACAGGAGCGATTGACGCTCGAACCCGAAGGCCGGCAATTGCGCGGCCGCCGGGTCCGCGAGCACCGACTGCGCGATCAGCCCCGGCGCGATCGTTCCCCACAGCGCGATGAACAGCACCATCGGCACGGCGACCCACAGCGCCAGATACCAGCCATGGTAGCTCGGCAGCGCGGCAAGGCGCGCGGTCCCGGCCTTACGGAAGCTCCACGCCTTGGCGCGCGCCGCCAGCCAGCCCGCCAGCCCGAATCCGAGCGCGAGCAGGAACAGGAGCGCGATCGACACCCGGGGGCGCTTACTTGAGCTGCGCGCCGTCGAGAAGCGTGAACTCGCTCGCGATCTTGCCGTTGGCCGCCATCGCGTCGGTGGGGGAGGGAATCAGCCCGATCTTGGAGAGCGCTCCACCCGCGACCCACAGCTTCGCCCATTCGGCGATGTAGTCCCTGAGGCCGGGAATGGCGTCGAGATGCGCCTTCTTCACATAGATGAAGAGCGGGCGGGCGTCGGGATATTTGAAAGTCGAGATGTTCTCGTAAGTGGGAGCCACGCCGTCCATCGTCATTGCCTGGAGCTTGTCGGCGTTCTCCTCGAGATAGGAGTAGCCGAACACGCCCACGGCCTTCGGATTGTTCTCGATCTTCTGGACGATGAGGTTGTCCTGCTCACCCTGGTCGACATAGGCGCCGTCGGTGCGCAGCTCGGTGCAGACCTTCTCGTAATCGTCCTTCCTGGTGTCCTTCATCGCCTTGATCGCGGCGTCGGTCTGGCACCCCTTCTCGAGCACCAGCTCCTTGAGCGCGTCGCGCGTGCCCGAGGTCGAGGGCGGGCCATAGACCAGGATCCGCTCGGCCGGCAGCGCCGGATCGACATCCTTCCAGGTCTTGGCGGTCTGCGGTTTGCCATAAGGATTGGCGGCGAGCGCCTTGTATACCGTGGCCGGCGTGAGATTCATCATGATCCCACCCTTCGCGGCGGCGAAGGCCAGGCCGTCGAGACCGACCTGGATCTCGACGATCTCGGTCACGCCATTGGCCTGGCAGTCCGCGAACTCGCTGGCCTTCATGCGCCGCGAGGCATTGGCGATGTCCGGGGTGGCGGCGCCGACGCCCGAGCAGAACAGCTTGATGCCGCCGCCGGTGCCGGTCGATTCGATGATCGGCGCCTTGACCCGCGGGTTCGAGCGGGTGAGCGATTCCGCCACCGCCTTGGCGAAGGGGAACACGGTGGAGGAACCGACCGCGCGGATCGAATCGCGCGTCTGGGAACCGCCCTGCGATCCGCATGCGGCGAGCGCGAGCGTGGCGGCGGTCACGGCGAGGGTGGCGAGCTTGGTGGTCATGGAAAGTTCCCCTGGATTTGGGCCGAGGCCATGTGATGCGGGTATGACGGTTTGATGACCGCCCTTAGGTCAAAACGAGACCGCGAGCGAGGCGGTCAGCGCGTGATCGTTTGTATCGCGTCCGCCACGCACGAAACGGCGCTGGTTGAGGTAGCCGGCTTCGAGCTTGACCGCTTTGCTGACGGGAAAGCTCAGCGCGATCGCGCTGCGGGCCCGCTCCAGCCCGTCGCTGGTCTGGAAGGCGGTGTTGTTGAAATTGATGAACGGCTCGGTGCTGAGATTCAGCGTCGGCGCCGTCTTGCCACCCAGCGGAATCGCAAGCTTTACATAGGGCCGAAACCGCCAGCCCGTGCCGTCGATCCCGTCCCGCCAGCGCTGCTCGAATCGCAGGCGGGCGCTGAGCGAGGCGCCGCCGAGCTTGGCGAAATTGTCGATCGTAACCTGCTCGCGCGCGCGCCGTTCCATCACCGTGAAATCGCCGGCGGCGTAGTTGGGATTGTGCACGTAGCCCGCCCAGGCCGCGACCTTGCGAGAAAGCTTGTAACCGATCAGCAGCGAATTCTCGATTTCGTAGAGGCCATCGCGGTTGTCGCTGAAGCGAACCCACAGCTCGTTATGGACGGCGAGCTTTTCCGATAGATCGGCCTTGGCCGACTGTGTCAGCCACTGCTGGAAATCGTCCTGGGCGAGCGCCGGCGCTGCGGCGGGAAGGGCGAAGGCGACAAGCGCGGCAAGCGCCGGAGTGCGGTAAGGGTTCATGCGGCGCGCCATTGCGACGGTTTCATGACGGTTGTGTGACAGCTGTCACATTTCCGCTTCGAACTGTGGATTATGCGTCCGCCGCGGCGGCGAGGCGAACGGTAACCACGGTTCCCTCGCCTCGCCGGCTGGCGATGTCGAGCTTGCCGCGGTGCCGCTCGACCACATGCTTGACGATCGCGAGGCCCAGACCTGTGCCGCCCGAGGCGCGGCTGCGCCCGGGATCGGTCCGATAAAAGCGCCGGGTCAAATGCGGCAGGTGCTCGGGGGCGATGCCTTCGCCGCGGTCGGCGACCGTCAGCACGGCCTCCCCCCCTTGTGCTTCGCTGGCGGAGACCTCGACCGCTTCGCCGGGATCGCCGTATTTGAGCGCGTTGTCGACCAGATTGCGGACAAGCTGCTCGAGCTGCTGGGCATCGCCCTCGACCGCCAGTCCCGGTGCGATGGCGAAGGCCAGGCGATTGCCGCGCTCCGAGCCGGCCGCGTCGCGCGCGGCGCGCTCGACCAGCGCCGAGAAGTCGATCCGTTCGGTCGGGATCTCGTGCTTTTCGGCCTCGATGCGCGAGAGCGACATGAGATCTCCGACCAGGGACTGGAGGCGCTTTGCTTCGCGCTGGATGGTCGAGAGAAAGCGCTCGGACGTCGCCCGATCGAGCTCCGCGCCTTCCTCGCGCAGCGTTTCGACATAGCCGATTATGGAGGCGAGCGGAGTGCGCAGCTCGTGGCTGGCGTTGGCGACGAAATCGGTGTGCGCGCGGCCGATGTCGGCCTCGGCGGTGCGATCGAGGAATTCCAGCACGCCCACCCCGCCGGGCAGGGCCTTGCGGTTGATCCGCCATACGTCGCGCCGCCGGACCAGGCCGGACACGGTCACCCCGCCGCTCTCGCCGCTCTCGATCAGTTCGAGCGCGTCGGGATTGCGCAGCATCATGCGGACGTCCTGCTCGAGAATGTGGCCACCGAACAGCGCGCGCGCGGCGGCATTGGCCACCGTCACGCGGTCGCGCCGCGTGATCACGATCGGCACCTCGGACAATTCGAACAGATCGCCCATCTGGGTCTCGTCCAGCGGAGCGGGCTTGGGCGTGCCGTCGCCGCGCGGCGGCTCCACGGCCGCCAGCCATAGCGTCAGGCACCACACAAGGAACAGCGCGGCGGCGGGAGCAGGCGAAACGCCGGTGAACACCGCCAGCACGCAGGCCAGCGCCGCGAGGAGAGCGGGCCCGAGGGGAAAGCGTCGTCCGGAGAGCATGCGGGCCTAGTAGCCGCGCTTCGGACCGGTGCAACCGCCGATGGTGACCCCTACGGGAATCGAACCCGTGTTTCAGCCGTGAGAGGGCCGCGTCCTGACCGCTAGACGAAGGGGCCACAGATCGGCTTGACGCCTCAACTGGGCCGGTAACTGGCCGGTCATGCCCCCGAGAACTCCCGTTGGTGACCCCTACGGGAATCGAACCCGTGTTTCAGCCGTGAAAGGGCCGCGTCCTGACCGCTAGACGAAGGGGCCTTCCCGTTGCCGGGCCGGTGGCAAGGCGCGCGCTCTAGGCGCGGGCGGGGCGGGCGTCAAGCGGGCGTGGCGGGGACTCTGGCCCCTGCCAGCAATCGACAAAGGCCGCGTCCTCGAGATGAAGCTCGACCTTGGGCATGCTGCCCCAGTCGTCGATCTTGGCGCGCCCGGCGAGCCACAGCCGGCGACCCCTGGCGCCATGAAGCAGCGCCTGGCCGAGCGCGCTTTCGGCGGCGCGGAAGGCGATCGCCTTGAAGCTGCGTCCGTCCTTGCCGGCGGCGATCACGCGCAGGTGGTCGGTCCCGACGACATCCGCATTGACGAGCCGCACCGGTCCCACCGCGACGCGGGGGCCGGGCCAGCCCATGCCATAGGGTCCGGCCAGATCGAGGCTGGCGACAAGATCGGTGGTGAGTCCGCCGGGCGCGAGGCCGACGTCGAGCAGCACCTCCTGCTCGGCCGAGGCGCGCGCCACCTGGCCCCCGAGCCGCTCGTCGAGCCAGTCCGCCAACTCATCGATCTGCGCGCTTTCGACCGTCAGTCCGGCCGCCATCGCATGGCCGCCGCCCGCAACGAGCAGCCCGGCGTCGCGCGCGGCGATGATCGCGGCGCCGAGATCCACACCGGCGATCGAACGGCCCGATCCCTTGCCGGTGTCGCCGTCGAGCGCGACCACCAGCGCCGGTTTGCCGGTCTTTTCCTTGATGCGACCCGCCACGATGCCGATCACGCCGGGATGCCAGCCCTCGCCCGAAAGCAACAGCACGCTGCGGTTATGCTGCGCGGCGAGCTGCGCCTCGGCCGCCTCCTGCACCGCGGCCTCGATCGCGCGCCGCTCCTCGTTGAGCGTCGAGAGCTGCGCGGCGATGCCGCGCGCTTCGTCGGGATCCTCGGTAGTAAGGAGGCGAACGCCCAGCGTGGCCTCGCCCACGCGCCCGCCGGCGTTGATGCGCGGGCCGAGCGCGAAGCCGAGGTCGTGGCATTGCGGGCTGCGGGTCAACCGGCTGGCATCGATCAACGCCGCCATCCCGATATTGGCGCGCCGGGCCATTACCTTGAGACCCTGCGCCACGAAGGCGCGGTTGAGGCCGTGCAGCGCGGCGACGTCCGCAACCGTGCCCAGCGCCACCAGATCGAGAAGCGCAATCAGATCGGGCTCGGCGCGGCCCGCGAAGAAGCCCCGCCCGCGCAGGGTCCGCACCAGCGCCACCGCGAGCAGGAAGGCGACGCCGACCGCCGCCAGGTGACCGTGCGCGGCGCCCTCGTCGCACTCGTCGAGCCGGTTGGGATTGACCAGCGCCACCGCGCGCGGCAGCTCGGCGCTGCATTTGTGGTGATCGACGACGATCACGTCGATCCCGGCGTCGTGCGCCTGCGCCAGCGCCTCATGCGCCATCGCGCCGCAATCGACCGTCACCACCAGGCTGCTGCCGCGCCGGCCCAGCTCCACCAGTGCCTCGCCCGAAGGTCCGTAACCCTCGAGCAGGCGGTCGGGGATGTAGTAATCCGCCGCCACGCCCAACATCCGCAGCGCGCGGATCAGCAACGCCGCGCTGGTCGCGCCATCGACGTCGTAGTCGCCGTAGAC
>Ga0307492_10000470_pt1 | contig 17161 bp, 15 predicted proteins | sample SI3LmetaG_FD_202365 | JGI IMG/M metagenome (GOLD analysis project Ga0307492, IMG submission 202365) | Sea-ice brine microbial communities from Beaufort Sea near Barrow, Alaska, United States - SI3L | ecosystem: Environmental > Aquatic > Marine > Coastal | place: USA: Alaska | collected 2017-05-06 | reverse complement strand
TTCAACTGCGTCGCGCAAGTAGTAACCTTGGCGGAACATCACCAACGGTTGCTTACTATACTCCTCGATACTAATTGACCTCTGCCCAGCCAGAACATGGTCTACTGGCAGGCAGGCAACCACCTGCTCGGTAAGCTTGGCCGCATAACGAATATCATCATTGGGCGGCACCGACTGCAGCAGGGCGATATCCAGCTCACCGTCAACAATCATTTGTTCCAGGGTGTGGGTGCCGGCTTCGACGAGTCGAATACGGACGCCCGGATAGGCCTGCTTGAAGCCGATTAGAACGGAGGGTAGGAAGTAAGTCGATAACATGGCCGACGCACCGATGTTTATTTCTCCCCTGGCCAAACCCCGTAACTCGGTCAACTCACGGCCAGCGTCGGCCAAATCCGCCAGGATTTGATGGGCATGCTTGAGCATGACCTTGCCATCTGAGGTCAAGGTCATGGTGCGGTTGCCGCGGTTAATCAACTTTAAGCCGGTTTCTTCTTCCAACTTCTTTATCGCGATACTCAAGGCCGGTTGCGCTATGCCCAAGCGCTGCGCAGATTTGGAAAAGCTGCCGCTGATGGCAATGTCGCTAAAATATTCCAGTCGTTTGATACTATTTAGGTGCATAGGAAAGGTCCAAGGGCGCGCGGCAGGGTATTGATATAATATATAGAAGGTATATTTTTAATATAATTATAATATCTTAGCAACAGGGGTATGATTAGGCAACTAACAACCCTAATTAAGGAACACCCCTATGGCGCTTACCCCATTCGAATGGCAAGACCCCTTCTCCCTAAGCGCACAATTGTCCGAAGATGAGCGCATGATTATGGACGCGGCGAAGGACTACTGCCAGGGTGAATTAGCACCCCGGGTTCAGATGGCCAACCGCAACGAACAGTTCGATCCGGCAATCATGTTAGAACTGGGTCGACTCGGTATGCTCGGTGTTACCCTGCCTGAAAAATACGGCGGTTCTAATGCGAGCAACGTTGCCTATGGTCTGATCGCCCGCGAAGTAGAGCGCATAGACAGTGGTTATCGCTCGGCGATGAGCGTGCAATCCTCATTGGTCATGCATCCTATCTATGCTTACGGTAGCGAAGCGCAACGCACCAAATACTTGCCTAAATTAGCCAGTGGCGAGTTTATTGGCTGCTTTGGTTTAACCGAACCCGGTGCCGGATCGGATCCAGGCAGCCTGAGCGCGAAGGCCATTAAAACCGAAAAAGGCTATATCCTCAACGGCGCTAAAATGTGGATCACCAACTCGCCCATCGCCGATATTATGGTGGTCTGGGCCAAGCTCGACGGTGTGATTCGCGGCTTTATACTTGAGCGCGATATGGAAGGTTTACGCACACCCAAGATCGAAGGCAAGTTCAGTTTGCGGGCCTCGATCACGGGCGAAATTGTGATGGAAGATGTCTACGTGCCCGAGGCTAACCTGTTGCCGAATGCGTCTGGTTTGGCAGGCCCCTTTGGCTGTTTGAATAAAGCGCGCTATGGCATTGCCTGGGGTGCTATGGGAGCGGCCGAGGCGTGCTGGTTTGCGGCGCAAAACTATGTCATGGACCGGGTACAATTTGGCCGCCCCTTAGCCGCGACTCAGTTAGTACAGAAAAAATTGGCCGATATGCAGACCGAAATCAGCCTAGGCTTACAAGGCGCCATGCGCATGGGTCAGTTGATGGACAATGATGCCTGTCCGGTTGAGCTGATCTCGTTAATGAAACGCAACAATGCCGGTAAGGCCCTGGAAATAGCCCGTGTTGCCCGCGATATGCACGGCGGCAACGGCATTAGCGATGAATACTGCGTTATTCGACATGTGATGAACCTGGAAGCGGTCAATACCTATGAGGGCACCCATGATGTGCACGCACTCATTCTGGGTCGCGCGCAAACTGGCATTCAGGCGTTCTATTAATGGCTACGCCAGCCGATGAGGGGGCACTATCCGGTATTCGGGTGTTGGACCTCAGTCGCATACTGGCGGGCCCTTGGGCCGGCCAAATGCTGGCGGATCTAGGCGCCGACGTTATTAAGGTTGAGCGGCCCGAGGTCGGCGACGATACCCGGCTGTGGGGCCCACCCTTTTTTGACACTGATGATAAGGCCGAGCGCGTAGCGGCCTATTTCCACAGCGCGAATCGCGGCAAACAATCCATTGCGATCGATTTCACCCAGCCCGAAGGCCAGGCCCTGGTAGCAGAGTTGGTGCGCAAGGCTGATGTGGTGATTGAAAACTATAAATTCGATGGCTTAAAAAAATACGGCCTGGATTACCCAAGCTTGGCTACGCTAAACCCAAAACTGATCTACTGTTCGATCACCGGTTTTGGCCAAACGGGCCCTTATAAAGAGCGCGCCGGCTATGACTTTATGATTCAAGCCATGGGTGGCCTGATGAGCGTAACCGGCGAACCGGACGGTGCACCGATGAAGGTTGGCGTGGCCTTGACCGATATATTGACCGGTCTTTATGCCTCAAATGCCATTCAGGCGGCGCTGCTGTACCGTCACCGCACTGGCCTGGGCCAACATATCGATATGGCCTTACTGGACGTCCAGGTTGCGACCATGGCAAACCAAGCGATGAACTATCTGGCGACCGGCACTGCGCCTGGGCGATTGGGCAATTCTCATCCGAACATCGTGCCCTATCAGGCCTTTGCGACCAGTGATGATTATCTCATTCTGGCCATCGGTAACGATGGTCAGTTTCAGCGCTTTTGTGCCGTGGGGCAGTGCCAATTCCTCAGTGCCGATGCGCGCTTCGCCACCAACCAGGCGCGAGTCGAGCATCGAGTTGAATTGATTCCGCTGATTGAATCAGTGCTCAGGGCTCAGAGTCGGCAATGGTGGTTGGTAGAGCTTGAAAAGGTGTCCGTGCCGTGCGGGCCGATCAACAGCCTGGAGCAAGTGTTTGAGGACCCGCAAGTTATAGCGCGCGGCTTGCAGATGTCGCTTGAGCACCCAACCCTAGGCCAGGTGCCCTCGGTCGCCAATCCCATTCGGTTTAGTAAATCGCCAATACGTTATCGCGCTGCCAGCCCCTCTTTAGGCGCAGATACCGAGGTCATTCTTAAAGCGCAACTTGATGTGAGCCCGGAGCACTATGAGGTATTAATGGCTAAGGGTGTGATCGGTTAATGGCTTCGACCGAGCAAAAAAAAACGGCTAAGTGATTAGCCGTTTTTTTTTGTGCCAAAGAAATGTTCAGCTGAGTACTTTTTTGGCGGCACACTCGCCCGCAATAGCACCCAGTACCACCGCGTGCAACAAGCCATTTCCCGACAGATAACCGGTGTCGTTCGAACCGGACACACCGCGTGCGGCGCCGCCTGCAGCAAACAGATTGGGCATTACATCACCCGTCGCGGAGAGCACTCGACCGGCAGTATCTATTTCCAAACCCCCTTGGGTATGAAACAACGCGCCGGTCACCTTAATGGCGTAAAAAGGTGCCACCAACTGTTGTTCCGGTACGAAGGTACGCCCCAGGGCATCGGGCTCGGCTGCCTCGCTCGATTGTGTCATAAGCGCAAACATCTGCTCTAGCTTGGTATCGTCCAAACCCAATCCGGTAGCAAGTTCCGCCCTTGAGGCAAAGCTCTTCACCGATTTGGTGGTCAAGGCATTCTGATAGTCCTCAAACGCCAATAGGGTTTGGTGAATACGCTCGTCATAGATATTAAATACATAGCCGGTCGGTTGCGCTAACACCTTGGCCGCGGCTTCAGAGTAACCCTGGTTTTCATTGGCGAAACGCTCGGTGTCGGTATTCACCTGCACACCCCCCTGCATCATCACGGCCCACGAGATCAATGTCTGCGGTGGATCGGCTAACGAGCCGTGTCCTTGGAAGGCTGTTAAATCCATTAGGCTGGCTCCGAGTTGTTCGCCCCAAATGACCGCGTCACCCTGATTGCCCTCATGGCCATAATAGAGCGCCTTATTCATCTGCGGCAGATATTTATCAACCAGGGCTTTGTTGCCGCCATAGCCATTGCAGGCCAGCAACAGGGCATCACAACCGATGGTCTCAACCTGACCATCGGGTTGCTGATAGGAAACGCCCTGAATGCAGCTCTGCGCATCAACATATAGGGCCGTAACATGAGCATTGGTGAGAATATCAACGCCCGCGTCGGCCGCCGCATTAAGCAAGGTGCTCATTAGTTCCTGGCCGGTACGGCGCGGTGTACTGTGCATGCGCATTTGACTGTGACCTGGATACAAGAACCCTTGGACCAGCTCGAATGGGATCTTATGCTGATCGGCCAGCCACTCGATGACTCGCCCGGATTGCTCTGCTAGTACCTTGACGATATTGGGGTCAGATTCGTTGTGGTTCTTATGTTCTATGTCTTCGATCATCCTAGCTGGACTATCGACAACACCCGCTGCGGTCTGGTACCGGGTGTTCGCAGCGGGGATAAACCCACTGGACATAAAGGTACTGCCGCGCGGCGTACTGTCACGCTCCAGTACCACCAGTTCAATACCCAATTCCTTGGCGGCCAAGGCCGCCACCAAACCGCAGGCACCCGCGCCAATAATCACCAGCGGTATGCTGACAGCGAACGGATGCTGTGTTTCATCAAAGGCAATTACGGTCATTTTTGCACGCCACTGGCTTGGATAATGTCCGCAGCCGAGGCTTGCCAGATATCATCGTGCTGGTTGATATAGTCCAGTATCTGTTCCAAACAGCCAATACGATGGGGTTGCCCGGTGAGCCAGGGGTGCAGGCTCAGGCCGAGCATCCGGCCACTCTTTTGTTGTTTCGCTTCGGCCACCAGGTAATCAATCGCATCGATCACTTGGACCACCCAGGCATCTTCAGAATGCAGGTTGCCGCAGATGACATGGGCGTCCTCAATCTCGGTTTGCAACGGCAGCATGGTCAGTGGACCATTGAGGGTATTAAAGGCATAAGGCAGGTCGTCATTAACCCAATCGCAACAGTACTCAATGCCTGCTTTGCGCAGCAATTCGGGCGTATGGGCACTTTGGTTGCGCGCCGGGCTTAACCAACCACGGATGTCACGCTTGCTGTTGTCCCGCAGGCTATCGACAGAGCGGGTGACAATCTCGGCTTCCTCGTTGATATCTTGGCCGCCATAGTGCAGATGGTCCATGTTCCAACCGTGGCAGATCAGCTCGGCATTCTGGTCGAGTAACTGCGCCAATAGATAGGGGTTATCATTGGCCAGCTGCGCGCTAACCGCATAGGTCGGTTTAATATTGTAACGTTCGAACGCCTTGAAAAAGCGATACAGACCCACCCTATTGCCATAGTCCCTGAGCGAATAGTGCCGCAGGTCCGGATACGGCATGGCCATACCATAGGGTACTTTGAAGGGTATGCCGCGTTGATTCAAGGGGAAAAACTGCACCGACGTATTCACCCATACGGCCAGCGACTTGCCATTAGGCCACTGTATCGGGGCGCGATCCTGGAGCATCGACCAGTCGTAATGATCGTGGTCGTTACCATAGCGGCGCATGGGGTATTTTAGATATTCATCTGGTAATGCCACCTTATTGCCCTCCCAATTTGGCCGCGATATCACTACTCGCGTCGTCGTAACAGTTTGCTAAATAGTAATCGGCTATCTCTTTGCCTGTCGCCACCCAAACATCGGGGTGGCCGGTAATGTACTCAAGCGCTTCTTCAAACGCCTTAATGCGATGCGCGTTACTGACTTGGTAGCTATGGGTCGGAATGCACATCACCGTGCCCGATTCGGCACCTTCCTGATACAGTCGATCAAAATGGCGTTTCAACATCTTAAGATATTGGCGCGGCTCAACCTTGTTCACCGCATAGACAATGGTATCGTTCATTTCCAATGAATAGGGCATGGAAATAAAGCGCTTACCGGAGCGAGTATTCACCGGTGTGGGTTGATCATCGTGAAACAGATCGCAGGTATAGTAGCCGGCTTCGTCGCCAAACAACTCGGTACCGACTTCGGCAAATATATCGAGGGTGTGTTCCGAATGCGATAGAGCCGGTGCCAAATAGCCGGCACATTTTTGGCCGGTGTGCTTATAGATGGTTTCGATACTGTCGCGGATCATCTCGCGCTCTTGCGCTTCGCTCATATTGTAGGTGTAACGGGTGTTGTAAATGCCGTGACTGAAGAATTCCCAGTCGCGTTCTTTGCACATTTGAATAATTTCCGGATGGTGCTCGCACAGTGCGACCGACAGCGAAACGGAACCGCGAATATTATACTTATCGAGCAGGGCCATTTGACGTTGATGACCCACCCTATTACCCCAATCGCGAATCGAAAAACCCGGTACAGCGGGATTGGGCTGTGGCCAAGGACTGCGCGATGGGTTGGTCGGTGGATTCAGTTCGTAGTACTCAATGTTCGGGGCAACCCAAAACGCTACCTTGGCCCCATTGGGCCACTTTATTTTGGGTCGATTGTTGTAGGCCCAATAGTCGTAAGCAGCGAGCTTTTCCATTTCTATATCCTCTAGCCAATATTTACGAACGCGCGCCCAATTCAGCAATTACATCGGCTACCGTCATGACATCGGCATACTTAAGATGTAAGTCAGTCAGATTCGCGAAGTGGTAACTTTCATGTTTGTCCGATACACATTCTTGCGGAACAATGGTTCGGTAGCCGCGGGATAGGCTATCGACCGCTGTAGCTCGAATGCAACCCGATGTCGAGCCACCGGTTAAAATAAGGGTATCAACCTGGTGCCAAACTAATAATGACTGCAAGGGTGTTTCGAAAAAAGCCGATGGCATACGTTTTGTATAGACCGCTTCGTTTTTGTAATCGATGTCTAAACGGTCATCAAACTCGCTGCGTTGCGAATTGAATTTTATGTTCTGCAACGAATCCGGCGTATCCGTACGCGTACCCCAGATCCCGGCGTCGGCGGCAGAGTCCATATAGGCAACATGGGTCCATACCACGGGCCAATTGAGCGAGCGAAATAGTTTCACCAGATCCATGGTATAGCCGAGCTGATTGGGATCTGTTTCATAGGCGGTCTTATAGAGATCGGTTCGGGTATAGGCTTTTTGGGGGTCTATATTGATCAGCGCCGCTTTTTTACCAAACCCAAACGGGACTCGTTGCGGATTACTAATGACTTCGTTAAATATCTCTCTGGCTGTTTTGTCTGAAGTTATCATTGATCGCTCCGTCTAGTGCATTGAATTATGTTGGTTATAAGCGCATCAACGCTCATATTTCTGACCCAGCTCGAGAATAGCATCGGTCTCTAAATATTCGTTGAGTTGCTTAAAATCCAGCATCTGATCGCGAAACGGCGCTGTTGAGCCGTTGGCATGCAGACTGGTGAAAAACTGCTTGGCCATAAAAGTAAAGGCTCGCACCAGGGCGCCAGGGAAAATCACCAACGAAAAACCAAGCTCTTCTAAACGCTTGGCGTCTTGCAACGGAGTATCACCCCCTTCAACCATATTTGCCATAATCGGCACTTTTTTGCCGAAGGCCGACATCACCCGATCGATATCGGTGCTGTTACGAATACCCTCAACAAAGACCATATCGGCACCGGCTTCGTAATAGGCAGTGGCCCGTTCGAGCGCTATATCAATGCCATCCACCGCTATGGCGTCGGTGCGCCCAATGATCAGGGTGTTTTCTGAGGTCCGAGCGTCAACGGCCGCCTTGATTTTTCCGGCCATCTCGCCTTGGCTGATGAGCGACTTACCCTGCAAGTGACCACAGCGCTTGGGATAGGTTTGGTCTTCCAGCTGAATGGCGTTGGCACCGGAGCGCTCGAGCATTTTTACGCTGCGGATCACGTTCAAGGCATTGCCAAAGCCGGTATCGCAGTCGACTATGATGTCCAGTTCACACCGCTCCCGAATCAATGCCAGGGTATCGTTTATCTCAGTCACGCTTAGCAGACCAATGTCGGGCCGGCCCAACTTCGTATAAGCCAAGCTCGCGCCGGACAGATATACGCTGTCAAAACCCGCCTGTGCAGCCAGTGACGCGCTCAGTGCGTCATAAACACCCGGCGCTACAACAATTGCGTCCTGCGCCAGACGTTGCTTTAAACTGAGGCTGGTTGGTTTTTTTTGTCCTGTGACCATTGTCGAGCACCTTGATAAGAAATACGGGTGTTTGTGGACGCTAGATTAAGCGACTATTCGTGGTTAAACCGAGCAATGCCTTTCTGCTTGGATGACGCTTAGGACTGACCTGAGCGACAGACGCAGCCGCCGGATGGCTTTGCTCTAGATCGGAATAACCTTTTAGGTTATTAACCCCTAGGGTAGGCTTGCGTTGCCCTGCACTGATAGCTGCGTTCAACTCTGAAGCGACCTAAACATTTAAATGTATTATTAATAATACATTTATAGTCTATAATAATCACAGCTGTCAAGTCTACGTTATGCATTGAAAGGAGGAAGAATGGACAGTAAAGCTTCAAAGCATGGCCTTGGGGGAACAAAATCTCACCAGCTGTTTCTGCTGCTAAAGGAAACCATCATTAGCGGTCGTATTGCCGTGGGTGACAAACTGCCCGGCGAAGTCACCCTGGCAAAAGAGCACGGCTTATCAAGAGTCACGGTGCGACGCGCAATGGAAGCCCTGGCCAACGAGGATTTGGTCGTGCGCTTGGCCGGCAAGGGCACCCTTGTCAAGGAGCAACCCGTTGGTGCGACGATAATGACGGCGAGCGTCGCCAACCTCTTGCCCAATATGGTTAAAATGAGCAAAAATTCAAACGTGAAATTGCTTGAGTTCGCCTATGTACAGCCGCCCGAGCATGTCCGAACAAGGTTAGGCCTAGGCCCCTCAGAGCGCACGCAACGGTCAGTTCGGGTGCGTTCAGCCGATGACAAACCCTTTTCCTATCTAGTGACCCACGTGCCAGAGCCCATTGCACTGCACTACAACGAAAGCGATTTGGCGACCACACCACTGTTTGTCCTATTGGAGCGAAGTGGCATTTTGGTCGACCAAGCTAAGCAGGTAATTTCAGCCACCTTGGCGACCAGCGACGTTGCCAGCGCGCTCCAGGTTCCCGTGGGCTCACCCCTTATTTCATTAAATAGGGTGGTCATTGATCGCGACCAACGGGGTGTCGAGTACCTTACGGCACTCTATCGCCCAGATCGCTACCGGATTGAAATTGACCTCAGCAGAGTCGGCGATGAAGACTCGCGCTATTGGCAAACTATTGATGGCGAGAGCGATTAATAATCGCTCATCGCTTGACATGCCTCGAACGGCTAGTATACCTTTGAATGTGTTATTTCTAATACATTTAAAGATTAGAAAAATACTACAAGTAGTCGTCGGCGCTAGGTGAATTGAAGTATGTCGCAGCAAACATTTTTCGACAAAATATGGCAGGCTCATGAAGTTGAGGTCGCTGATGATGGCCAAAGCCTTATGTGGGTCGATCGGCATTTCGTCCATGAAGGCTCTTTCCATGCGTTTAACAAATTAAAGGCGAGAAACCTGCCGGTTAGCCACCCTGAGCTAACTTTTGGCGTCGCCGATCACTATGTACCGACTCGGTCTCGCTCTTTAAGCGACCTACCCCTAAAGTCCCAGAATATGATCCAAATGCTCAGCGACAATGCGCATGAGCACGGTATTAAGCTGTTCGATTTGCACGATGCACGGCAAGGTATTGTCCATGTGGTCGGCCCGGAACTCGGCCTGACCTTGCCCGGGACCTTTATTGTCTGTGGCGACAGTCACACCTCTACCCATGGCGGGTTAGGCGCACTGGCGTTTGGCATCGGCGCATCGGAAGTCGCGCACGTCCTAGCCACTCAGACCCTTTGGCAAACCAAACCCAAGCAAATGCGCATTACTATTGATGGTGAGCTCGCTGAGGGTGTTACCGCCAAGGACATTGCTCTGCATTGGATCGCGCTATTGGGTGCGGACAGTGCACGCGGTCATGCAATTGAATACGCAGGCAGCACCGTTAGCGCGCTGAGCATTGAAGGCCGATTGACTTTGTGTAACCTGTCAATCGAAGCCGGCGGTCGCTGTGGCATGGTTGCACCCGACGAAAAGACCCTGAACTATCTGCAGGGTAAGGCATTCGCACCATGCGGAACAGATTTCATCCAAGCCGGGCAGCACTGGTTGACACTGGTAACGGATACAGAGGCAACCTTTGATCGAGAAGTTCATATTAGCGCTGCGGACATAGGTCCAACAGTCACGTGGGGCGTTTCACCAGAAGAAGCCATTTCAGTCAACAGCCTTATTCCCGACCCGACCCAAGCCGCGCACTCGGCCAAGGCACAACAGTGGACCAACAGCTTAAATTATATGGGCTTAACGGCGGGTCAGTCGTTACAGGATGTACTGATTGATCGCGTGTTTATTGGCTCCTGCACCAATGCACGCTTAGAAGACTTACGCAGTGCTGCGCAGGTACTACAGGGTCGTAAATGTGTCATCCCCGGCATCGTGTCGCCAGGCTCAAGCTCGGTAAAGGCCCTTGCCGAAGCGGAAGGATTGGATTCAATCTTTATCAATGCCGGGCTTGAGTGGCATGAAGCAGGTTGCTCAATGTGTGTCGGCATGAACGGCGACTTGATTGGGCCCGGCGAACGCTGCGCCTCATCAACCAACCGAAATTTCAAAGGCCGACAAGGCCCTGGTGCTCGCACCCATCTCATGTCACCTGCCATGGTTGCGGCTGCCGCAGTAACGGGTCGCATTACCGATTTCCGCCAGCTACCCCAAGTAGATGTTATTCAGGAAACCGCTTTATGACGCCGTTCAAGCAGTTAGAAGCAAAATGCTTCCCGCTCGACGCAGCCAATGTCGACACCGACCAACTGATACCAGCCAGATTCATGCAAGAGTCGCGCAGTGTCGGTTATGGACAGTTCCTTCTTCACGACCTGCGCTTTGACAGCAACAACATCGCCATAGAAGCAGTTATGTTAAATCAAACTCGCTTTGCGGACGCCAGCATTATGGTTGCCAAACGCAATTTTGGAGCAGGCTCGTCCCGAGAGGCCGCAGTCTATGCCTTGGTTGATTACGGGTTTCGCTGTGTCATCGCACCCAGTTTCGGCGATATCTTTTCGAGCAACGCGGTTAATAACGGTCTACTACCCGCTATTGTCACAGAATCAGATGCGCAGAAGTTGATTGAACATTGCGACAACCTTTTGGCAAACTCGACGACTGACGCACCAATTATATCCGTTAACCTAGAAGAGCAAATTATTCGCTGCGCCGACATGTCCATACCGTTTGAAGTTACCTCCGCTTGGCGGACCAAGCTGCTCAACGGCTGGGATGATATAGAATTGACTCAGGTGCGTAGCAAAAGTATTGAACATTTTTATTTAAACTATCAGTTGAGTTCTCCATGGGCTGTAGAGCCAAAGGACAACAATATATTGGCAGTTACTAGATAGAAGGCAGCAGTGAACAATTGAAAGCAACTCTAATGAAGTCAGCTTCGACCAAGCCTTGGTTAAACTTGATTCAACTGAGAAAAATAGTAACCAGAGGACACAAAAATGAGACATTCACTATTTAAGAAAACGGCAATTGCTCTTGGCTTGGTATCGGCAATGTCTTTTTCGGCAAAGACCTTTGCTGAAGAGACTATTACCGCAGTCCATGCATTCAATACCTCGTTAATCTATACCAAAAGCTTTTTAAGCTTTGTCGATAAGCTCAACGAACGCGGCAAGGGTGTTATCCAGATCGACGTTAAGGGCGGACCGGAAGTAATTGGCTTAGGCGAACAACCAGACGCCGTTCGGAATGGTGTGGTCGATATGGCCTATACCGCAGCGAGTTTTTACGGCGGCACAATCCCTGAGCGCGACATTATGGTCGCCTCAAACACAAACGCCATCTATGCTCGAGAAAGTGGTGGCATCGACTTGTTAAATCAAATACACCAAGAGAAAATGGGTGTTTACTACCTTGGCTGGTTCGAAAGCGGAGTCAGTTATAATCTTTACACCGTAAATGAGCCAAAGATCGGTGCGGATGGGAAGCTTGATCTAGAAGGCCTAAAATTAAGAAGTAACGCCGTTTATGATGCATTTTTCCGCAGCTACCTAGGTGCAGAACCAATCAGCATGCCAACAACAGATGTTTATGCCGGCTTGGAACGCAATGTCGTCAATGCAACCGGTTGGACTCAGATTGGCCTAAAAGACCTGAACTGGGACCGTTTCCTGAATTATCGAATTGAACCGTCTTTCTTTTCAACCGATATGGGTGTGATTATCAATCTAGACGCTTGGAATGCATTGAGTGCCGAATCGAAAAAAATCCTCCAAGCAGTAGCCATTGAGCACGAGCGCGACAGCGCCCTATCGCTGGCGGGCCTAGGCGAGACACAAAAAGCCGAGATGGTCGCAGACGGCATGAAGATTGTTGACTTGACTGGTGATGTTCGTGACCAGTTTTCACAAGCAGCTCGTGAAGCAACCTGGGAGCGAATGGTTGGTCAGATGTCCCGTCATCCAATGGGTCTCAAGTACTACGATGATTTGGTCGAGAAATTTAACAAACTCGATTAATACTGTCTAAGGCTTGTACTAAAAGTTCAACCGGCTACGGTTGAACTTTTTTGGTTTTTAAATAAACAGATGGGTTTCTTATGAGAATCGCCTTAAAAATATATAAGGGTTTTATTGACCTGATGGCCATAACCTCTGGTTTAATGCTGGTTTGGCTCATGGTCGGCATTGTACTGTCGGTACTTATAAGAAACCTCGGTGGCCAACCATCTGCCTGGTTTTTTGTCTCTACAGAGTATTCCCTCTTTTATCTAACCCTATTGGGTGCGCCTTGGTTAGTCCGCGAACAGGGCCATGTTCACATTGAATTATTGACTACTATGATGCCGCCGAAAATATTGACTGTCCACAGTCGCTTAGTCGCCTTAGGCTGCGTAATCATCTGCCTGGTTCTGGCCTGGAAAGGCTTTGACCTGGTGCAAACCAATATTTCACGCAGCGATTATGATGTCCGAGCCTTTTTTGTGCCCAAATGGATATTGACCATTGTGTTCCCAATTACCTTCTTAGCAATGGCAACTGAGTTCTCTAAATTTGTTTTTGGAAAAAATATAATGCATGTTGGCGAAGCGGGAGTACACGAATAATGGAATGGTATCTTGCACTGGCATTCTTACTCTCGATGATAATTTTCTTCATGGGCGCAGGCATGCCCATTGCGTTTGCATTTTTAGGTGCCAACGTTATTGGCTCCTGGTATTTCATGGGCGGCGAAAGCGGCGTCACGCAGTTGCTTAACAATGGCTTTGGTGGTCTGTCTAAGTTCAGCTTGGTCCCTATCCCGCTATTTCTGTTAATGGGCGAATTATTTTTTCAGACTGGCTTGGGCATGAAGATGTTCAACGCCATTGACCGTCTAATGGGTAAGGTACCGGGGCGTTTGTCCTATGTGACCGTTGTTGGCGGTACCGCATTCTCGACGCTAAGCGGTTCTTCCATGGGCTCTACTGCTTTGATGGGTTCATTGTTAGTCCCAGAGATGGAACGGCGCGGCTATAAGAAACACATGTCGATTGGCCCGATATTGGGCACGGGGGGACTGGCGATCATTATTCCGCCTTCGGCCTTGGCTGTGCTGCTGGGTACCTTGGCCCAGGTCGATATTGCCAAGCTGTTGATTGCTGGCATCATCCCTGGCCTAGTATTGGCTAGCTTCTATGTGCTAACCATCTTCATCCACACCAAACTGGATCCTGATGCAGCCCCCGCTTATGAGGTTGCGGCCATCTCTTTGTTGAGCAAACTGAAGCTGATTGCGACGGATGTTATTCCGATGATTGGCGTGATGGTTATGATTGTAATAATGATGTTAACCGGTTTTGCAACGCCATCGGAGTCGGCGGCCTTCGGTGCCCTAGGTGTGGTCATTCTGGGCTTTATCTACCGCTGCATGACCTGGCAGGCCTTCAAGAAGTCTATAATTGGCGCCCTAAAGGTTACCCTTATGGCCTATTTAATTGTCTTTGGTTCGGCAACCTTTAGTCAATTACTGGCCTTCTCCGGCGCGTCCAGTGGCCTAATTCATTGGGCGACCAGCTTCGATCTAACCCCCATCTTCATGCTCTTGGCCATGTTCGGCGTGCTGTTGTTGTTAGGCACATTTATGGAGCAAATTTCCATAATGATGTTAACCGTACCATTCTTCTTTCCATTAGCGGAGACGCTCGGTTTCGACCTGGTTTGGTTTGGCATCATAATGCTATTGGCGTTGGAGATTGGTTTTACCACACCGCCCTTCGGCCTATTGTTGTTTGTTATGAAAGGGGTTGCCCCTCCCGGCACCACGATGGGGGAGATTTACTCAGCGGCAATGCCGTTCATTTTCTGCTCGTTGTTCCTGGTGCTGCTGATGATCTTTTTTCCAGCTATTGCGTTATGGCTACCCAGCCTTATGAACTAGCGCATTGGTGCTCTGTGGGGTTCTAGGGATTTCCCCTCGTAAACGGACATAATTCGCTACAACCCTCGCCATTCGTGACCTCCGGAAGGGGGTTGCTTTTCCTGGACCGGCAAACACCCCTCAATTGACCTCATTAGCTATCCTGGGTTACTTCTCGAATAAATGCCAAGACTTCGGCATCCTCAAAATCCCACTTGCCATGCCCGGTGTTTGCAACCCATCCGATAGTGCGGAGCTTTTCAATTGAGTTTTGAATCGTCGATTTTGAGGCCTTCTTAGACGTATCACCTACATACAAATCAACAAGCTCAAATGTTGTTGGGGAGTACAATCCGGCAGAGTGCGTGCCTTCTAACTTCTTTAACAGCAAAGTGGCCACAGCGGCCTCGGCACCACTCAAACCGGCCCACTCTTCACTAATGCTGATGGTTGCATCATATTTGCTTTGGATTAATGACCAGGTCCCCGCAAAGTTTGTAGATTCAGCTCTCAGCATGGCTGTGATTAACCCTCTGAATTTCTCTGGATTGCGGTGTAACTTATGGAAGAACTCGACAGCCTCACGTTCTGAAAGGGAGTTGCCCGAATCCGCTCGATAGCATTCAAGCAGGTGACTCACAAAGTCGGTACCCAGCATCGGAAACTCTTGGATCTCGACGCTTTGATAAAACGGTGCCCTTGAGCGGCGAAAGAACCGCTGAAGGTGGTCACTGCTAGAGCCGGTCATGACTGCTTTTAACCATGACCGGCTCTTATCTAAAAAGGTTCTCAAGCTCGCGGTTACGTCATCGAACTTGACGTCCGTTGCTAAGTGCTGGACTTCATCAAGATGTATGAGTGCTTGTCTATTGGATTTCTCCATCAGAAAACCGAAGGCATTAAACAGTTCTGATAACGAATCTAAATCGACCCGTTGAGTTTCTGCAGAAGCTTCAAAGATACGACTAATACTAGCCGTTGCCTTCCCGCCTTTGAAATTCGCAAGCTGAGATTGCTCTTTCACGGTGAGTCGATTAAAAGCCGCAATTAACCCATCCGATATGGCTGCAATCGGGTTTGATTTGTTCGACCAGAAATCAACGGTGATCGTTAAGTACCCTTCTTCTTTTGCAAAGGGTAATAGATCCATTTGAACGAACTCGGTTTTACCCGTTCGCCTTGGCGCAAACAAAACGACATTCGACGTTTTACCGAACTGAAAAAGCGCTAAGTAGTCTTTCGCCAAACCGAGTCTTGAAAAGTGCCAATCAATTGATTTACTCATTTTTACTATCTAATTTAGTAATTTACTATTAAAAATAGTAAATCAAGATAATTGCAATAGCAACCCATGGGTCTGGAGATATTTGCCCGTTCACGAAAAGCAACCCACTCCCACAGGCCCGGAATGGCGAGGCCTGTGTCGATTTATGTCCGTTTACGAAGGAAAATCCCTAGCACCCCTTAATCAGACTGGTTGTCCGAGTTGTTATAGGATGGGTGAACTATCACAACATCTCGTACAACCGACGACGCGTGAATAGCTTGATCTGGAACAGCAAGCGACTCCTACTGCGCTGGTTCAATCGGCGCGGCGGTAACAGGCGAGTGACATGGGCTAAATTCACTAGGGTGCTGCAGGCCTTCAGGTTTCCTGAAAAGGAGGATTTTAAGGTCACCTCTGTGCTTTGACGATCACTGAACCGGCTGGGGAGCCTGTTTATTCGGGAGCCGGATGCGGTAGTTCCGCACGTCCGGTTCTGAGAGGGGGCGGCTGGAGTAACCTGGCCACTCTACTCACACAGAACCCCATTATGATAGCTAAGAAAAACCAATATTGAAATTAGCGTGTGCCATATTGGCGCACAATATTGACAAGAGCTTTTCGTGTATGCCACTATGGCACCTAATCTATAGAGCTAACTACGCAGGTGAAATTATGGCTATTAAAGCAGAACGTAAAGAAACCCGTTTGGTTGCGCGAACCTCCACAGAGATACAAGAAATCATACAGAGGGCTGCTGATTATTCCGGCGCAACCCTTTCACAATTTCTAATTGAGTCAGCAATGGAGAAAGCCCATAACGTGATTGAACGGACTGAGACATTGCACCTCTCGATGGCTGGCGCTGATGCTTTGGTTGCTGCTTTGGAAAATGCGCCAAAAGCAAACAATAAACTGCTTAAAGCAGCCCAGAATTACGGGGATACAGTGAATGTCCCTAATCATTGAAGAAATAACCCAGCAACATAATCGCAAAGCCTTCGATTGCGGCGCCACTCAATTAAATCAATTCTTACAGCAACAAGCTCGACCGAAAACCACAAAGCACATTTCAAAAACCTATGTGGCTTGCCTGGATTTCGCACCCACTGTGATCGTTGGCTATCACACTCTCACTGGGTATTCCGTTACAACTCCGCCTGCTCACAAGGATTATAAAAAATACCCTCACCCTCTCAGTGCTGTAAAACTGGCTCGTCTCGCCGTGAGTCGTTCGCAACAGGGACAGAGGCTAGGTGAACGGTTATTGATTGATGCCATATATCGAACAGTGTTGGTAGCACAACAAATTTCGGCTATTGGACTGTTTGTCGATCCTATGAGCCCAGAAGTTATTCCTTTTTATCAGCAATATGACTTTCTACCGGCTGATCAGGGCGATCATTCACGCCTTGAAATGTGGCTGCCCATTCAAACCTGTAAAGAGATTGCCGACACCTTACACAAA
>Ga0307492_10000469_pt1 | contig 17168 bp, 16 predicted proteins | sample SI3LmetaG_FD_202365 | JGI IMG/M metagenome (GOLD analysis project Ga0307492, IMG submission 202365) | Sea-ice brine microbial communities from Beaufort Sea near Barrow, Alaska, United States - SI3L | ecosystem: Environmental > Aquatic > Marine > Coastal | place: USA: Alaska | collected 2017-05-06 | reverse complement strand
GGGCTAGAGCTCGGAAAAGGATTTGTTTCATTATTCATGGTTTGAATCGACGCAATAATGGCCGGCGATTCGGAAAATGCCAAGTCTGCTGTAGAAATCGTTTCCCAATAGTCACCACTAACTTGGCCACCCTCAAAAGCTTGAGTATTGACGCTATTTACCCGCATGTTGCCCCCACCATCTAGCGTGTAATCGCCCTCTAGTATCGCTAAAAAGTCTATGATTTGCGATACATTACCGGCAGGTGCGCTGGGGTTAGCGTCTTCTTGTGATTCAACTTGCGCTATTTCAAAGCCAGTTTCAGTAACGTTGCGGATCCTCAGTGCCAAACGGTCGCTATCACTGGCAGTGGTAGGCAAACTAAATACTCTGGGTACCTCTGAGAAAGGAGTATCAAAACACACTGAGGTGAACGCAGGGCTGTCTGCCGTATTATTTAGAGTCACTCGTCCTGCTAACGCTTCAATAGGGCAATTTCGGGCGCTACCGTCATAGTTATTCCCGTTATCCTGGTTGGTAAAAATCGTTTGGATCTGAGTTGATGTCAATACGGAATCAAACACCAGTGCCTCATCAATTAACCCACCAGCTGATGACTGACCCTGAAAATACGATGCGCTTCGGTTATCGCCGAAATAGAGAGTAGTGTAACCGGCAAATGGTGTAGTTCCCCCGGTACCAGAACCGCTGTTTATGTCCTGCTCGACACCATCGACGAAAATTTTTGCCGTGATGCTGGTGACATCCCAAACAAACGTCAGGTGTTTCCAATCTCCGGCATTAACAGCGAATGCATTCACGGTCGTTTTCTGGTAATCACCATCATTACCGTCTTCAAAAAAGAATTTAATCCGACCGTCAGATGCAATTTCTGCCAAAAAGTATTTGTCGCCATCGGTAGCATCAAATAGTCTTCTATCGGTCCCAGAGTTCCAAGCACTATTGCCTCGATACCAAAGACTGATAGTCCCACTGGAACCAATAATTGCGTCAAGATCAACCCCACTATCAACTGCCTCGAACGTTGATGCACTATTATTATCGGGGATATTGGCCGCATTACAAATTTTACCGAGTGCCGTGGTTACTCCTCCAATCGCTGTTCCATTATTGGTATTCCCAGAACTGTCAATTACTTCATTCGGCGAGCCACTCCAACTAAGTTCATCAAATCGAAAATCTATTATTGGCTCAACATTTTGCGAGACGCCACATAAATTACCAATCTGTACACCACTAACATCCGCATAAGTTGACGTCGCGTTATTTTTAATTTCTACTTTTTTAGCTGATGATATCGCCCCGGTATGCTGGGCGTTGTCCTCTAGTTTAATATCTTTACCGATACCATAAAGCACCGCATTTACTCTGCTATTATCTTTCAAATGGATTTGCTTATAACTAACAATCGCCAGGTCCTGCGCCGCGCCACCTACATTAACTTGTGCATCTTCTTCTATATCGAAGTGATTGTCCTGACCATTAACATACAATGTCACCGGGCCATTAATAATGACGATGGAATCACCTATTATTTCTAGCTCATCAAACCAATAGGTACCTGGGTTAAACGTGACCGTTCCGCCATCAAATAATGCATCATCGATAATATATTCACTGGCACTGGCCAGAAAAGTAACGTCGTCATTCCCATTGACGATTAACTGATCGATTTGTGTGGTGCTGTAAGTGCCCGATGGTCCAATAGTTATGGTGCTATTATTTGGCAATATATCAGTGGTTGATGAGCTGGTAACAAACGTCGGCAACGTTAGAGCCGGCGCATATGTGCCAGTGATAGAGCAGTCAGTTGTATTACAAGTGTTAGTACCACCACCATTCCCATCGAGACTGGGAAAAGTCAATGTTGCGTCACTATCGCCAATGATTTGCCCCGAATTGTTAAATTTCAATACACTGTCTCCAGTGTGGCCTTGAATTGAGTCGGGAAAATAAGTAGAACAACTGAGTGTCGGGTCAGGTGGCGGGCCGTCACACATATCCCCAAAATTAGTGCCTGCAATTTCATCACTCTGATAAGTGATCGTTGATTGAGAGCCTAACGTGATATCGGCTGCGCTGATAGCACCAAATGCGTAACTAGACGAGCCAAGTGTTACGTCACCTTCGGCGTATAAGCTACCGGTGTAAGTGCTGTCATTAGAAAAGGTGACGTCATCAAATACATACATGACCAATTTGCTAGCATCCCCACTACTATTATTGGATGGTGAATTAATTAAGCTTGGGGACGGGAAACTAAGACTGTTATTAACATAAACAAGCGCGGTGCCAGAGCCCAATACAATGATCTCTGACTGACTGCCTATAGTAAAGTGATCGAACCAATATGTACTGCCACCCTGCAGGTACAAGACATTGTCATAGCCCAAAGTCAATTTATCCACAATATATTCACTGTAATCGTCAGAAAAGGTAATACTAGCTTGTGAAGCGCCGTTTTTATTAATTTCGTCAAATTCATTACCCGAATTACTGCCACTTCCTATTACCACTGTCTCATTGTAGCTTACACTGACGTCGTCATTGGCGTTCGACGTCTGGAAACTAACTCCGGAGGCAGCAGGGGAGGGTATTCCTGTTGCAACACAGTCAGCCGTGTTGCAGGTACTTACGGATGAACCGCTATTTTTTGTAAGCGTGGTGGTTGCGAGCAGATTGTCGTCACTTCCTATCAACTGCGCATTGTTCCCAAAGGCAATATTGCCACCGTTACTGTGTGTGGATGCGCCATCTGGAAATATCGCTGAACACTGAGCGGCGATTGCCATATTTGTGGATGCAAAAAAAAGTAGACTAGCCGCTACAAGTTTTAGACTTTTTGAATTTATCTTTATCATGTCTTTCATCCATTAATTCTCTTGCATTGCGTCGACTGACACTGTGCGACTCACAACAATGCCGTTTAGTGCGCAGCTTCCTGTGCTCGAAAAGCGATAGTAGCGATAATCTTCGCCGTTAAAATTGATATCTTCCGTAGTGCATCGTGCACTAAAATCACATTCCTGAAATCCAGTAATTGAGCTAAAGCTGGCTGGGCTAGAAATAACTTGATTGCATTGTTGCGGGCCTGTTCCTAGCGGGAAAGCGGTCATTGCCAACTCTTGAATGCCAGCTTGTGCCGCGTTTTTGGCACGCACACCATACACTTCAAATAACACTGAATTTGACGAAGTACTGATCATATTAATTAACGTTCCGGCTAATAGTGCCAAAACAATAATGGCAAACAACGCCATAACAATCATGCTGCCGCTTTGTTTCGCGTCGCGTGTATGGCGATTGTGTCTAGGCGCAAGCAACTGCGCAGACTGTGTGTTTTTGATACTTTTACTAAGGGACATTGGGAACATGTATCTCCTGTGTAAAAGTTATATTTTCACTATCTCGGGTAAAAATGAACTGCGTTTGTGTATACGCATTTCGACGCAGGGAAGCGTCGACAATTCGGAATGGATTTGTACTACTCGACCCGTTTGCATTCGGATCTGCGCTGAGTTGATTGGCTAGGTTTTCTGCCATCAAAACACCACCGCTGACAAAAGTTGTTTGTGCTTCAGCGATCGTTGATTCATGGCGATAGATTGCGTTGTTTCTGAGACAATAAGTGACCGCTGAACTAGCAATATAAACTCGCCTTGCTGGGCTGCCTTGAGAAAATGCACCATCAAGTGTGAGTTGGACCACGCCATCAGCATCATCGTCAGTTGCACAATTTCCGTCACCGTCATCACTGCAAGCGTTGATGAGGCTTCGCTGATTGCTTGTATTTGAATATACATTGTCTGAGTTTATGGGATAAACAAACGCATAATCGATTCCTGTAGCAGGAGTGAACACATTACCATCGATGTCTTGCATTTCAATAATATCGATTTCACGGTCACTACTCGGGGTCACAGGTAAGGTTAAGTAAAACGAGCTCCACCTGACTGGCACAAACTCTAAGCAATGAACACCTGCATTACCCGCAAGACGAACTGAATTTGGTAGAGCCGCAGAAATCTCTCGATTAATTCGTTCAATCGCAAAGCTGCCCTCTCGCAATAAACGTTCGCGCTCGCTAGCATCGAGAAAAACTTGGGTTGATGAACTGATAAAACCGGTGATGCCAACTGAAATAATCGCTAAAACAATCAGCGTCACGACGAGTTCAACTAATGTAAAGCCTTGATTACTGGTAAGGTTCAGCCTTGAGCTAAGCATTAATAGTTACCCTTTATGCTTGCCATAATGATGCGCTCACCGCCAGGCGTTATAATAGTGACTAATATGAGTTTCTTATTGGCAACCAATGTGCCGGTATCTAAACTGCCATCCTGATTTAGATCATCATCATTAATACCGTCTACATTCTGATCATAAACCACAGACACTTGAGCAGTGAAGCCGGCATAAATATTGACGCCATCAACGTTGGTAGTTAAACCCAGTGAATTTAAAATATTTACACCCGTAATATCGAGGCCATGGTAATCATCGACATCATTAAAAGATCCCCGGTTTTCAGCACCGTCCGGCCCAAGGCCACTGCTGCTTGTGCAAGCTACGCTTTCATTGCAACGCTCGATACCGCCAACCCTATTGGAGAATTGGTCAAAAGGTTTGGCGAGTATTTCATTACTTAACGATTGCCCTAATGAAGCAGCTCGTACCTGCCAAATAGGATCAATACCCTTTTTTACTTGCGGTTGTAAAACAGTAACCACCAACACCATGGCAACAGCAAAAATTACCATGCCAACAATCAGTTCAATTAATGTAAAAGCGCGCTGTACTCGCCTATTTTTAGAGCGAGCAAGCTGAATTTGATTGCCTCCATTAACACGCATGAATGAAGCCCTCGGACTCAATACACACTGGTGCAGCAGTCACACCGGTGAAAGTCACGGTGCAACCGGCACTGCAATTCGAAATTGCAGTTTGTGGCGCTCCGAACGAATCGAAATCGATAGCACCAACGGTTGTTGAACCATCAACCGCTGTCATTAAAACGCTTGCTTCGATGATTTCAGTAGCGGAGGTTCTCAAATATGCTGGGGAGCTATAATCAATGGAACTTGCACAGGTACCCGATTCATTGCCCGATGCATAATTGCTTGAGGCGGGACCAAAAGCGACTTCTGAACTTGTATTTACAAAATTTATTCGATGGCAAAAAGAAGGACGTGAGTCCTGCATTGCTCTAATTTGCATATTACGCAACACAGATATCAGTCGATTCTGATAAGTATATTCGGAATAGCCGCTTACGCCGCTTAATCTGGGCACAGCGAATACAGCTAATATACCGATAATTACCATCACAACAATGAGCTCAAGGAGAGTAAAACCGCCTTGAGCTTTTTGTTGTTTAGGTAATGCACGTTGCAGCAACATTCAAGTAGTCAGTGTCTTTGACTAACAACCTGATGAAACGACAACAATTGACGGGGGTGCAGTGGCAGACGCAGCATCGGTGTACTCAACCCGGCAGGTAGCCGCGGTTGTGCCGCCACCATCTAAACTAATATTGAAGCTACCAGTTGCCTGTGCAATAGTAAAATCATCCGTACTTAAATCCATGAAACGAGGTGCCTCTGCTATGGCGGCCGCTCCAGCTGGATAGCCAAATACAGTGTTAACAGTGCCGCTAGCTAAAGTAACAGTACCAGTGGCTTCGCGCTGCAAGCCAGCAATCGCTGACTTAGCATAAACTAACTGAGCACCGCCCTGCAATGCGGCCTTGACACCTTCAAGTGTGCTTGCGCGTGCATCGTTCTGTAAGTCAATAAAACGCGGTACTGCTGTTACTGCTAAGATACCTAGGATCACGATAACAATGATTAGTTCGATTAACGTGAAGCCTTTTTGCTTGCTCATTTGGTTTTTCATAATATTTCCTTCGAGAGTGTTGTTTTCATTAAAAATTTAAAGTTAAAAAAATGTAGAGTAATACCTATTCACTTAGTTATCACTAAACACAATCACCTGACCAATCCTTGGGTCATAAACAAAACCATTACCTACATTTGTTGTAGTCGGCTCAGCTGTGTTGTTCTTTACGCTGCGGGTCAGGTAGTAATGACAAACATCGTTGCCCCCTGATCCCGCATTTTCATTCACATTCGTGAAATAGCGAAAATCTGTTACTGCCTGCACACTCCATGTTGACGAAATCGTCGGTGCGCTTTGCATAATTAGGTTAAAAATGCTTTCACAATCTAAACTAGTAATACTGTCGTCTTCGGTACTTGAATCATTATTTAATTGGCCCGTTGGATAACCAGTATCACTGTCGACGCCAATCGAAATACCTTCGATAGTGACAAAACTTAAGTTGCTACCGTTATTGTCTTGCGGTCGCGCTTCAATTTCCCATTGGGCGCGAACAAGGCCAACACTTGTCGCGAAACCACCTGCGACTCCTTCAACTGTTGCATCTTCAGCATCTTCAGGCACATCCAAGAAGCGCGGTATTGCGGTTGCTGCTAAAAGCCCCAAAATGACGACTACAATGACCAGTTCTATTAGCGTAAAGCCACGTTGCTTCATATTATTTACCGCTGCCATGATGTTTCCCTCAATTTTATTTAGTTGTCCCTTAAAACAGGTTTCCTGTTCCAAGATAATATTCAAATTTTTGACCTTTACGGGAGTAACGACATATATCGATTGATTCCCCAGAGTCTTTAATGTTTTGTTTGGATATAAATTCAACTTTTATGCCTAACTGTTTCTCAACATCGACATGAAGCTCTAACCCGCTGACTTCAGTCACGTCTGCGCTTGCAAATACATGTAACAGGTCACTGCAAGCGTCTGTTGATCGTGCTAATTTAGGCCAACCTTTCTTATTCATCTCAAATCGATCAGTTTGCTTAGCACGGGCTGTTTCATAAACAATCGAGTGAGGTCGCCCTTCAAACTCCCACTGCCAATGCATTTGCGCTAGGCCTTTCTGCATTGACCCTTTTACATTCTCAAAACCTACTTTTTCCCATGCATCGCTGTTGTCGCTTAAAACACTTTGGTATAATCGAGCTGCAATCAACATAATTACGATAAACACCAAGACGAACCGAAATAACTTGTTAGACATTATTTGCCTTGCACCACGCCCATCATATCCCACATTGGTGTAAATATGCCTAGAGCTAAGACCAACACCATCGACGCAACAATGGCTATTAAAATAGGTTCTATTTTCGAGGTTAGACTCTTTAAGTCATATTCAACCTCTCGTTCATAAAACTCAGCTACTTCGCTCAACAACTCGTCAACCCGACCTGTTTCTTCACCCACATTAATCATCTGCATAACTAACGGTGTAAATAAACCGCTAGCTAAAGCTACTCTGGATAAACTTTCTCCTTTTTCAATACGTAATCGCATATCGATAACAGCTTTACTCATGTAACTATTGTCAACGGCTTCAGAGACTAAGTTTAATGCTGCCGTTAACGGTACTCCCGCTCTTAGCATCATAGAAAAACTCCGAGCAAAGCGACCTAACAATGAACGTTCTACAATTGAACCAATCAATGGAAGCCGCAAATGTAATTTATCCCATTTATAGCGTCCTTGTTTAGTATCAAGATAACGCCTTGTTATGAAAAAACATACCATACCAACAATAATCATGACCCACCAACTTGTCACAAATAAGTCCGACATCCCTATTAAAAGCCTTGTCATAGCAGGTAGTTCAGCATCAAACTTTTCAAACATACCCGCAAATACAGGAATAACTAAAATATTCATGACAATGAGGGCTACTGCCAAGGCAAATATGACAAACATAGGATAACGCGTAGCTGCTTTTATTTGTTTACGCGTGTCTTGCTCTCTTTGCAGATATTCAGCAAGTTGCATAAAAGCATCATCTAAACGACCTGTATTTTCACCCACGTGGATAACGCTGACGAAAAGCTGATTAAAAATTTTCGGATGTTGAGCAAATGACGAAGACAAATTGCGGCCACGTTCTAATTGGTCAATCACATCGTTAAGTGCGTAACGCATGCGTTTTGAGTTTGTATTTGCTAATCCAGTAACTGCGCGAATAATAGGTATACCGGCTTTTGCCAATGAATACATTTGACGCGCAAAGATGACTAAATCATCAATACTGACTTGTGGAACAAGAAATCCCATATCAACCGACTCTTGTTTTTTAGCCGACAGCTCGGTAATATCAACAGGGGTGATTTTTCTTGTCATCAACATCGTAGCAGCCGTCCTGGCGTCATTCGCATCGATCGTTCCGTCAACAAGCACACCGCCTGGCTCGCGGCCTTTATAAGTAAAAGAGGCCACTAGTTGTTATCCTCTAGCGACAAACTCGAATCACTAAAGCCAGCTGAAAAGCTGCTTGTCGTTTTCGATCCGACTTGTCCAGGTTGCGGAATTAATTTAGGAACATCATCTTGTCGAGTATGTTCTGCGTTATCAGTTTCATCCTTGGCATCACCCACCATTTCAACTAGTTTCAATACCTCTTCGATGGTAGTAATCCCATCTTTGGCGTAAAGTAATGCAGAATGGGCTAATGGTTTATACTCAGGACTAAGGCGTGCTGCTTGGGAGAACGCGCTTGTATCGTCACTTTTTAATGAATCCATCATAGCGTCGGTCATTTCGAGTAACTCAAATACACCAACACGTCCACGATAACCGCTATGGTTGCATTTCTGACAGCCAGCGCCTTTTTTGAATGTGATGTTAGATATATCCTCGTTGAGCGTTTTGAGCCAAAAATTAGCTTCACTCGACACTTGTTCATCTACGCTACAGTTATCACAAATACGTCGCACAAGTCGCTGTGCGATAATGCCTCGCAGTGAACTGGCAACTAAATAACCTGGCGCTCCCATATCAAGTAAACGAATTGCGCTGCTAATGCTGTCATTAGTGTGCAAAGTAGAAAGGACTAAATGGCCCGTCAATGCACCACGAAGGCCAATTTCAACAGTTTCTTTGTCACGCATTTCGCCGACCATAATTATATCTGGATCTTGGCGAAGTGCTGTTCTAAGAACACGCGAAAACGTGAGGTCAATTTTATAGTTAACTTGTACCTGGTTAATTCGAGGTAAGCGATATTCAACAGGGTCCTCTACCGTAATAATTTTTGATTCCGGCTTATTCAGCTCGGTCAATGACCCATATAACGTTGTGGTTTTACCTGACCCCGTAGGACCAGTTACCAAAATCATGCCATGCGGTCGTTTTAATAACCTTCTGTATCGCTTGAGGATAGCCGGTGGCATTCCTGTTTGGTCGAGCGAGAGTATGCCCTGTGACTGATCAAGTAAACGCATTACTACCGACTCACCGTTTTGCACAGGCATAGTCGAAACACGAATATCAATAACGCGACCTTTTATTTTTATCTGTGCGCGGCCATCTTGCGGTAAACGCTTCTCCGAAATATCAAGACCCGACATCAGTTTTAGTCTGAGTACCAACGCTGCTGCAATATTACGCTCTGGGATGACCGTTTCTTGCAACTGACCATCGACACGTTGGCGAATAAGCAGTTGACTTTCTTCAGGTTCAATATGTATATCTGATGCCTTGGCCAAAACGGCCTCTTCAAATATAGAATGTAATAGTTTTGCGACGGCAGTATCTTGCGCGCCATCAACACCAATATTGAGTTCAAAGTCTTGTGAATCGTCATACTCTTCCGCTAACTCTTGTGCGAATGAGGCAATTTCCTCGGTTTTACGATAAAAATTTTCGTAAGCCGCAAATAATTGAGTTTCACTAACAACCGCGATTTCAATCGGTTTAGGTAGCCGGTTACTGAGGTCATCAACCGCATTTATATCGCCGGGATCACTCATACCTACAAGTAGCTTATCGCCTTTATCGTCAAGTACCAATGCACGATATCGGCGCGCTTGAATTTCAGGCAGTAATTTAACCGCGTCGGGGTCAATACTATAGTCATCGATATTAATCAATGGCACATTTAAATGCGTCGATAACAACTTAAGCATTTGGTCTTCAGTCACCATATTCAGTGCAATCAAGGTAGCACCCAGCTTGCGACCTGATTGGCGCTGCTCTGACAACGCTGCTTTCAGTTGTTCTTCATTAATTAAGTTGTTTTGGACTAACAAGTCACCTAATCTAATTTTCATATTTTATGACCCCGCCAAAGCAGCTAAGCGTCCATCAACAAAGCTAACAACCTGTGTTGATAACTGATTTGACGATTTGACTTTATTATATGTAATAACGGCTTCTCCATACATTTTTTGCTTGTCTTGGCTAATTGCTAAACCAAGCATCCAGCGCGCATTGCCTGGTTGGCGTTTGAGCAAAACGGCATAATCTTGCAGAGACGTTGCGTAATCTTTTTGTTTTTCAGCGAGTGCCGCTCGAAAACTAAGTAATTCATTATCTGCAATCACACTTTTGGGGTGATCAATAAGCAACGATAGTGCTTGTGTATTTCTATCTTCACGAAATAACAAGCGCGCCAGCATTAGTCGCATACTGCTGTCAGCAGGTGACAACTTAATACCTTGATCCAGTAAAAATGCGGCTCTCTTTGGATTACCCTGAGCAAATTCGAGACTTGCCAAACGTTTTCGAGCACTGGCGTTTCTTGGTTCCAAAGCAATGAGGCTGTTTAGGTCTTTCATTGCTGCTGCAGTATCACCATTTTTAAGCGAAAGCTGTATGCGTTGCTCAAACAGCTTATGAGTCGAGGCACTCTTATTACTAGAAGTCACATTAAATACAGTTTTTTCCGCAGATGCCTGGGCTAGGTCATCTCCACCTGTAACCGCATGTTGAATGGCACGAGTAACATCGACTGATGAAGTTTGTGCTTGCTTTGTTAATTGTTCTCTTGGCGCCGCTATTTGGGCAATTTTCTGTACCTGCTGCTCGAGCTCTCGGTTAACTTCAGCCAGTTTAGCTTGGGCAATTTCGGTAGCTACGGCTGCTTGCTTCGCTCTTTCTGTGCTATTGAGCGTCGCTTGATCCAGGTCACTAAATCCAACTTGTTGTTGTGGGCTCGGCGGTATTATCCCAACGAGTTGCTCCGGACTGTCCACTGATAACTCATTAATTGGCAGGATAATTATGTTTGAGGGCACGTCAGCCAATGGCTCAGCGTTTTGCACACGACTTTGCTTTGGCATCGATAGCCACCAGGTTATTGCGCCGATGACGAGAACAAGCACTACAACCCCAACAAAGAATTTTCGTGACCTAGTGTTTTGGGATTCCATAGGCACATAATCAGCTTCGTAAACTGATTTTTTGTCGCGTTGCTCAAGGTCCTTGAGCATTTTATTTACAACACTCATTTAATCCAACCCAAATCTAACAAATCGAAATTCGAGGAAATATTGGTAAACACGAGTGTCAAAACAGACGCCGCAATAAAAAGTGAGGTTGGCAACCAGCCCCATAAGCTATTTTTACGAATGGGAATGGCGGCTTCTGTGTCATTAACGGCGGTTTTTACATGTTGCAATGTGATTTTTTGCACGCCTTCCCCATACGCTAGCATAAGTGACTTATGACACAGCACGTTGACTATTCTTGGAGTTCCGCCACTCGCCTTATGTAATAATTGGCAACAAGCTTCATCAAATAAACCTTCAACACGATAACCCGCAACCGCCATTCTATGTCGGACGTATTGATACAACTGATCAGCATCCATCAATTTTAATTTATAAGAAAATGTGATGCGCTGAAGCAATTGGCGTAATTTAGGCTGTTTTAGCTTGTCGTCTAATTCAGGTTGCCCAAACAAAACAACTTGCAAAAGTTTCTGTGATTCTGTCTCTAGGTTCGTCATCAAACGAAGGGCTTCAATACTTTCATCGGGTAAAGCTTGTGCTTCATCAATAATGAGTACCGCATTTTTGTGTTGTTTATGAATTTCGACAAGACGTTGCTGAATCAATTGAGTGAACTCTTGTTGATCAGTTCCCTCGGGTAATTCGACGTTCAATTCTGCAGCTACCGCACGACGTAATTCCGCAGGTGACAAATACGGATTAGGAATATAGGCACTAACAAATCCATCAGGAAGTTCGTTGAGGAGCTTTCTGCAAATAAGTGTTTTACCAGCGCCTACTTCGCCCGTTACTTTGATGAAACCTTCCCCACATCTGAGCGCTGTAGACAATACCTCAATTGCTTCTTTATGACTCGGCAAACCAAAGTAATAACTCGTATTTGGCGTGAGCGTAAAGGGGAGTTCTCGAATACCAAAGTGATATAAGTACATCGTTATTCCACGTACAACCAATCGGCCATTTGTGCACGACTGGTTTCAATTTGCTGACGCATAGTGTTTTTGCCAACAACCGTAGGCTTAAGCAATATAATAAGTTCTTTCTTAGTTTCTTTCTCGCGCTTACTTTTGAACAAATTACCTAAAATTGGAATATCTCCCAATACCGGTGTTTGTGAATTCTCTATCGTGATAATCGACTGCATCAAACCACCAATAACGACAATTTCACCCGACATGGCACGAATTATTGTATCTGATTCGCGAATAGTGCTCTGTGCCAAAGGCAAAATGTATTGCTCTTCATTCAACGTAATCACTTTCTCTTGCTCCTGTGTTTCGATAACAGAAGGATGAATGTGTAATAAAATGCTACCGTTAGCGTCAATTTGTGGCGTTACGTCAAGTGCAATACCGCTGAAAAACGGAGTTAAACCAATATCAGGGGTGATTGAGGTTGAACTCGATGTAATCGTATTTGAGGTAGAAACATCAGTAACAAAATATTCGTCATTACCTACTTTTATAACCGCTTTTTGGTTATTAATAGCGGTAACACGTGGGCTTGAGAGTACTTGCACATTGCCCTGTGTATCCAGCAAATTGAGTACACCACTGAAGTCTTTATTCAAGAAAGATAAGCTTGTAATACCGCCTAATGAGGCTGATATCTCGTTAGCAAAACTCCCCGATGAGGTATTAAAACCAATATCTGTGCTGCCCGAATGGGACAATACTTGCGTCCAGTTGATACCTTGTTGATATTCATCGTCTAGTATCACTTCCAATATACGCGCTTCAATAATGACTTGGCGTTGCAGACTTTCTTCCGAGATACTCAGAAAATTACCAATGGTCTTTAATTCAGATGGTAAGGCTCGCACTGTGACTAAGCCAGCTTGTGGAGATACGAGTACTGAACGACCTTCCGCATTACCTAGCATTTCTTTTAAACTAGTTTCAAGGTTTCCCCAAAAATCTGTTTCAGTGCGAGTGTTGATTGAAGTACCATTTGAGCCATTGCCGTTACTCGAGTTGTTGCCGCCTTGGCTATTACTTGACTGAGAGTTTCCACTGAAGTTGTTCGAGCCGCCATTATTGCTGCTATTGTTGTTATTGTTGTTACTGGCATTTTCGGAGACACCACCAGAAATAATACTCGTTTGAGTATTACCATCGCGCTTCATCATTAAATAGTTAACTGAGAATGTTTCTGTGCGCATACCCGCTGGAAATACCTTATAAATATTGCCAGTACGGTCAATGTGAAAACCATATAGGTCAGAAACAAGGTCGAAAATTGTATCCAGTTCAACTTGTTTCAAGTCAAGAGATATGAGGCCGCTTACTGCAGGATGAATAGCAACCGAGAACGGTGTGTCTTTTACTAATCCAGCAAAAAAGCTGACAGCGTCAATTTGTCTAGCATTGATGTCGTATTTATCTGCCGTAAATAACGTATCACTAGGCTCCGTCACCTCACCAGCAAGCAAATAGTCAGAAACAGCAGCCTCTAATTCGGCTGCGGGTTGAGGTTCCGGCAATTGCAATTGCATTTGAGCGTCTAACTCTTCGGCAAGTGACTTTTCAACATGACTACTTTTGGCCGCTTGACAGCCCGCCAGGGAAATCGCAATAAAACAAAGACTCAATGCTTTGCAGATCCGTAAATTATTCATTATTTGTCTGCTTCTTAAAATCACTTTTTTCATTTATCAAAAACCTTAAAGGCGTCGCCTTCGGTTCATTTTCATTCTTTAAAAACACGCCGGAATTGGTGATCTCTGTCACGCGCCATGCGCCCACTTTCTCCCCGACTTGCAACCAGCTATTATTAATCACCGCGTAAAATACTCGGTTCTTTCTTAACACAGCAGTGAGGTTAATTGAGGTATTAGCTTTTGTCTGGTCAGCAACAATCAAACGCTCGCTCATACTCGGTGGACGGGTAGGATCACTTAATGTTTTTGCTTGCACTGTAAGCGCAACACTAACCAGTGTTGTAAATAACGCCGTGCAACCACAAAACCGACTAAATTTATTAATTAACATTGATATAAGCCTCACTTCTACTTAACGTAAACAGTTCAATATCAACTTGTGCTTGTGGAAACTCTTTAACTTCAAACTGAATTTCTCGCCAGTGCAATTTCCACTCCATTTGCTCTGCCGCAATTAAAAAATCACGTGTATCAAGGTACGACCCTTCAAACCTAATTCGTAGACCATGCTTAAATAATTCAGGACCAATAGAATCCTCAGAACCACTAAGTTTTGTATCCTTTCCAAATATATTGCTGGGCGGTATAGAGGACATGCTCATTAGTCTGAGTTTTTTCGCCTTTGTAAATAATTGGTCCAGTAACAAAGGCATTGCGTATGGCGGCACTAGTTGCTCTAACTCGTCAGCAAACAGCTTCTCCAAAATCAAGGTTTGTTGATTAACACCCACAATTTGGTTTTTTATTTCGAGATCCGGATCAAGATTGAGCTGAACCTGAACTAAGTCGACACTATTTGCCACATCAACAAGCATAAGCTTTTGCGTTTTTATTTGCTTGCGGACATCAATTAACTGCGCAATTGCAGGTTCAAGAAAGCCTAAAACAAAGACAAGACAAATAACAAAAGGAACTGCATAAAAGAGCAACTTTTGCTCGCGGACCGAGATGCTATTAAATTTCGCCTCAAGGTTGTCCATAAAATCATTCATTGGTCACCCCGCCCTGCTTGTTTCTGAGACATTTTACTTTCGATCTTAAAACTCAACTGCTCTTCTGTCCGAAACACAGTTGCCGCGCCAAAATCGCGATTATTAAAAAAGCCAGTTTTGCCAATGGATTTAAGCCAACTAGGCAGCGCATCTGGCTGGTCGATGTTGCCTTCTATTACGATTTCAGTCTCGTTAACTTTGAATTTTGTTAACCAAACATTGTTATTATTTACTACAGCAAATGAGGTTAATGCAGACGAAAATGGTTTTTCCTGCAGTTTGCTTAAACTCTTAAGCTTGTCAGCAAGATATTTCGCGGTTGAAAGTCTCATTTTTTGGGTAACCAATTTAGCCAACAAAACCGGATTTTTTTGACGCAACGTCAAGGTCTTGGTTAAATCCTCGAGCTGACGTTGCGTGGCTTTAATAGTAATTTGTACCTGTGTTAATTCTTGCATGCGTGATTGTTTATCTTGCCAAAAACCAAAATAGGTACCACTCATAACGAGTAAAGCGATTACACCAAATAAAATGGTATTAGTAGCAGAAATCCAAAAAAACTGAGGTTTAAACTCATCGCGATAAAGGTTAATACGTGTATTCATGACGATACCTCAGGACTTTTGGGACTGTCGCTATTGGTATCGGCTTGCTTAGTAGATTTGCTTTGCTCGGTTATTAATGACTGTTTTACATATGCAGCGCCTAGGCATGAGAAACTAGCCATTTTAAAATTGAAGGCTGCGCCACAAATTATCTGGGGCTCAAAAAGAGTAACCGGCAGTCCCATGTTCTCTTGAATCTGAATTGCGAGCTTTTCTGATAAGGAGGTATCCAGTTTGAGCATTACTTTTCGCACCGGTGATTGCCTTAACTGACTCTCGAAATAGTCCATGGAACGTTGTATTTGTATACAGAGAGATTCGGTGATGCCCATTGAAAGTTCATTCTCACTATAACTACCTAGGTTTTCGAATCCCTTTAGACGACGAGTAAAGTAAAGGTGACTATTCTTAACAATATTTAAAACGATTTCTTCGCCATTTTCTTGTACCAAACTAATAACCGCGTCATCTGATGTTGGCGTCAATTCAACCGTAGCGGTCTCTTCGATTAAAATACTTTGCAAGTTTAGATTAGCGTCATAGATACCCTTACCAAGATTTTCGATGTCTTTTTGAGGAATGGCGACAACGCTTAGCTTTGTCTGACCGGCTACTTGAGCAGGTGGATTTAAGTAGTCATAAACATATTCGGTATTAGGTGGTAACAATTCTTTCAACGGCCATGCAAGGGCAGCATATACTTCACTTTCAGGTACATTTGGCTTATCAAGTTGTAACAACTGGTACCAATAGGAGGTTAACGAAACGTAACAGTCAGTATTTGCTAGTTTGTGAAGTTGGACATAGTCGGCCAGTTGCCCTTGCCAATTTGAATGGCTAAAGCTTGCGTCTAACACCCACTGCATCTCATCACCATCTTTTTGTAGAGCGCACAAAAGTACACTTTCGCCAGAAAAAGCAATGCCGATAGAAAAGTACGATGACTTCCCTCTAAGTTTTGACTTGATAAGTTGTCGCCAACTCAAACGCATAATATATTCGTGCCTTTTGGTTATTTCCGCTCTAATGAACATTGGATAGTGAAATGGTCGGATGTCGATACGTATGATGTTAAAAACAAGTAGTGTATTCAACGCTCTTAACGCACTATCGACTTCGAAAAAATTCTCTTAACCTTTTCAATCGCTTTAATTACAGACTTAGTGTATGTGATCGGTTTTGATAATTAGGTATGCAATACCTAACAGCTTGTTGCTAAAGTTATACGTATCATCCAAGATACAAATCACTAAAATATGGCGAAAGGCTTTGTTATATAGGGTTTAGAGCTGACAATTTAGAAATATCCATACCCCAATTTAAATTATTAAATCCAAATAAATCGTGTGCTGCCACGCATAAACAAGGGAAATAGCCCAATAAATAAAGAGTAAATATAGAATTTCATAGATTTATGGCGGTGTCTCCACAAATAAAAGCACTGTAAATTAGTTAGTTATCGATAGTGTAAAGCTTATCTTAGCGATAATTTTATTTGTGGGCGTTTTTCGTATATTTTAGGCAAAGACGCACAAGTCCGGTCAGCGCTTTGTATTTCATGATTTTTGAGCACCCATGC
>Ga0307492_10000468_pt1 | contig 17178 bp, 10 predicted proteins | sample SI3LmetaG_FD_202365 | JGI IMG/M metagenome (GOLD analysis project Ga0307492, IMG submission 202365) | Sea-ice brine microbial communities from Beaufort Sea near Barrow, Alaska, United States - SI3L | ecosystem: Environmental > Aquatic > Marine > Coastal | place: USA: Alaska | collected 2017-05-06 | reverse complement strand
TATCAGCTAACCATAGTCTCTCCATGTATCCAGGTTTGAGTCATGGTGCGTCAGCGACTATTGAAGCACACGGAACTCAACAACAGAAACAGCACTATATGCCCAAATTGGTTGGTGGCTCTTGGACAGGCACCATGTGCTTAACTGAACCCCATTGCGGGACAGATTTAGGCATGTTGCGGACAAAAGCAGAAGCCAATGACGATGGAAGTTATTCGTTAACAGGTACCAAAATTTTTATTTCGGCTGGTGAACACGATTTATCAGAAAATATTGTTCACATTGTTATTGCACGAATTCCAGGTTCTCCAAGCGGGACAAAAGGTATATCTTTATTCGTAGTACCAAAATTTACGCTTAACGAAGATGGTTCTGTTGGCGAACGAAACGGAGTTAGCTGCGGTTCAATTGAACATAAAATGGGTATCAATGCTAATGCCACCTGCGTGATCAATTTTGATAATGCTAAAGGATATTTATTAGGTGAGGTTAACCATGGTTTGAATTGTATGTTTACCTTTATGAATGCTGCTCGAATAGGGGTATCTAATGAAGGTGTTGCGGCCGCAGAGGCTGCTTTTCAGGGCGCATTATCCTACGCAAAGGACCGGTTGCAAATGCGTTCTCTGTCAGGCCCCAAGAATCCAGATGGTCCTGCGGATCCAATTATTGTTCATCCAGATGTCCGTCGTATGCTATTGACTCAAAAGTCGATTGCCGAAGGTGGTAGAGCCTTGCTTGCCTACTTGGCACAACTTGTTGATATTACTTATTCAAAACAAGATCAAAAAGTTAAACAGGATGCTGAAACCAAATTAGCACTACTCACACCCATTGCAAAAGCATTTCTTTCAGAGTTAGGTTTTGAAGCGACCAGTCACGGTGTTCAAGTCTTAGGCGGTCATGGTTTCATTAAAGAATGGGGCATGGAACAATTAATGCGAGATACCAAAATCAGCTGTATCTACGAAGGTACAACCGGTATTCAAGCGCTTGATCTATTGGGTCGAAAGGTTATAGGAAGCAAAGGCGAGATAATGAAACCGTTCTCTAATGATGTTGCTGCATTCTGCACTGATAATCTCTCTATTCCTGAGATGGTTCAGTTTATTCGGCCACTAATGGGTTATGCGAAAGAGTGGACTGAGTTGGCCGAAACAGTTGCTAAAAAGGCAATGCAAAATCCAGATGAAATTGGTGGTGCATCAGTCGACTTTTTAATGTTTTCAGGTTATCTAACTCTTGCTTACTTCTGGGCTAGGTCTGCTAAAGTTGCATTACAAAAATTAGCTGATGACAAAGGTGAACAAAGCTTCTATGAGGCGAAGATTAAAACTGCACAATTCTACTTTCAGCGCATGTTACCTAGAGCAAAGGGACATTCTGCTTGTCTTGAAGGAGGAGTAGAAACAATGATGGCGCTGAGTGCAGAAGAGTTTTCTTTCTAGCTAAAAAAGTACTTTAATGTCACTGATTGTAAAGTGTTGAAGATCAGTGGCTTTTACAATATTTCTAAATGAAATAGCGAGTAATTGTTTTGTCAGGGACTTTTCTTTTGTTTTTCTTTATCCAGAAAACTATAGCAATTAAAATGTGTTACTTGATTCAAATAACTTTGAAATAGACTAATTATTTGCTAGTGTCACTTAATCAATATTGATTTTTAGGTTAGTAATCTTGTATGGAAAAATTCGAAGCAATATATGAAAGAGCTATAATTAGAAAAGGCAGTAAAAAAGCTCTTGAAAAGCTGCTCCCCAAAACAATAAGTAAAAAATCACTAATTACATTGCAAGATCGAGACTTCTTAGCTGCAATGACAAAAAAAATATTCCAATCAGGTTTTATTTGGCGAGTTGTAGAAAATAAATGGGATGGGTTTGAAGAAGTTTTTTGGGGGTTCGAACCGTATAAATTAGAACTTGCCAGTGATGAACAGATTGAACGGATGGCTCAAAATAAAAAAATAATTAGAAATTTTATTAAAGTAAAAGCTGTTAGGGAAAACGCTTATTTTGTTAAAGAAGTGTCTGATGAACACAAAGGTTTTGGTAACTTTATTGCAGACTGGAAAGCGGCTGAAATCACCCAACTTTGGTTGTATCTTAAAAAGTACGGATGCCGTCTCGGTGGAAATACTGGTCCGTATTTTCTCAGAGCTGTTGGCAAAGACACTTTTCTTATGACCCGCGATGTAGTTAGATATTTAATCGGTCAGGGACTAATTGATAGGCAACCAAACTCTCAACGAGATTTAAAACTTGTGCAAGCAACCTTTAATGATTGGCAACAGCAAAGTGGACAATCAATGGCTGAGATCAGCGGTATTGTAGCCTGCTCGATTGGTGAAAATTATTTAGCTGAAGACTGATGCTTGTGTTTTACTTATTTTGAGTTGCAAAATAATGACTCAAGTCGTTAACTGTAGCCGTCCGAATTAACGCTGTAGTGCGTTACGAGGCGCTAATTAACCAGTTTTGTTAGCTCGTTTCCAGAGACAAAATAATAAGTGAATAATAAGTGAATGAATAATAAGTGACAGTCACAATATAGACATTAGCCCGAATGAATAATAAGTGACAGTCACAATATAGACATTAGCCCGTACAGGGTTCATTTCGATATAGCGACAGACTGCTAAGAAATATAGATCACTGTCTACTAAATACCCTTTCAAACGACCTTCCCATAAAGTGTCTGAGCGACGATGTCGCTTATTAAAATACCGCGCATATTAGCGACCTAGAGATTGCATCATTTGACTAGCGCCGTCCTCCGTACTTTTCGTTACAAGCAAATGAACTTGATTGGTCATTAATACATAGGCGTGAATAGCCACCTGAAACTGATCAGCATATTCACTTAGCAGACCGTATAATTTTTGTCTTTATTAAAACAGGGGTGTCGGTTGTTACCTCTTTGAATAATGTGCAGAGGAATATTCGGTAAACAGAGTCTGGGTAATCTAGGCATACTTAATCCTTGAAATAGATTGTTAGATACTGTGGGCCAATTTTGAGGAATAATTTGTTTGTTAAAGCTATAAAGCGTTTGAGAACTCGTTGAAGTTCTTGTGCGATATTTCTGTGGCTGAGTTTCAAGTTCTTCTGACCCCCTTGCCGCTGACGGTTATCTCTCTAATTTTCGAACATCCCTCCTAATCTAGCAGTAAGATAAATATCTGTATCTAATCACACCTCGTCATTTCGATTATGATTGAAGTTTGGAAAGTATAGGCTATTTTTAAAGAAAACTAATAATTCAAGTTACTGATATTAAGGCTTAACGTAAATATTTTTAATTTTAACGCTATTGCAACGGTTCATCACAGCAAAGTCCCTTTTGCAATAAATATATAAACAGTTTAATTAAAATTTATCTTAACCTTATAGACTATACTTAATTTTAAAATTCAAAAGACCATCAATTATTAGGATGAATAAAAATGCTACCAAACATTATTCTAGAATTTTCAAAGCTCGCTCAATTAGAAATATATACGCATATAGATAATAAAAAAAAATGATACTAAACAATGACCTAAAGAAATTTGATAAGGCACTTTTTGATAGTTTGTTGACTAACCAGAAGCTTGTGTTGTTATTTTCTGTTCCCCTACTATTAATGCTGATTATAGCCTATACCGATTATGTCAGTATCCTAAAATTGAAAGATGATAATCAGTGGGTTCAACACACTCATGAAGTCATCGGAGACACTCATGAGCTATCCAAACTGATGGGTGATGTGAAAAGCAGTCAACGAGATTTCTTAATTACCGGTAAAGAAACTTATTTAGAGACCTTTTATAGCGACCAAGCTGTCTGGTATAGCAAACTAAAAAATTTACAATTACTCGTTTCTGACAATCCTCCACAGGTTGTATTATTGGAGAAAATTAATAATTTACAAAAAAATTGGTTGAAGAATTCGGCAGAGATAGAAATTAGTGCGCGCCGTAATACGAATATACAAAACGTCATTACCTTAGTCGAAAATGAAACAGCTAAGAATATTGTTGATATTATTAGAAAAGAATTTATAGCTTTTATAAAAACAGAAGAAAACTTAATGAAGTTAAGGGTGCAAGAGGCGAAATCAACTGCATCCCATACAGTATTACTGATGATTATAAGTACCATTCTTTTGTTGCTCATTGTTGTCGCCTTTGCTGTCTTTATGATTAAAGAGAAAGCTAAAGTCGAGGTAGCAAGCATGGCTAAGGATAGTTTTCTCGCTAACATGAGCCATGAAATACGTACACCCATGAACGGCGTGCTCGGCATGACCCAATTGCTTTTAGATACCCAACTCAATGCTGATCAAAAAGACTATGTTGATACCATCAACTGTTCAGGCAAAGCCCTACTTGAGATCATTAACGATATACTGGATTTCTCCAAGATAGAAGCGGGTATGCTTGATATAGAGCTTATTCCATTTAATTTACATAATGCGTTATTGGAAACAGTAGAGATATTAAATGGAAAATGCATAGATAAAGGCATTGAACTTATTGTTGATTACCCACCTGATTTAAATCACTATTTTATTGGCGACCCTGGCCGCATCAGGCAAATTTTGATGAATTTGATTGGTAATGCCATCAAATTTACTGATGCTGGACATGTTTTGGTTAAGATAAATGCACGGTCATCCAATGACGATATAACTGATATCTCCTTCTTTATTATTGATACTGGCATTGGTATTAGCGAGTTGATGCAACGCCGTTTATTTGATTCATTTACTCAAGCTGATGCCTCAACTACGCGTAAATATGGTGGTACAGGCCTAGGTTTGACTATAAGTAAACAGTTAGTTGAATTGATGGGCGGGCAAATTAATATTACTAGTCAACTTGGTCAGGGTTCGATCTTTCAATTTGATTTGTCATTGGCAATGTCTAAAACACAAGCAGAGCATATCCCGGTTGATATAGATTTCAATTCATTGCGTGTACTTGTCATTGACGATAATCAAATTAATCTGAATATATTATCCAAACAATTATCGAGTTGGCATATCCGTGCTGAAACAACGTTGTCCGCGGATGAGGCGATAGTGCAACTCAATCAAGCCATTTCGGATAACGATCCTTTTCAACTGTTATTGTCTGATTTTAACATGCCAATAATGACCGGAGCTGACTTAATTGTGAAAGTTAAGTCAGACCCTAAAACAGCGAACACCAAAGCAATTTTACTGAGCTCCTCGTCACGTCAACGAGGTGATGCAAAACATTATCATGAAATTGGTTTTAGTGGGTATTTAGATAAGCCCATCGACTTGACAATCTTGTACAAAATGATTTCGCTGGTATGGCAACACCTGCTAAATGGAACCGAGCCGGAACGAATAATTAGTAGACATACTGTATCAGATGCAGGCACACATTCACAATTAACGTTAAATACAAGTAACTTAAAAGCATTATTGGTTGAAGATAACATTGTTAATCAGATGGTTGCTAAAAAGTTATTAGAGAAGAATGGTTTAACGGTTGATATTGCTGCCAATGGCAAAGAAGGTCTAGAGATGCAAAGGCAATTCTCATACGACTTTATTTTCATGGATTGTCAGATGCCAGTCATGGATGGTTTTGAGGCAACAAAAGCGATCCGAGAAAGCGAGGAAGGTTCCGACAACAATCAAATTATAATCGCAATGACAGCTAATGCTGTTAAAGGGGATCGTGAATATTGTATCAAACAAGGCATGGATGATTACATTTCTAAACCTGTTGATAGGAATAAGTTACAATCGATTATTGATAAGTGGAGTTAAGGATATAGTCTATTGTAAGCGTCAGGTGATAGACACCTATCAAATCAAATCAAATCAAATCAAATCAAACTAAAGTAATTAAACTGACTCCCATCAATCATGGTGGGAGTCAGCAATGAAAAATCGAACACTAGAAGAATGGCGAGAGCTATTCAAACAACAAACAGCAGGAGATATGTCTGTCGCTGCATTTTGCAAAGAGCATAAGATCGGGCAAAGCTATTTTTATAAACGTAAAGTGATTTAAAAGTTCAAGTCAAGCATACATCATGCAATTTTATTAAGGTCAATCCGTCAACAAAAAACCACGTTCAACCTCAAAGCATAAAAAAACAATTTAAACAAACGCGTTAGGGCAAGGTGAATTATTTAACGAAGCGGAGCAGCTAGTTGATGAAGTACAAGTACCTGAAAAAGAAACCATCAGTTACACCAGAGCCAAGCCAAAAAGAAAACCATTACCCAAAGGCTTACCACGTGAAGTGATTGTTCATGATTTATCGGATGAAGAAAAAGTGTGTGACTGTTGCGGCCATGACTTACATCAAATGGGTGAAAAGAAAAGCGAGCAATTACTTATTATTTCGCCAGTGCGATACTTTATAGTTTAATTGAAACAGCTAAAGCTAATGGGCTCACACCGCTTAACTATCGGATGTTACTGCTTGAATAGTTACCAAAACAAGCAGACGACTTAGATTATTTGATGCCTTGGAATGTTGAGCTAGAGAACACCATTTAAAAAGCCAGGTGTCGATCTGCAGACGCTTACAATTGTTTTATTGTTTTATTGTTTTATTGTTTTTTGTTTAATGTCGCTATGTATTGATTAGGACTCATACCAAACCAGCGCTTAAATATCCTTCTAAAATTTGAAGGGTCGTTAAAGCCGAGTAGCTCAGTAATTTGATTGATACTTAAATCCGTTTCCGTTAGATAGTTTTGGGTCAGAGATTTTCTTACATCATCATAGATAGATTTATACGAAGAGTTTTCTTGATTGAGTTTACGATAGAGCGAGCGTTCAGACATGTTAAGTTTTTCTGCTATTTCTATTAGTGTCCAGTTTCTGGTATGTGACGAAAATAAAAAGCTGCGTACTTTCTCTGTTATTACATTATTTTGTTCATGCTGTATTTTGCGTTGTTGACATAATATTGCCGTATATTGATATAGATCGTGATTGTATAAAGGTGAAGGGGTTAACAAGATATCTTTTGGAATGTGATATTCGAAACGTGGAGAGGAAAAATTAACAAGATGATGAAAGTGTTTGATATAGGCATCAGGGTCTTTAGGCGCATAAGGCAAGTACAAACGGCCTCCAGTCATCGGGCAGTCAATAACGTCTTCTATACTTTTTTGAATACTCACCGCAGCCGTTTCATAATAAAAATCATGATAGCGCGCTGGTAACACCTTTCCTAATATTAAAATTATATGATTATCATTTTCTTCATGCGTAATAAGGCCAAAGGGGAGGCTATAAGCCGCATATTTCACAAACTGTTCAAGCATGCATTGAACATTTGGACTCGATAATAACAATATGCCAATGGTTCCATGGCTAGAGGTGTGTAATTTAGAGCCTAGATTGAAAGCTAATTTAGTGGATGAGAATTGAATTTTTTTAAGGACATTATGCAAAATGATATCTTGAGTCAAAGGCGTTATTTTGTATTCTGGGTCCTCAAGGTTTTGTAATGACAGATCTGTCCCCTTTATTGCCTCATGAACATTGTGAAAGTAAGGCTTAGCTTCTCTAATTAGCATCTGAGAATACAGTACAGGGATGTTAGTGCTAGGGTTAGATAGGCTCATATGATCATCCGATAAGGGAAAATACTCGCTTAACTGGCAGTTATTGACCTGTTAAGTTAGCGTAATCTAACACTAGTACCATTTTAATTACAATGCATAATATGAATCTAATGTAATAACAATAAATAAGAGGTGAGCAGCGATGAATGGTCCCAATAATAGCGTGGAGCGTTTATTTACTGATTTGAATATTGATCTAAAAATGCAGTCTGATCCTGTGATTATTCAAGACATTATTGAAAATGAAATGATGTTATCAAACTGCCATAATTTTATGAGTTTTTTTCAGCATGAGCTTGAAAATCCCGTTGATTTATCCGCAATGATTCAGCAAATACAGCTAGGGTTATACGCTAATCACCCAGCACTTATTGAGTTTATACAACATCTAAATGAAGAAGGGACGCTATCAAATACACAGGATTATCATTGTGAGATCGTAAAAATCATCAATTATATCTATGTGTTAAATAAACTAGTAGCTGAAATGCATAGGGATCCCTATTGGTGTAAAGAAATTATCGAGTTTGTTTTTTCACAAAGAAAAAATTACGGAATTAGAGAGAATAGTCTGTATTGTTTAATTGACAGCTACAAAGTTTGCAAAAATTGGTTTTTAGCCGTCAAAATTTCTTCGGTGAGTTTTGTTTTCAAGCGTTATTTAGGCCGACTAACTAGGAATGCTAATCGAACGACCCAGAATTCTGGTTATCTTGGGCAAGTGGCGTGGAGAACGTTATTAAATATTAATATATTAGAAGCTGCGTTGGCAGATGCGCTCTTTAAAAGATGGAAGAACGCAAAAGCAGGCTTAATATTGGTTATGTTCAATAATAGAAAAATGAATAATGATGACACTATGCGGTTTGGGCACTCTCAACAATGGGCGTCTTTATATCAAACTTGGAATTTGTCATTTATTACCACTGGTTTACCCCATCTCGATACCATGTACCCAAAACTCATAGCGCCAATTGTAGCAAATGCTAATCCAGAAAATTATATGCATAACCGTGTAGTGGCGTTGATGCTAACGTTTAATTGGTTGTTGATTCATATTAAAACTGATCGCCAAGATCCTATGGTAATAGCAGAAAATACAGAGCTGGCAGAAGTATGGGGCGCGATCAATTTAAAATACGCTAAAAAAATGTATCAAGCGGAAACCGGGAAAGAGTTTTCCAGTGTGAAGGGTGTATGTAAAGAGTATCTGCGTCGACTTTCGTGTCTGCTTAGAATTCGAAAATCGATATAATTACAATATGGTGAATCATAACGAGATACATCACGATAGATAAAGGCGGATAATTTTGAATGCTTTCTGTATGCAAATTCTTCATAAAACTATGGCAGTCGTTGCCATTTTATTTGTCTTAGGATTCACGTTGATTTCAATGAATACGGGAATTAATATTATTAAAAATGAAGATATTACCCATGCTTATGAAACATTAGTAAATATCGCAACATCAAAACAAGATCTGAACACCCCCCAAGTCGCTAGTCAAATTTCTCAAGCAGAAGTACAAATTGTGAATGGGTTGTATTTTAAAGCGATCAGGGAACTATCCTCGATTGAATATGCTTACGGTGAAGGAAGTTATATAGAGCCGTACATTGTTAACAACAATAAAACGGTCGTTGAAAAGAAAAACTTTGGCTTCCATATGATCTGCGGAGCGATTTGTTTGATGATGGGTTTCTTTCAATTTTGGCCGTATTTTAGACGAAAGTTTAGACGGATACATCGTGTATTCGGCAGTATTTTCATCGTCAGTGGCGCGTCGTTGTGCGTGAGCGTTTTCTTTTATTTGGTTTGGTCGGGCCCAGAAAAAACGTATGAGGCACTGACCGGTCAAGTAGGATTGTATACTCTGTCGGGTGTAACGCTTATGTCGATTGGGATATCCGTGTTTTATCTATTTAAGCGCCAATATAATAAACATATGGGCTGGATGGCAATTGCTTTAGGTTCATTTTTAACTGCTCCTTTTCAACGCTATGACTGGTTGGTATTGGCTGCTATGGATACCGAGCAAACTCATGCTGTGATTAATGGCCTTGTTGATGGGGTATTGTATACGCAGGCATACTTAGTCGCGTATCTTATATTCTTCATGAATCGTCATTACTCGCCCATTAGAAATAATTACACGCCGTCTATACAGCTATCAGCAATGAAAAAATATGCAATTATCGTACTTTCAGCTTTAGGATCTATCTCTGTGTTTTATTATTATGTTCTCAGCCAAGGCATGGCGGACTCTGGCGTTGTATTAAGTGTTGTGAATGAAAAAGCTTTTATAAAAGAAACGGCAGTAATTTTTAATCAAGGCGCTATGATGCCTTTCATGTTTGCAGCGTTCAGTGCGTTGATTATGTGGTTAGGGGCTTTGTTAGTGATCAAGCCGCAAGCATTAAAACAGGGTGCTAATTATAAACACTATATTTATGTCCTCGCCGGATTTGGGCTTGGGTGTATAGAGATCAACTGGGGTTTTAATATTGGCTACCCAACCATGCTGAACTCCCCAGGAGGAGGGCATTATGTTCTATGGGGGATATTGCACCTTGGGTTCTCGGTAGCGGTTCTATATGCCAGTCTAAAAAACAAGCAGAGTCTGTTACATGAATGGTTTAAGATGCTTTGGATCTTGTCATTTTTCTCAGTGGCGATATTTTGGATGGCGGGGACAATCTCTATGTTGGATGTTGTCCCGCAGCAGTATGTCGAAAGCCGACATTTATCAGTATTATTAGTAGCGGGGATAACCGAGGTGATTTTTCTCTTGGCGATGTTATCTGCAATCTACGGCGGTGCGACAGAAGAACGAGCCATTCATTAAGTAATGATTCTGAAGTTAGTAAACAGAATGTTGTGATTGTTACAATGAAGCGCTTCATGTTGTCGGTGTTGGGGCGCTTTTAAAGGCCAAATTAACTTTTTTTATTTTGGTTTGATAAGGAATGTTACTTTACTTGTTATATTGAAAGCCGCACTGCAGTGTTCATATTTTCAAGATATCAAAAAATATGTAGTGAATTTTTATAGCGACTATATTGTGACAACTGTATTGTGACTGTCACTTATTGTTTTGTTTATAGCGACTATATTGTGACAACTGTATTGTGACTGTCACTTATTGTTTTGACTTATTGTTTTTCCCCTTTAAAATCATCAGCTTTCATTCAGATAACGGCAGCGAATATATTAATCAATATGTAGCAAGATATGTAGCAAGATTACTGAAAAAATTATTCATTGAATTTACAAAATTACGTTCACGTCAGACAAATGAAAAGGTGAATTGCGAAGCAAGAGATAGTGCCCTGGGGTACAATGCTTTAGCGGAAAGTGTAAATGCTTCTATTATTAGGAAAACCTTAAGTTATCAGTATATTCCACAGAAATGGGCAGCAGAATTAAATACGTTTAATTTGAATTATCTTTTTCCTTACATCAACTTTCATAAGCCTTGTTTTTTCCAGAAATCATCACTGATAAAAAAGGCAAGCAACGAAAAATTTGTCCGGCTAAAAACATGATGACACCTTTTAAAAAATTAAAATCGATTCCCGATGCGAAAAAATACTTGAAATCCGACGTAATATTTGAAATAATAGAACAATTCGTGATGGAAATGAGTGACAATGAAGCAGTAAAACTTCTTCAAAAAGAACGAAGAAAACTATTTAATCAGATCTTTGAATCAGATAGATATTTAGCTTAAAAAGCTTATCTAATTTCAGGCTCATTTCTCAATTGGAATATACTTTTCCACGAATTACCGTTGCAAAGGCTGCCTCAAGATATCTAAGCCAACAAAATTTTAGCGAAACATTGACGATATTTGCTATTTCAATGTCGTATATGTGTAATTTAGAACAAGATCTTGTCTGTTATAGTGGTAATAGAATTAAAAGTTTATAAGGAAAAATACATGCTAATTATTCCAGAAATCCAGATACGGACAGGTAAAGTCGTTACTAACTCTATTGTCAATGGCACTGAAACAGTGCACGATATTTCACCTCTTGAAGCAATGAATAAATTTATTGATGAGGGCGCCGAAACTATCCAGATTATCGATCTCGACGCGGCAATAGCGAACGCCACAAATAACGAATCGTTAATAAAAGAACTTATTCAAAAAGCTGATATCCCATTACAGATTGGTGGTGGGATTAATACGTTAGTCAAAATGAACGACTGGTTCGAAGCCGGTGCGGCACGCTTGCTCGTTGGAACAATCGCAATCACCGATCGCCCGCTGCTGATCGAAGCGGCAAGCCGATATCCTGGCGGCATTATTGTACATCTAACAACACGTGATGGTCATGTCATCATAAATGGCGGAACAACTGAAACCATATTTAGACCAGAAGAGATGATCTATGAATTGCAAATGACAGGGATAGTTGGCGTGATCCATAAAGAAATTAAGGACAAAAGCTACCAGATAATAGAGGCTCTGGCCTTAACCGAAACGTTAAGTCACGATATTTCTATACCCGTATATACCAGCGGTACGGTAATGTCTCTAGATGATGTTTCTATGATACAACTAATGCCAAACATCAATGGTGCTGTCATCAGTCATGCATTATTCAGTAATGAACTATCTTTACCGGATATCATAGCCTTGGCACGTCAAAAACATAAAAGTCCAGATCCTGATTCCATTACACCAATTGTAAGAATGGGGCAACATCAAGTAATTCGAGCTTACCTTGCCGCTTATAATAGTTCTCAGGCCTCTCGGGTTTGGAATCTTTCTTTACGTAATCAGATAATTGAAGCCAATCCCTACATGGAAGTTCTAGTACCACAGACTGATCTTGATGTGGATGTCACTACAATTTCTCCACGAGAGATACAAGCGTATTACGAAGCTGAATTAGATAAATCAGATATCGTGATCGTCATCCTCGATGGTGTAGAGTCTAAGTCCTGGACCGGATATGAGTGTGGTTATGCTAGAGCGAAAGGGAAGTATATTTATGGTGTAACTTCAGATTACGAACTTAGTACTATCAACAAGCAGAGGTTTTCTGCTATGTGTGATGAGTTAATTCATTTTAATGCAAATGATGATGTTAGTGCATCAATCGACCAAATAGCACACAAACTTTGTACTCGAACTATGGTGCAAGATCATCAGCCTAGCTAAATTTAATTCGTGATCTCTCTTCCACTTCGCTGCTGGGTGAAGATTCAGACATTAAACTAAAAAACAATAAGTGACTGAAACAATAAGTGACTGTCACTTATTGTTGTCACTTATTTTTTTCTCGCAAAACTATTAGCCCCGCTTACTAGTCATAAAACCTAATCGCTCTTCTATTCCTAAATACTCATAAACACGCCTGGGATATTGCCCAGGTTTTAGAACGTTTTCAATTTTTATATCCGGGTAGTCCTGTAGGTTAATAATCAATGCTTGCAATACGGGGATTTCCGGATTATATAATAGTATTTCGGGGTTGAGAGTATCCCGCGGATCAACACTAACAACAAGTCCTATACTCTCGTCATTCAGTTTGACCACACTTCCAGGTGGATATACCCCTAATCTAGAAATAAACTTCTGCACCAATTGATTGTCTATCTGATTTGCAAATTTCGAATACATGGTTGCCATGGCAATTTTGGGCGTAAGAGCTTTCGTTATATCCGCCGGATTACATAAGTTGTCATACATGTTAGCAATGGTAACAATGCGAACCATTTGCGGAATTTCGTCCCCCTTATATTGATGTGGAAATCCACTACCATCAATAAATTCATGATGAAGCTCGATAATTTGCAGCACTTCTTCTGGGGTATCTTCAACCAGTTCACATAATCGACGCCCGATTTGCGCGTGCTGTTTGTATACTCCCATTTCTGCGTTATTAAGTTTTGTTTTTTTATTAAGAACTGGCCCTGGTAATTCGATTTTACCAACATCGTGAAGAAGTGCCCCTCGCGCTAACAGTCGAAGTTGATCACCTTTAATTCCTTGAACAGAAGCTAAACTCATACTGAGTACTGTGACGTTGACATTGTGATTGTACTGAGTGTGGTAGCCAGAACCGAGATTAACCAGATTGGTCAAAAGATCGTTTACGCTATCAAACTCTTTAACCATATTATCTACCAAGGTAATAGCGCTGTGAATGGCATTGGCAGGCTCTGTTTTTAACTCATGAGTAAGTTTTCTTAATCTAGTGGCTTGTTCTTTATATTTATTTGCCACATTACGGCGCTCTATTCTATATTTTTCTGCGCTTTCAATTTTTGCTGCTTTTGCTTGCCACTTTTCATCAGTAATACCTTTGCTTTTTTCCTTTGTTTCAAGACATTCCTCATTTTGCGATTTTTGTGCAAGCTTAATATCACTTTGATCAGGAAATACAGTCACTTCTTTTAACCCTATCTGCTTGATGACCGCTATGTCTGCCTTGCTACTAATTTTGAATTTTGAAAATAAAAATGGATGTTGAGTCCAAGAAACTTCCAAATCAACCATAAATCCAACCAGCAGTTTATCCACAGGTAGTTTAATTTTTTTGAGATCTTTCATTATTCTTTTTGCTTTTAGCGGGCTAACTAATACTAATAGTAGTTCATGTTGTGTAATTGAGCATACGATAGGTGTTATTTAAATTAAATATGTTCATTCATGTAATTTAGTTTGATTGCAGCATTCGGCTATTTACGAACATTGGATATTATTCGCCCTGACCCTCATTAATCTACCCTCATTAATATATAGGTGGATTTTAGCTTTTCCACCGAAGGGTTCTGGGCGATGTCCCCAAAACCCAATTAGCTCGAAACATTCTTAAATATAATGAGGATGAATACCCTTCTCCTCAGTACTGTAAATCGACAAAGAGGGCTCGGAGCAAAACTATTGATAGAAAAAAAATAGACATTCTAACTAGAGCGTTATTTACTAAAGAAAATAAATATTAAGTCGATAAGTTTCGGCTAGTATTGTTAATGGTGAGCTGATGCAGACTTTACTGCCGCTATTAAAGATTTACACGTAGATTACAAAGTAACAGATCAATTATTTATGGTTTTTTTTGAACTGTTTTTAATTTTTTAAAACCTTGTGTAAATAATCGAATTAAAGTACAGATAAATGGAGAGATTATGATGAAATTAACTATAGGTAAAAAATTAAGTTTTGGTTTTGGTTTGGTCATGACGTTGATGATTATTAACGCGTTCATAGGGCGAATAAAAACCGATGAACTTTCTGCCGTACAACATCGTTTAACTGACTTACGCACACCAACAGTATTAGCTGGGCGTGACATGCTCAATGGCATTAATGCCTCTTTAGCCGCGTTGAGGGGGTATATGATACTAGGGGATAACTCTAAAAAAGCAGAGTTATTCATATCTAAAAGGCGCGATGCATGGAAGGGGATAGATTCGGCACAAGACCAGTTTAACCGTTTTGCGGAGAATTGGACCGACCCAAATAATGTGCAGGCCCTGAATACCATCAAACTTGATTTAGGCAAGTTTCGTAAGGCTCAGCAAGAGATTGAGAGTATTGCGCATACTAATGAAAATATTCCGGCGTTTAATATGTTGATAAAGCAAGCGGCGCCAACAGCAGGGGTGATTTTAGACAAAATCACCCTCATTATTGAAGAAGAATCGACTCTAAAAGCCAACTCTGAACGTAAAAATTTGCTAAAAAATCTAGCTGACAATCGGGGATCCTTTGCGATTGGATTAGCGAATATTCGTGCCTTTTTACTCTCAGGTGATACCCAGTTTCGTGATCAATTTCTGGCTAAATGGGAGATAAATGAACTTAGTGTTACCAAGATAAATACGATGATACGCCTATTCACGCCTACCCAATTACGGAACTGGCGGTCATTGTTAGCCTCAAGGGTCGCGTTTTCAGGTTTGCCGATTGAAATGTTTAAGTTAAGAACAGCGGATGACTGGAATAAAGCCAATTATTGGTTGGGTACAAAGGCGGCGCCAATCGCAAAGGAAATCGTGGTTTTATTAGAGCAGATGAAAAAATCGCAGGAAGCTCTGATGCTGATAGACATTAACGAACTTAATATAGTGAGTGATTCACTTAAGCTCATACAAGTGATGGTTACTTTGATTGCTATTGCTTTAAGTATGGGTATCACCATTCTTATCATCCGTAGCTTAATGGGGCAGTTAGGGGGTGAACCAGAAGAGGTTTTAGAGTTGGCAGAAAGAATTTCTCAGGGGGATTTAACGCAGAATTTAACAACTAATGGTAAAACCAGAGTCGGCGTTTATGCGGCCATGGTAGACATGCAGCAAAAACTGATCGATGTCATTCAGCATATTCAAGGCAATACCAGTCAGATTTCACATGCCGCTGCTCAGGTCAGTGGCACGGCTAGCACATTGAGTCAAGCCACTAGTGAACAAGCGGCCAGTGTCGAAGAGGTCAGTGCTTCAGTAGAGGAAATCGGGGCCTCCATTCGTCAAAACAGTGACAATTCGCAAACTACTGACAAAATTGCCAGTGAGTCGGCCCTTGCCGCGACTGACGGCGGCAAGGCCGTGGCGGAAACGGTTGTGGCGATGAAGCAAATTACAGAGAAAATTTCTATTATTGAAGACATCGCCTATCAAACCAATATGCTAGCCTTGAATGCGGCAATCGAAGCCGCACGTGCAGGGGAACATGGTAAAGGTTTTCAGGTGGTTGCCGCCGAAGTGAGAAAACTGGCGTCACGCAGCCAACAGGCCTCTTCCGAAATCAATACGCTTACCGCAGATACTATGAAGGTGGCAAGAAAGGCGGGTGTCTTGTTGGAAAAAATGGTGCCAGATATCACCAAAACAGCTAAGTTGATTCAAGAAATCAGCGCAGCCTCTGAAGAACAATCTAGTGGCGCTGGTCAGATCAACAGTGCCATGCAGCAACTCGATAAGGTGACTCAGCAAAATGCAGCCGGATCCGAAGAGCTCGCAGCTACCGCAGAGGAGATGCAATCCCAATCTGAAAATTTACAACAAGTCGTCTCCTTTTTCCGCCTTGAGGGACAGGAAACCGCAAACAAAGGTGTGAGGGAGGCATTGTCCTCAAATAATTCGATAAACAGCCTGAATACAATTAGTGCCAAGGGGATAATGAGTTTGATGAAAGCAAGTTAGAACGCTTCAAAACTCTAGATATTATCAATATCTAGAGTCAGATAACCACAGCGGTCACGAGCCTACGGAACAGTTGTATGACTTAGGTAAAAAGCATAAGTCAGCGGAATTTAAACAAGTTAGCCTAATTTGATGGGATGTTTCAATCCAATATTGTCAAACACAAACAATAAGTGACCAAACAATAAGTGACAGTCACTTATTGTTTGGTTAGCGGAAGGACAGATTCTTTATCAAAAGCCATTACGCCAAGTTGAATAGTTGCAATGTTGGGCTTGTCATCTTTTTCAGATTTTCCAACAGAAACCACGAAAGAAAAATCAGGTAAGTTAGCTGCAAAGATTGATTGTGAAAATAGTAATACATTAATAAATCCAATATATTTATACATTCTTATTTCCTTCGTTGGA
>Ga0307492_10000467_pt1 | contig 17235 bp, 15 predicted proteins | sample SI3LmetaG_FD_202365 | JGI IMG/M metagenome (GOLD analysis project Ga0307492, IMG submission 202365) | Sea-ice brine microbial communities from Beaufort Sea near Barrow, Alaska, United States - SI3L | ecosystem: Environmental > Aquatic > Marine > Coastal | place: USA: Alaska | collected 2017-05-06 | reverse complement strand
GTTTCAGCATTTGCTAAAACTTGCTTAGCGATAGGCTGCGTCATAATAAAAATGGTTGGTTTAATATTTGTTGGAAACTGGTGAGCCCGTTTTACATCAGCTCCACGACTAACTTGTATATAAACAGCCAATTCATCACCATCATTTTTTGCGATTATTTGATCAAGAATGCCTCGCCAATCTGTCGACTCAATTTTAATTTGAATTTTTGAAAGACCGTCTAACATACGTTGAATATGTAAATCAAAACCAACAGGGCAACATTTATAATAAGGGATAAATTCGTAAATACTATCACCAAAAAGAAACCCTCTATCAAGGGGGGAGATCTTAGCGTCTTCTATTGGCATGAATTCGCCATTTAAATAAGCTATGGACATATTAGTTTCCTTTTTTATGGGTTTTATAACTCGTGATTACGAGCCAAGTAAATATTCCTTTAACAGATTAAAGTCAGCATCTAATTCTTTCGATAGAATTTTTTTATTAACACAAGCTTCAAGTTCAGGAGGTAAAGGTAAATCCAAGTCTAAAATTTCATCAACAGAATCTTTAAATTTTGCAGGATGAGCTGTTCCTAAGAATATTCCGATTTCATCTGCTTTAAGCGATTGATTTAAACCGAAATAGGCAACCGACGCATGAGGTTCACTGACATAACCTTTAACATTCAATGCTCTTAAAGATGTTCTAGTTTCACTCTCAGTTGCAGAGCAGCCAGATAAATCATTCTTATTAAACTGCGCCGATTCAATCATATACTCAATGCGAGGCCAATTATTAGGTTCGCTGACATCCATCGCATTTGATATTGTCGGAATAGTCTCTTTAGGCTCCCACTTTCCGCTAACTAAATATCGGGGCACCGTGTCGTTCACATTGGTAGTCGCAATGAAACGTTTAATTGGAGCACCTAAAATTTTTGCTATAATCCCCGCAGTAAGGTTACCAAAATTGCCGCTTGGAACAGAAACCACAACATCATTTCGTTTTTCTTTAGGCAACTGAGATATTGCATCAAAGTAATAGCAAACCTGAGCAAGTAGACGACTAATATTAATCGAATTAGCCGAATTAAGTCCTATAGTTTTTACAAGTTCTTGGTCATCAAAGCTTTGCTTAACTAGTTTTTGGCAGTCATCAAAAGTACCATTAACTGACAATGTCCGAATGTTCTCTCCTAAAGTAGTAAACATTTTTTCTTGTAAAATACTTATCTTTCCTTTTGGATATAAAATAACCACGTCTATATTGTCGATCCCATAAAATGCCTCGGCAACAGCTGCTCCTGTATCGCCCGATGTTGCAGTAAGAATTGTGATTTTTTCTCCATTGGCAAATTCTTGTAAACAACTTGCCATAAAAGTAGCACCAAAATCTTTAAAGGCTAATGTCGGTCCATGAAAAAGTTCTAAACAATAATTTTGATCATCCACAGCGACTAATTTTGATGGAAAAGCGAAAGTTTTATCCAATACTTTTGTTAGTTGTTCTTCAGAAAGGTTCTCGCTAACAAAATTTGAAAGTATTTTAAAGTTTCTCTCTTTTGTTGGCAGAGATAATAATGATTCAATATCATCAAGCGCTTTTATTTTTTTAGGAAAAAATAAACCTTGATTATCCCCTAAACCTGTTCTTACCGCAGTTGAAAAGCTAACTACTTGTTCATTTTTCTTAAGGTTATAATATTTCATTTATTTTTCTCCTGTCTCAGGTAAAGTGTCTAAGTCAGTTTGCCAATTTTAATATTTTTAGTGATATGTAAAAATATAATTTATACTACCAATTAGATAACATTCCTTGTGACTCAGATGATTCTCGCACCAATCAGATCAGCTTTACAAATTTCAACAATCGAATTTACGGAAGTTGCATACTGTTCACACATGATTTGTTTTGCTTTTTCTGCTATTTCTATTGAATCGGCAACGGCAAATATCGTCGGCCCCGAACCAGAAATGCCCACAGATAAGCAACTGTTAGTTAATAATGTTTCTTTACTTTCTCTAAAATTATCCAATAACGATTCACGATAAGGCTCCGCTATCTGGTCGGTTAATAAAGAAAATGCCTGATGCTTATCTTGGCGATGACACGCATCGATAAATCCCGCGATATTTTGGCAAGATTTAATTAGTGTTTTTATCGGATATTCTTTCGGCAATATTTCTCTCGCTTTGCGAGTACTCACTTCAATGTCGGGGTAAGCAATAATCCAAAAACAATCTTGAAAAGTGGGTAGCGATTGACAATTTTTACTAATATCTTCACTTAACATTAACTGCAATCCACCTAAAAAACAGGGAGCAATATTATCGTAATGCGTACTTCCTGTTATAACATATTCTAACTCACCCATCATTAACAAAAGCTCATCATTTGAAAACGGCTTACTGTAAAACTCATTGAGGGCAACGAGCGCTGCAACTATAGAGCAAGAACTTGAGCCCAAGCCACTGCAAATTGGAATGTTTTTTTCTAAAATCAAGTCTACGTTTACTAGCCGACCACCGCGAGAAACAAATGCTTGATTGAAGTTAACAAGCGCCTGCCAAACAATATTATCTTTTACGTCATTAGGCAAAGTATGGTGGTGACTACCTTGCTGAATCAAGCTATCATGATTTTTTGAAGCAGTTTTAATATGAACGATGTCACCTATCAATTTATCATTGCCACTATTTTTGTCATGCTTGGATATTGGTGAAAGCGCCATTCCCAAAGAATCAAAACCGACGCTAATATTACCGATAGAGATAGGCGCAAAAACACTTATTAGACTATCCGAAGCTTTAAATTGACTCAGGTCAGATTGATTATTCATTTTATTCTAAATCCCATACTAGTGTTCTCAATAAATCGGCAAATAATCCCGCAGCCGTTACCTCAGATCCGGCACCATATCCTCTAATAACAAAAGGGACAGGATTGTAATACCTTGTATGCATTGCAATTGCATTTTCACCATTTTTAACCGCAAATAAAGGATGACGACTATCAACGGATTGAATGCTAACCTGACACTTTCCATTAGTTATTTTTGCCACATAACGCAAAACTTTATTTTCTGATTCAGCTAGCTTAACTCTTTTATCAATTTCCGCATCGACTGCAGGTAGTTTGCGTAAAAATATTGAAGCATTTTGTTCATTGGCTAATGCCTCGGGTACAACCGACTCCAAATCAATATCATCAAGCTCTAATTTAAGACCTGCTTCTCTTGCGATAATTAACACTTTTCGCGCTATATCAAGACCACTAAGATCTTCCGCCGGATTTGGCTCAGTATATCCCAACTTCTGCGCCTTTAACGTCGCTTCAGATAAAGAGAATCCTTCATGTAGCAGTCCAAAAATATATGAAAGCGAACCAGATAATACTCCTTCAAAAACCTCTAACTCATCACCTGCACCTAATAGGCTCTGGAGATTATCAATCACAGGTAACCCGGCTCCAACGTTAGTTTCATATAAGAAACGACGTTTATGCTTCAATGCTGCTTTACGGATCCGCTGATAATATTCAAAAGATGCCGTATTGGCTTTTTTATTGGCTGCTACTAAATGAAATTTTGCTGCCAAAATCTGATCACTTTGCATGGCAATCGTTGAGTTACTGGTTACATCAACAATCACTGGGTTTAATAGGTGATTATCATCGACGAATTGCTTTAATATATCAAGAGAGTAGCTATCAGCAGAAGACAGCAAGTTGTCTCTCCACCCTTCACTTAAATCAATTCCTTTGCTATTGAGTAATATTTTCTTACTACTTGCAATACCATAAACGACTAGGTCAATATTTTTCTGCAATAAATAGTTTTGCTGACGTTTAATTTGCTCAAGTAATTCAGAGCCTACAGTTCCACAGCCGATTATAAACGCGTCGATACTCGCTCTCTGTACAAAGAGGTTCCGATGACACACGCTTACTGCATCATCCGTCCGCTGACTTCTAACCACTGCTGATATACTTCGCTCAGAAGAATCTTGCGCGATCGCTATAATATTCACGCCTGCCTGCGATAATGAAGAAAAGAACTTGGCCGCGATACCTTTTTGTTGCTGCATTTGGTCGCCAACTAAAGATACAACGGATAAGTCGTACATCACTTGGATAGGATCGACTCGTAGATTTTGTAACTCTAGTTCAAACTCTTCCTTTAAGCATTCTTCCGCTAATTTAACTTGCTCGCTGGAAACACATAAACTAATACGATAGGCCGCAGATGATTGACTAATCAATATTACTTGAACGTTCGCTTTATCTAGTGAGGCAAAAATACGATTAGTTAGCCCTAATTTAGCTTTCATACCTGGGCCAGATACATTTAACATGGCAACGTTATTTAAACTGGCTACCGCTTTTACTTTTACTTCGTTATTCGCTTTTTTAGAAATGAGTGTTCCAGGGCGCTCAGGTGCCAATGAGTTTTTAATCAAACAAGGAATATCATTCAAACTTAATGGTGTAATAGTTTTAGGATGTAATATTTTTGCACCAAAATAGGATAATTCAATCGCTTCATTAAATGTCATTTGCTTTACTAGTTCAGCTTCAGCGACTAATCTTGGATCCGCGTTGTAAACACCATCAACATCCGTCCAAATTTCACATATCTTAGCTTTTATACAGACCGCTAAAATTGCCGCGGAATAGTCCGACCCATTTCGACCTAATGTGACTGTTGTGCCATTACTAGAAACCCCTACGAAACCTGGCATCAAAGAGATGGAATTAAAATTTTGATAGTTTTGGCTAAATTTTTCTTTTGAGGTAGGTAAATTTGCTAAAGTATCACCGGTTTGCTTTTCGGCCACTAGAAATTTTTCTGGCTCAATGAAAGTAAGTTCGACTTTCTTTTTTGAAAAAATCCAAGCTAAAAATAGAATACTTAACCTCTCCCCAAAAGTTAATATTTGGGCTTCTGTTTGTTCAGGGCAATGTCCGAGTAATTTGACCCCTTCAATTAATTGATTGAGTTTTTCAAAATTATTGATAACCCTATTTTGTAATGATGCATCCTCCACAGCAAATTCATCTTCAATCTCTTTTGCAATTTGGTAAAGCGAATCACTGAGCTCTTGTAATTGTTGAACCGTCTCATTTTTTTGATTCAGGGAGGTAACTAAAGCAACCAACTGATTAGTGATACCACCCGGTGCAGATACAACAATAGCCACCTTACTGATTAATTCACTCGTGTTTGCAACTTGGTTTTCAATGATAGAAACCACAGAGAGTATTTTCTTTGCCGTTGCTAAAGACGAACCGCCAAATTTAAGAACTTTCATATTCATTTCTCATTCTAAGAATTTTTTTACTTTAATAAATCTCATATCGCCACACTAATAGAGCAATCCTAACCACCTTGCTTGAACATCTTACCGCCATCCGTGGCTCTTTACGGAATTGCCTACATGGACCTAGGTACCTAGGATTTGCCTGGAGCAAAAACCCTGACCATCTATCCATAGATATAAAAAAACCCGTGAATCTTGAAAGAGTCACGGGTTTTATTTTTCTTATCAACCAGTGCTCAGTTCAAACGAGAGCCAATATTCGTACCCGTGCCAATATTACTGTTACCTGAGAATTCAAAGCTTCTAATAGACAGATGTAATAGCACACGCGTTAGCAAGCGAGCAAAAATCACTATATTCTTTTTTATTTCAATCAATTTGTTCATAACTTAACTTTGAACCCTGATGCTTGTTCTGTCAATCTGATTCATAGCAATCAGATATAGTTTCTGGTTATATGTTTATATTCTAATCATTAAATTACCTGCTAACTGAATAAATAGGTATAGATCATTTAGTTATGTCGTATTGCTTTAACTTGCTTTAATAAATGTAAACAACTAAATTTACACCATGCAAACAGTTAATAGATATACCTTAGTGATTATAAACCTCCTCCTCGGTAACTCGATGGGGTGATTTTCGATGTTTAATTAAAAACAAGTTAATAACTACAGCCCCGAAACCTAATAAGCTTCGGGGCTTTTTTATATCCATGGATGGATGGTATGCAGTAAAGAGCAATGGATGGCGGTACTGCGATATCCATGGATGGCGGTACTACAATATTTATGCATGGAGAGTAATTTTTTTGCTCCTTAGCTTTGAAATAAATTTAACGACGATGACTAACTCAAACATATCGATACTAAACGTCAATGTGATTACACGTAAAAAGGAAATATATTATGATCCCACAAAATATTCATCAAATCAAAAATAAGCATAATGATCACCATCAGAGCTTTCACAGGTCCTCTCATTATTTTCGTGTATCTCAACCAGATTACGATAAAACACTCGGCACAAAAAATGAAAGGAACCCCTCTAAACAGCAAATAATTGATGTTTTTGAATTTGAACCTGTCGGCTTTATGAGTCACGGACGTTGGTAAAACGGTTGTAAGTACTGTTAGTTAAGATTATTGGTAAAGACGTGAGATTAATAAAATAAAATGAAAAGTAATTCGCTAGATAAAACATTGTTCGACAAAGTTTGGCAAAAACATATTGTTAAATCAGAAACGCATGAAACACCAGCAATATTATATATCGACATTCATTTGATCCATGAGGTCACATCGCCACAGGCATTTCAAATGCTACGAGAAAAGAAATTAAAATTGAGATGCCCTAATCAAACATTCGCAACAATGGATCATTCTACGCCGACGACAAAAGCTGATACCAACGGAAACTATACATTTAATGGGACCGCAGAAAAAAATCAAGTTGAACAATTAGAAAATAATTGTAAAGAGTTTAATGTACCCATTTTTGAATTAGGTAATAAAAAACAAGGTATCGTTCATGTCATTGGACCGGAGCTTGGCATAACTCAACCGGGTAAAACGATAGTATGCGGCGATAGCCACACTAGCACCCACGGCGCATTTGGTGCATTAGCTTTTGGTATAGGCACTAGCGAAGTTGGTTTTGTTTTTGCCACTCAAGCATTGCCACAAAGAAAGCCAAAAACATTTGGTATCGAAATCAATGGCGTATTATCAAAAGGTACTACCGCAAAAGACGTTATATTGCACATTATTCAACAAATAGGAATTGGCGGAGCAACAGGCCATGTTATCGAATATTTTGGTTCAACCATTACTGCGATGTCGATGGATGAGCGAATGACAGTTTGTAATATGTCGATTGAAGCAGGAGCTAGAGCAGGAATGATAGCACCTGATGAAACTACCTTTAGCTACCTAGAAGGGAAAGAATATTCACCTAAAGGCGATGACTGGGAAAAAGCAATTGATGATTGGAAATGTTTAAAAACAGATCATGATGCGTCTTTTGACCAACATATAGTTATTGATGCAAAAACTATTTCGCCAATGATTACCTATGGCACTAATCCTCAAATGGGAATCAAAATCGAACAAACAATTCCCATAAAAAATGAAAAACAAGCGCTACAATATATGGGATTTAAAGAAAATGAAGTAATGTTAGGAAAGCCAGTTGATGTAGTTTTTATAGGGAGTTGTACTAATTCTCGAATTAGTGATTTAAGAGATGCCGCAAGCATCATGCAAAATAAAAAGATCCCTCACAGTGTCCGTTGCTTAATCGTCCCAGGCTCTCATCACATCAAACAACAAGCCGAAGAAGAAGGCTTAGATAAATTATTTATTAGCGCGGGTGCGGAATGGCGTGAACCTGGTTGCTCAATGTGTCTAGGTATGAACGGTGATATTATTCAACCTGGGCAAATTTGTATTAGTACTAGCAATCGAAATTTTGAAGGGCGCCAAGGTAAAGGCGGACGGACATTATTAGCTAGTCCACTAACAGCAGCGGCGGCAGCTATAGCGGGAAAAATCATTGATCCAAGAAGTGTTTTAAAACAACCAGAGGTGGCCCAATGATAGCTTTTAATACAATCAGTTCGATACTTTCTGTTATCAACATTGACAATATTGATACGGATCAAATTATTGCTTCCGATCATTTAAAAACAACCAGTAAAGAAGGCCTTGGTCAGTATCTTTTTTCTGATTGGCGGTATTTAGCTGATGGAACTGAGAATTCAGATTTTGTGCTAAATGATCCCAAATTAAATAATTCTCAGATTATCGTCGCCGGTGATAATTTTGGTTGTGGCTCATCACGGGAGCATGCTCCTTGGGCACTATTGGATTTTGGTATTCGTGTTGTTATCAGTAGTTCTATGGCCGATATATTTTCTAATAACTCCGTTAAAAATGGCTTGCTAACTATTCAAGTCAGCACTGATGAACATCGATATTTATTATCTAAAAATGGTGCATCTATCCAAGTCGATCTGCTTGAACAAGTGATAACTTGTGATTCAAGAACGATCAGTTTTCAGATAGAACCATTTGCAAAATATTGCTTAACTAACGGTTTCGATCAATTGGATTTTTTAATGGAACATTTAAAAGATATAGAAAAGTATGAGGTTCAACTGTGAAATTTAATATTGTCTGTTTACCTGGTGACGGTATAGGTCCAGAAGTTTCTTCAGCCGTAGACAACATTTTAAGAGCCATTGAAGTTAAATACGGCCACCAATTTAATATAAAAAATCACCTAATAGGTGGTGCAGCAATAGATGAAACTGGTGACCCATTGCCTGCAGAGACATTGGCAGCTTGCAAAAATTCCGATGCTATTTTTCTAGCCGCCATCGGTGGGCCGAAATGGGACCAATCCTCAGTTAGACCCGAGCAAGGTCTTTTAAAATTAAGATCTGAATTAGACGTTTTTGCAAATGTTAGACCACTAACTATGTTTAAAAAATTACAAGACGCCTCGCCATTAAAACCAGAAATATTAGCAGGTACTGATTTTACAATTGTTCGTGAACTAACCGGTGGCATTTATTTTGGAAAACGCTCAAGAGTGAATTTAGCGAGCAATCATGAATACGCCACAGATGAATGTAAATATTCGGTAATGGAAGTTAAACGTATAGCAAAAGTTGCCTTTGAGCTAGCTATGCAACGAGATAAAAAGTTAACCTCTGTTGATAAAGCTAATGTTTTAGAAACCTCAAAATTATGGAGAGAAACCGTCACTTGCATTGGTCAACAAGACTATCCAGAAGTGGAACTGAAGCATCAATTAGTTGACTCCTGCGCAATGAAATTAATTCAATCACCATCGGAGTTTGATGTCATTTTAACCGAGAATTTATTCGGTGATATTTTGTCGGATGAAGCCAGTGTGTTGGCTGGTTCAATGGGTCTTTTAGCCTCGTCATCTATTGGCGTAAAATATGGACTATTTGAACCGATTCATGGATCGGCACCTGATATTGCAGGAAAAGGTATTGCTAACCCTTACGCAAGTATTTTAAGTATAGCCATGATGTTACGCTGGTTAAATTTGACTGACGAAGCTGATACTGTTGAAGAGGCAGTCTCTAAAGCAATAGATAAAGGCATTCTAACTTGTGATCTTGACCCTACAAGTAAGGTGACTACAAAACAAGCGATTAATGCAGTCGTAAGCGCAATACAAAAACATTAAGATACTTTTAGATTATAAATAGGTTTATAGACATGACTAAAGATAACGTCATTATTTTTGACACCACTTTACGAGATGGTGAGCAAGCCTTACAAGCTAGCTTAAGTTCACGAGAGAAATTACAAATTGCGTTTGCACTAGAACGTTTAGGTGTGGATATTATTGAGGCTGGATTTCCAGTTTCTTCACCCGGTGATTTTTCTTCTGTTCAGACTATTGGGAAAGAAATTAAAAACAGTCGAATTGCAGGACTAGCTCGAGTGATAGACAAAGATATTGATGCGGTAGCAGAAGCTTTAAAAGTTGCAGCTCAATTTAGAATACATACTTTTGTAGCGACTTCCACTATTCATATTGAGAAAAAACTTAAAAAAGAGTTCGGGCAAGTCATAGAAATGGCAACCCGAGCAATCAAACGCGCTAGAAATTATACCGATGATGTTGAATTTTCTTGTGAAGATGCCGGGCGCACGCCTATTGATGATTTATGTAGAATGGTTGAGCAAGCCATTTTAGCTGGCGCAACTACCATTAATATTCCCGATACGGTTGGTTATACATTACCTTCAGAGTTTGGCGGGATAATCAGCACTTTATTTAATCGAGTACCAAATATTGATCAAGCAATAATCTCTGTACATTGTCACGATGACTTAGGATTATCAGTTGCTAATTCGATTGCCGCGATTCAATCAGGCGCAAGACAAATTGAATGTACCGTGAATGGAATTGGTGAACGTGCAGGTAATTGCTCGTTAGAAGAAGTGGTGATGATTTTAAATACTCGTGCTGATCATTTAAATTTAAAAACAAATATTAATCCAAAAGAAATACATAGAACCAGTCAGTTAGTTGCTAATCTTTGCAATATGCCTATTCAAGCAAATAAGGCTATAGTTGGCGCTAACGCATTTAGTCATTCATCCGGCATACATCAAGATGGTGTTTTAAAAAACCAAAATACTTATGAAATTATGACGCCCGAAACCGTAGGGTTAAATACCAATAGCTTAAACCTAACTTCTCGGTCAGGTCGGCACGTTATTACGCATCGTTTACAAGATTTAGGTTATGACAAAAACGACTATGACTTAGAAAAATTATATGAGCGATTTGTAAGATTAGCGGATAAAAAGGGGCAAGTGTTTGATTATGATTTAGAGGCTTTAGTTTTTTTTACTAACCTTGATGAGGAAGGTGATTTTTATTCGCTCGAGTCCCTTAACGTGCAGTCCGGTTTAAAAGATACCTCCACCGCTACTGTTGCATTGTATTGTGGCGAACAACTGATTACCGAAGCCGCTATTGGAAATGGACCTATCAATTCAATTTGCCGATGTATCAGTCGCATTAGCGGATATACCATTGAAATTAAAGACTTTAAAGTCGCCTCAACCTCACAGGGTACCGATGCGCTTGGTCAAGTGAATATTATTGCGGAGTTTAAAAATGACTCAAATAGCAAAGTTTTCCATGGAATGGGGTTAGCTACCGATATTATTCGCTCTTCGACTTATGCGTTAATCCGAATAGCCAATGATATTCGATGTTCCGAAAAAGTACATGAACTTAGGGAAACAAATGCTTAACTGATCAATGTCTATAGAGTTTGCTAATATTCTAATACTCTTTTAACATACTCTCATCTGATCTTCGTATTAAGTCGAAAGCATGAAAAAACCACTTTTTTATCTAATTATGGTCATTTTGACCCTTTTGATTGGTTTCCTAATTTTTGGAAACCAAGAACATCAACCGCTTACCGAGCAAGAAATACAAAAGCTTTCTCAAACCTTTGGAGACAAATTTTCTGAAATGAGAAAGTCTCAACAAAACGATCAACCAAGCAGTAACAAAATTAACACTCCCGAGCCAAAGGTCGAAACCCAAAATACCCAAGCTATCATTGGAGTCATATATAAAAAACAAGGCTCAACTTGGTTTATTAAAGCTAAAGATAATCAACAGCGTATTAATCAAATAACAGAAAAATTTAAGCAGTATTTTTTGACTAACCTCAAATTCGATGACAATCAACAACCTCAATTTGACCATTTGCCTAAAGATGCAAAGAGTGGCAGTAAGTCTTCAATGAGATATGCGACTTTCATGATTGACGGAATTGAGGTTTCGGTCATTAACCTACCAGGCGACCAAGATACATTTTCTAACGTCAAACGATGGATGGGGCAAGTGGGTTTAAACGAAAAATCACCGATCTCTATGCAGTTTTTGGATGATAAAAGTACTATATTTGTAAAAATGCCGAAATAACTAATTTGCGAGGGTTAATTTACTCATACAAACCCAAAACTATCATTTTTATTCAGTTAGCTTTGATAAAAATTTGGAATCTACTTCTAAATCAAATATCACTTTTTAAATTAAACATTTTAACTAACCGAAAAATAATTTCGCCTTAACCTATTGATATCAAATGAAAATTAGCATTAAACCATATTTAAGTTATCAAATGGCCTTGCTGTTGTTTTCGCACTGTTATTTATTTTCGGAATATTAGATTTATATAATAAAACTCAATAAATATGTACAATAGAAAAGACTCATCATTTGATGCAAGAAAGAGTGCATTGGTGCCTAAACCCCGCACTAATTTGACCCGATATCACGGGGTATTAGCCCCCAACAGTCAACACCGAAGCAAGGTGACACCAGCAAAACGAGGAAAAGGCAGCAAAAAGCAAAAAAATAAAGCGCTTTCAGTGGAAAAACATAAGGAAATGACATGGGCTCACCGGCTAAAGCGAGTCTTTAATATCGACATCACTCTTTGCAGTCGTTGTAGCGGGGCAGTCAGGATTATCGCTTGTATCGAAGATCCGGTGGTGATCCGCAAAATCCTGGAGCATTTGAATAAGAAGTGCAGACCATCGGTTTTGGTTAATCGACTTCCAGAACCTCGAGCACCGCCACAGTTTGAGTTATTCGATTAAAATAAGGCTGTAAAAATAACGAAAATACTGCTTACGGGAGGCTGGTAGATATTATTTAGATCAAAGGTTCATAATTCGGTGTTTTTTGCACAATTATGCGACTATTTTACCGGTTGATCCGAGTGGTTTCATAAAAACCTCTAGTAAAATATTGTTAGAGTCATATTGACTGTGGTAGATTTAGTGAAAACGAGGAATTAATACTTCCTATACTCTTAACATACAGCAGCCTGGTGCAATGTCACTGAAACCTGACGACGACCAAGTGACTTATGTGGACGAAGCAGTATTACAGCAGTTGGTTCGCGACACCTCCGCGGACATCGTTCAGGAATTGTTGCTGGGCTATATCGAAGACACTCAAGAGCGATTGCGACAGATAAAAAGCGCAGTCAGCCAGACCGATGTAGGGAAGCTGGTACTCGAAGTCCATACTCTACTCAAATGCTTCCTTTTTGGGTAAGATTAAAATAGTCAGCGATTACCTTGTAGGTAGCACCAAAATACTTTATCGCCTAAAACACCTAATAGATTTCCTTTGCCATAAAATCATGTAATATCTTCATATATTACAATATACATGACCCCTTATTTTCAGAATTGCTAATGTGATTAGCGCCGATTTACCGATACTAGGGCAATTGAAGGCGGGTGATCAAATAAACTTCACATTGGTCACTCAATTTTTTGCTGAAAAAATATTCGCAGAAGTTCAAGGATTTCAGAAGAATATGATGAGTTAACAGGATCTTGACAGAGAACTATTGTAACAGCCTATACCGGCTGAAAAGTGCCATTTTCGACCGTAGAGACAACGGTACTTTAGGTAGTATTTTTCTCGAAAGCAGCCAGTCAGCCCCCTAAGCTCATCGGCAAAAATTTCGTGTAGCGTGATTTTTGTCCGATGCTGCGTTTTATGAGTGGTGATTAAAGTAATTTTCTTGAATAGCAAAACTATATTTCTCTGTCTTTAAGTTTCATTATTTTAGACTGATATATATTGAATAGTAAGTACTTAGTACGACCTAGATAAACTGTGAATATCGCTTTTGCGATCTCGTCAAAAATAAACATTTAAGATTATTTTTTAAAAAAATCTTAAATCTCGTTAAATACGACTACATCCCAAATTGAGATTTGATTTACTAGTAGGTAACGTGTATAAAGAGTAGTTAAATATAAAAGGATATGCCTTACCGTATTACAGGGATGTTTAGTTCTCCTGTCAACCTATCTAGATCAACATTAATCTACTCTCCATTTAATGGTTACTAATAATATGCCAAAATTGGTGAGGTAGATTATTTGATAAAAGCACATTTTTGGATTGTCGGTATGGAACCCTGATCATGAATAACCCGTTTGACTATGTAACGCAGCAGTTGGACCTGATAACCGTTCTGCTAAACAAGGTGGATATTCACATTTCATCCTTTGCCAGCCAAGGCATATTGCTAGCTTTAGTGGTGATTTTTTTGGCGGTGCAGCGCAAGAGTTTCTGGCCGCCAAATACGGCCAAGCGAAAAACAGCCTGCTTGTTGGCAGCACCTATCTCCCTCGTCGCAGTGGCTATAATGGGTAGTTGGGGAGCTCTGTTGCTCAACCCACCAGAAAAGCAAGTAATCAAGGGCACAATCTCCTCGCAGGAAGACCTTTCCTCAATCAGTATCGAGCTGGCCACAGTGGGAAGGGAAGGTATGAGCAAAAAACCACCGATAATCGACCTCCAAACCAAAGAATTTCAGGGTTTTTATGATTTTAGTATCAGCCACTACCCACGCAGTATTGAAGTGAAGAAGGCTGGATGCAAAACAGATTCCACGCCGGTAAGCCTTAGCCAGCTTCGCAATAACTTCGAATTTCGTATCCATTTCATCTGTGAAGAACCCATATGAGCAGGCTCGCTTTCGCCCTGCTCGCCCTTTTTTCGGCCTCCGCCACGGCAGAAATGCGCGGTAAAGCTTTAGACCACATGACTAAGGACCCAATTGTTGGCGCGGCTGTTTATTTGTACCAGCAGGGCTTTGACGACTACAAGCTTGTCGATCGTACAGGTTCCAATGGTCAGTTTAGTATCGACGTATCAGAGCCCTATAACCTGAGATTGACCCATGACGACTATGAAAAATTGGAAAAGGTCGGTCCCAATGGCGCCAACGACGGTATTCTTCTCTGCTCCATGATCAACATAAACGGAGTCACCCTAACGGCCAATGAAAAGGCACTACTTAAAGAGCACAGGAGCACGAAGGTCGACACGCTCTATTTGTTTCCATATAAGAATTTATCCGATCCGCCGGCTGCCAAGGAGCAACAATTTAATACAATCATTACCTACAACCTGCGGATGATGATCAACCGGCACTTGCAGGCCTTAGATATGAGCACCCTGGAGATTGAGGTGGTTCCGCCTGAATTAGCCAAGAAGACCAATCGGAAAGTTTACTACGGAGCGGCCCTTAATGCGCTTGGGCTACTCAGCGGGTACATAAGTACAAGCGGCACGGACAAATTAAAGGTCATGTCAGAATATCGCATCGTACCGGCGCCAAGCTCACAAATTACCCTTGACGACGAATTCCCTCGACAGGATTTTTTAGCTACCGCGTTTCTTCCCAAATTATACGATAAATGGGTACAAACCGCCGTGTTGTCGATTGCGGCGCGAGACTTTGAGAACGCCACTAGCGGCGCCGAACCAGATACCGCCAAGCTCGATGAAGTTTATAATTACCTACTTAATTACCGCAAGGATCTAACGGAGGACGACTCCTTGATTGCGAAGCATATTGATAAACTGCTTACCGACATCAAAGGGAGGCTTAGCCCATGAAGCTAATCGCCTGCCTGATCTGCCTCAGTCTTGTTTGGGCTACTGCCCAAGCCAAGGATGAGGTTACGCGTTCGTTCACCGATAGCACGGGGAATACTGACGTTGCACTGGAGAATGTCGAACAAAAGGCTCTGATCGCTGAGTTCATCGATCGACAGGATACCGGTATTGGCCGCGACCTAGCGCAATTACTGTGGTTAGAGGCACACGCCGCCGTCAGCGACCAGGCTGGCGCTGGAGTTGTTCTGGCGAAAACGCCCAAGGGAAAGCACCTGGTTTCGCTTCTTAAAAATGATTATCACAATGCCGCAGTGGCCATCGCGGAACAACAGAGTGCCCGCATGGCCCTGTGGGGTGCTGCCTTTGAGAATGATGGCAAAGTACTGGTTAATTCTTATCTCAGTCTTATCAGCGCAATGGAAAGCAATGTCATCAACTACCGCAACAGCCGTACGAACGACAAAGCCGAGATTGAATTGAAGTTATCACGCACAAGTTTTAACTTCGCATTGGAGACGCGTTCGCGCAAGCAGCTATTTGCGCGCGCTGTTATCGTGGAGAGCAAATCGAACCTGAGAAGCTCCCCGAGTATTAAATCGGAAGTGCTCGACCAAATCTCCAGCGAAACGCTGGTGCAAGCACTGAATATTCAGGGTAAATGGTTTGAAGTACGCGTAGATGGAAAACAAGGGTATGTCATCGGCTCGCACATACGGGTGATTCCACCGAGCATTATGGTTGACAAGCCGTCAATAAACCTTCGCAGCAAGCCCTCTACTCTCAGCGACAAGACCTTCGCCAATGCCAGGGTGCAAGGCCAGTTTACCGTGATCGATCAACGCGATTCAAAAAACTCTAAGTTGTGGTACCAGATCAGCTTCAAGGACAAGCCGGTTTGGATACGTGAAGACCTTGCCGATCCTGTCTATAGTTTGCCCGTGGTCCACTTTATGGCGGGGTTACACCGTTACTTTGGCAAACGTTATGACGATGCTTTTAAGGAGTTCCAACGCTTCATCGACTATCCGAACACGAACCAAAGTAACGTGAACCTTTCGGTAGCCTATCAATACCAAGCCTTGTGTAAATTATTCAGTGAAAACGCTGGCCGGGGCAGCGATGAGTTATTGAGAATGTCCATGAAACTCACGCCCTACGATGCCACGCCTTACCAGATTAGAGCACTGACTTTGATTGGTACCTCGAACTCAAAACTAAGCATCAAGGCAGCACTGGAACAGGCGCAGATGCTTGACCCACGTCTGGAGCCCTTTAAGGGTTTTGAATAGATACCAGCCTCCTGTAATGGAGTACTAGAATTAATAGGGTCACGTCTTTCTTTGCCGCATCTTAATGCATGTGCTACCATCGCATATGGCTAGACAAATCCGAATTATCAAAACCAGCCACCCCGATTATAGTCATTATCTCACATCTATATCAGTGTTTGCCGTAACCTTTTAAATCTTTCACGGGTTTAACTGAACTCTTTCATTATGTAAACTCCATTTATAAATCTCAATTTTCAAGGACTGAAAATGGCTATACCCCGCAAATATCTTGTTGATGATTCAACCCCTGGTTTTTATCACTGCATTTCTCGTTGTGTGAGGCGCGCTTATTTATGTGGTGACGATCCAATCTCCGGTCATAATTGTGACCATCGGAAAGCTTGGCTAGAAACACGAATGTTAGAGCTCGCGTCTATTTTTTCGGTTGAACTTTATGCCTATGCAATCATGGACCGATAATTTCTCCTGCATTATCGGCATACCCTCCATCCATGGACATAACAACCATTATCACTTAGTGCTTTACCTTGATCCATTAGCGCCGTTGCACTGGTCTGATGGTGAAATTGCTGAAAAATGGTTGCTCACATACCCAGGCCGTTTGGATGAACCCGGTTTTGAGCTTCAAC
>Ga0307492_10000466_pt1 | contig 17240 bp, 17 predicted proteins | sample SI3LmetaG_FD_202365 | JGI IMG/M metagenome (GOLD analysis project Ga0307492, IMG submission 202365) | Sea-ice brine microbial communities from Beaufort Sea near Barrow, Alaska, United States - SI3L | ecosystem: Environmental > Aquatic > Marine > Coastal | place: USA: Alaska | collected 2017-05-06 | reverse complement strand
CCTTTTGATATGTCAGGAGAGAGTTGCCATCAACTGTTGCTTGAATCAAGAGGGCTTGTGCCGGTTCAATAAACATACCAGACAGTACGATCCCGTATCTATCTCCAAGTCATTTCAAGCAACATTATCGTTCTGAAAAGTGTATTTTGAAGTGACTTGGTGATAGGTTAAATCTCTCCTCCTTTATTTTGAACTTACATGAATCCATGGACATCGCTAGGCACCGCTGCCATTCCCAATAATGGTGGTGTACTAAAGCTAAAACAGCGTGCAGATGAATTTTCAATTTATCTAAAAGGAGTACGAGGAGAGTAATGAATAGCCGCGTACATTGTTCTGAACTCGCCCTAGCGGACCTAGGTTGTGCACATATTCGAGGCCTTGAAAATAGCAAAGTGTTAGTGGGTGGCTTGGGCATGGGCTTCACGTTGGCGGCCACACTCAAAGCGACCTACCACGCCATCTTATTAGACGTTGATAACGGGCCAGAGGGTTTTACCCAAGCTGACAATAACAGTCTTTATTCCCTTAGAAGCCTACAAGCCATACGACAAATGTTACATCCCGGTGGTGTGTTAGCCGTCTGGTCTGCCTGAAATGGTCCCAAGTTCACGTACAATTGAAAAAAGCCAATTTTAAGGTTCAAACGCAAATGGTCAGGGCGCATAAAGGTAAAGGCAGTCGCCACACCATCACTCAGACCACAGCCGCATAATTTAATACCGCCGCAGAATGGGCCTCCAGTGGCCAGCCCAGCACAACAAACTTTCAACTGGAGCCAATAGCGTATCCATATAGTTAAGCCTTGTCTTTTACAGTACATGGACGGATTAGCGGGACAGTCATTATGGTTGATTTTGCAAGAGCATTGGCTCTTGACCCTAGAGAAAGAGGTGGTATGGGTATAAGAGCTAAATGAGGCAGTTATGATGTAAACCACACACATAACTGCCTCATTTAGCCTATTTTATTATTACCGTGTAATAACTATTCTTGATCTTTATAACGACGTTCCACTTTTGCTAACACCGCTGGGTTGTCAATTTCGAGCACAACGACTTGGTGTAATATGATTGTACCTTTTACATCTGACGACTCATCAATGGTGAGGGTTGGCGGGTTATGTTCACGTGATTTGTCACTCCACCAACCACCATCATCTTGAGACTCAAACTCTATGTCTCCCTCAACAATTGAACCCTTAACTAAAGTGATACTGCCGTTTTTGGTTTTGATGTCATCGCTTACAAAGGTCTGGGTTAGGTAAATGTCGCCATTAACCGTTGTCACATCTCCACCAACCATAGAGCTAGCGCCTAAGGTAATGTTGCCATTAACCGTGCTCACGTCACGTTTCACTGACAAGTAAGTTAGTGCTTGAATGTCGCCATTGACGGTGGACAGTTCATTGACCTGTGCGTTGTTACTTATTTCTATATTGCCATTGACTGCATTGACATCACGAGCGCTAACATTATCTTCAATGGTGATATTGCCATTGACCGAGGAAAGATCGCCCACCTGTTTGTTTTCAGAAACATCTACCCCACCAAATACACTACTATAATCACTTTTATCGATGTCTTTATTGTCTTGACCGCCAACATGAATGATACAGCCTGATGTGCTTAAGGTTAATACGCTAAGTAGTGCCGCGGTTGTTAGTTTAGAGAGTGTCATAGTTGCCCTTAGTGCCAAATGAGTGAATGTGTCTAGTTTATATTGATGCTTATTGCAGGCCACAAAGCAGGTCATGTGCCAAATGTATAAGTGATTGATAAGTATAGTTATACTGGTTTTTGTAAATCATTAGTCGTCAATAAACCACAAAAAGTTAGTCAAAATAGCAAATTATTGGTTAGCTACAATGATTGATTTAAGACTGTTTAAGTATACGTCCTTTAAACTAAAGATAATGAGTTGTAACATTAAATATTTATGATATTTGCTATTAATTGTAATCACTATGGTTGGCTTATTTTTGTCATCTATTGGGATAATGACTTTTTGGAAAAGTATATAATTTTTTCGCTTAACCTTAAAGCATATGAAATAACCACAGTCCCTATTTTTTCTTTCAATTAGTAGTGGGAATTAAGGTAGTATTTAGACATAACGTTTCTCTGATAAGCGTGTTAATTAATGCAATCAAATAAATAGGAGATAAGGTGTTTCAACTCGAAAAATTTAGTCTTAAAGACAAGGTTTCGCAGCAAGAGTGGCAAACGCGAGTCGATCTGGCCGCATGTTATAGGTTAGTGGCTGAGCATCACTGGGGAGACCTTATTTATACCCATTTGTCGGCAAGAGTGCCGAATACCGAACATTATTTGGTGAATGCGTTTGGATTAACGTTTGACGAGGTAAGCGCTTCAAATCTTATCAAGGTTGATTTGCAGGGCAATATTTTAGACGGTTCACCCTATCAAATTAACCCTGCTGGTTTTACTATCCATAGTGCCATTCATGAAGTCAGGCACGATGCGCAATGTGTGATTCATTTACATACCAAAGCAACCATTAGTGTGGCAACAGTGCAAGGTGGATTAAAACCTTGGAGCCAATATGCGATGTTTTCGCTATCGTCGTTAAGTTATCACGGTTATGAAGGGTTAGCTGTGGATGAGGCTGAAAAAGCGCGCTTACAAACTGACCTTGGACAGACCCATCATATGCTACTGCATAATCATGGTGGACTCACTTTAGGTGCGACGGTAGGTGATGCGTTTATGCGTTTTTACGACTTACAAAGAGCCTGCGAAATTCAAATGGAGTTGATGCAAAGTGGTCAAACGGTTATTGAAATTCCACAACCTATTGTCGACGGTATCTATGCTCAGGCAAACATTGTACATAGCGGTGAAACCGGCGGCCAAAAAGCTTGGCCTGCGATGCTTAGACGAGCTTACAAGCTTGACCCCACATTTTGCGAATAGTCTACTCTTTTGGGTTTCAACCGATATCTAATAAATTAAAAAATAGGAAAAACACATGAAAATTAACCGTGTTGAAATTTTTGACATTGAGTGCCCTAAACGTGCTGGATGGAATCCGGTTTTTGTACGTATTCATACCGATGAGGGTATTTCAGGTGTAGGTGAAGCGGGGTTGGCCTATGACTTAGGCCACAGCGCTGCCGCACATATGATTAAAGAGATTGCCGAAGCCATGTTAATTGGTTGGAATCCCTTTCAAACCGAAGCGTTGTGGAGCCGCATGTTGCGGGAAAGCTTCTGGGGTTTAGGCGGAGGGCCAATTATTTATGCTGCGATGAGCGCCATAGATACCGCACTCTGGGACATTAGAGGCAAAGCTTTAGGCGTACCGGTGTATCAGTTACTTGGTGGTAAGACCAACGAAAAACTCAGAACCTACGCGAGTCAACTCCAGTTTGACTGGGACAAAGAAGTGACCAAGCTCAACGATCCTGTTGATTACGGCAAGGCAGCAGAAAAAGCGGTAGCAGAGGGGTACGACGCAGTAAAAGTCGATCCTATTGTTTATGATAAACATGGCGCGACTCATTTTGATCGGACCAAATTGTTTACACAACCAGAACTGCGCTTATTTAAAGCCCGTTTGCAGGCTATCCGTGATGCAGTCGGTGACGACGTAGACATTATTTTTGAATGTCACAGTTTACCGGGGGTTTCTACGGCCATTCAATTAGGTGAAATGGCAGAAGACATTGGCTGTTTGTTCTATGAAGAACCTGTCAATTATTTGAACTCTAAGCTTCATGATAAAGTCTCTAAACGGGTCAATGTTCCGATTGCGGGTGGTGAACGCTTATATAATCGTTGGGGAGTGCGTCCCTATCTGGAAGATCAATCTCTTGATGTATTGCAACCTGATATTGGTCTGTGTGGTGGTTTCACTGAGGCTAAAAAAGTCTGTGACTATGCAGATGTCTATGACGTGCGAATCCAAGCCCATGTTTGTGGTGGCCCGGTTGCTACTGCCGCTAGTTTGCATCTCGAAACAGCCATTCCTAACTTCTTAATTCATGAGCATCACACTTATGCTATTAAAGATTGGAACAGAGAATTATGTATTCAAGATCCACAGCCGGTTAATGGTTTTTTTGAAGTAACAGAAGTGCCCGGACTAGGTATTGAATTAAATGACAAAATTGTTTATCGCTCACCTAATATGGAAGTGAAGTAAGCTTGTCTATGAAACTACAGGACAAAGTGGCAATTGTGACTGGTGGCTCTAGAGGTATTGGTGCGTGTGTTGCTCAAGAGTTTGCAGCACAAGGTGCAAAGGTTGTAGTGAATTACCTTAATAGCCAAGAAAAAGCTGATGTCATTGTTGCTGATATTATTAAACAAGGTGGCTTGGCAATAGCCGTTCAGGCAGATGTCAGTCAACAAAGTGGTATTGATACGTTAGTTGAGCAGGCATGCACAGCATTTGGCGGGGTTGATATTTTAGTCAACAATGCCGGATGGGCGACACTTGAACGCTTGCAGGATATTACCCTTGCTGACACTAAGAAACAGTTTGAACTAAACGTATTTGGACCAATATTTTTAACTCAAAAAGTATCAGCCATCATGCCAACTGGCAGTGTCATTATCAATATCAGCTCGATTGCTGCAAAAGGTGGGGCAGGGGGCAGCATCTACTCCGCTACCAAAGCTGCCATGAATACATTAACTAAGTGTTATGCGGCAGAGTTGGGTGACAAAGGTATTCGAGTTAATGCCATCGCCCCTGGTGCAGTGGAAACTGATTTGTACATTGAGGCAGGTTTATTTAAACGTGAGGACGAGATTATTGGGCAAACCCCATTAAAAAGACTGGGTCAACCTCAAGACATTGCTAGCTTAGCTTTATTCTTAGCTTCTGAAGATTCGGCTTGGATTACAGGTGAAGTGATTCAAATCAGTGGTGGAAGGTTTATGTCCTAACAACACTTATGCATTTAAGTGGTTAAAGGATTTATATTTAAAAACTGGAGTTGATATTTCAACTCCAGTTTTTGTTTTCAAATTACTCTGTCTTAGTGTTTACGCGGCGTTTGCCGTTGCTGTTTCTTTTTCGTTTACAAGCTCTAAGTTACTATCTAACAAATCCATATCAAAAGTAAACTCATCAACACGGATAGCTAACTTACGTTTTTCATTGTATTCGATAACTAACGCAACTTCCCGTGCAGTCAATTCACCGGCTTCTTGCAATTTACCAATGGCATGCTCGAAAGAAATGAAAGGCACAACAGGTGTCTTACGCAAAGCTTTTTGAACTTTCTTGAGTTGTGGCATTACCGCATGTTTAGCTTTAAATGCTTGCTCGTTGATATCGTTTCCATCCCCTGGGATGACTTTAACCAAATGCGTTAACTGTGCTTTGATGCTGGTGTCTTGCATCGAAGCTTCAGATAGTTTACGTTTTAAGTCATCTGAAATGCCTGTAACAGCAGTGGTGTATGTATTCGTTAATACACGCATTAAGCCGCGTACTGCCGTATTTGGGAAATTCACAATAAACTCATTCAGTGCGGTTTCGCCTTTATTTAAACACCACTGAATAGCATATTCAAAGTATGGTAAAGCTTCTTTACGACTCTCTACACGCTGCTCATAAAACCGCACTACAGCCATGGCTGCATACATGTAACTCATTACATCACCAAGACGTGCAGATAACATTTCAGCTTTCTTCAAATCACCCGCTAGAACAAGTAGTGACAAATCAGCCATTGGTGCTAGTTTTGCAGAAAGAGCATTCATACGTTTTTCGTACTTTCGCACTTCTGGTAATGCTGACTGAGCTCCGCGTGTGAATGGCAGGTAGCTTTTTGACAAACTACGGAATGCATTTTTAACACTAAAAACGACGGTTTTGCTTAATACCTTATTAAATTTCGCATCGGCATCTTGCTCACTACTATGAATTAGTTCAACCATTTCTTTAAGATGTGGATGACAACGCATAGTACCTTGGCCAAATATCATTAAACTGCGTGTCAGGATATTTGCACCCTCAACAGTTATCGCGATAGGTAACGCGACGTATGAGCTTGCTAATGTATTTTGAGGTCCACGTTGAATAGCTTTACCTGCTTGAATATCCATAGCAGTGTTGACCACATCACGGCCTAATTCTGTCATATGGTATTTAGCTATAGCGGTAACGACACCCGGGATAAGACCTTGATTTAGCCCTTCAGTGGTTAACACTCGCATGGCTTCGAGTACAAATGTTTTACCGGCAATATCAGCCATCTCTTCTTGAATGCCTTCGAAGCGACCAATCGGCACACCAAATTGTTCACGAACAAATGAATATTCAGCAGTAGACTTAAGCGCTGTTTGTGCTGAAGCTACGCCCATAGCTGGAAGTGAAATACCTCGGCCAGCACCTAAACAAGCAACCAGCATCTGCCAACCACGGCCAATGTTATTTTGTCCACCGATAATAAAATCCATTGGAATAAATACGTCTTGACCGCGGGTAGTGCCGTTATAGAATTTGACACCCATTGGATCGTGGCGGTTACCTAATTCAACACCGGGGTGTGATTTAGGAATGAGGGCACATGTAATACCCAGTTCAACTTGATCGCCTAATAAGCCATCTACATCAAATACTTTAAAGGCCAAACCCAATACCGTCGCTATGGGGGCAAGTGTAATATAACGTTTGTCCCAAGAAACTCTTAGGCCAATGACTTCTTTACCTTCCCACATACCTTTGGTAACAATACCTGCATCTGGAATAGCGCCAGCATCGGAACCTGCTTCTGGACTAGTCAAGGCAAAACATGGAATGTCTGTGCCCACAGCTAAGCGTGGTAAATAATGGTGTTGTTGTTCAGGCGTTCCATAATGCATCAGCAACTCGCCCGGACCTAAAGAATTAGGCACCATAACGGTTACTGCTAATGCTCCACTTTTGGCAGCTAATGTAGCGACTATGGTGGAGTTGGCATAGGGAGAAAACTCTAAGCCCCCAAATCGTTTCGGTATAATTAAAGCAAAGAATTTATTCACTGAAATAAAGTCTAATATCTCTTTTGGAATATGGTTTTCACTCTGCAGTGCAAAATCATCGATCATCGACAGTACTTCTGCAACTGGACCGTCTAAAAAGGCCTGCTCTTCAGCGCTAAGTTTAGCAGTAGGTATGCTTCGTAATGCGTGCATGTCAGGTTTGCCCTGGTAGATAGACGCTTCTAACCAAACATCTCCCGCTTCTAAAGCTTCTTGCTCAGTAATTGAAATAGGAGGTAATACTTTTTTAAGACTTGTTCTAATACTCATAGTTTTTTCTCATCCGCTCATCTGACCAGTTGTTATTTATAATACTAGTTTCCACAAAAAGATCAAAATTCTTTGGTATGTTTGTTAATAATCTACGTTTTAAAAACATCTGTGAAACATGAAATGTAGATATTTTTCAATGGTATGATTCTTAAAAATAGAACTTTAATAGAATTGAATAAACAATGATTATTTAACTGAAATGGCTCTTTTAATTGATGATTATGCTGTCAATTTAACTTTTATTGACTACACCTAAACTCTTTTGGGCAGTAAAACTATACTAAAGGTGTTCTGAAAATGGTCTTCAAATATAGTCTGTAATTTTAAAAAGGTAATCTGTAATAGCTTCTTTTAGTAGATAATCAGAGTATAAAATAGGTCCTACAATTACGTAGCCCGATTTTTGTCGATTAACTTATGCTTACAGCTGGTAAATTTTAACACTTGGAGAACTAAGTGAATAATTCTTGGTTAGACTTTTCAGTTAATCGTCCTAAGACGGTCCTTATTATTGGATTTATGCTCATCATTGCGACTGCATTGGGTGCTAAAAATCTTTATTTTCGGGGCGATTACAAAGTTTTTTTTGAAAACTCAAATCCTCAATTAATGGCATTTGAGGAGATGCAACAGACGTTTAGTAAAAATGATGGCGCGAGTATTATTATCGCGCCCAAATCAGGTAATGTTTTTACTTTGCAAACGCTGACTTTAGTACATGAAATGACTGAAGAAGCAAAACAAACTCCTTTATCTATTCGTATTGATTCCCTCACTAATTTTCAACATACATGGGCTGAAGACGACGACATGATCGTTGAAGATTTAGTCTATGATTTGGCTGATCTAGACCCAGAGAGATTTGCCTACATTCGCAACGTTGCTTTAAACGAACCTAATTTAGTCAACCAACTTATTTCCCCAAAGGGTGATGTCACCGTTATAAATGTCTCCGTTAATTTACCTGAGGGTGACTTAACAGCTGAAGTGAATAAGATCACTGATTCGATAAAAACTTTAACCGCCAAATATAAATTAAAGTACCCCGAGCATGATTTTTATCACACCGGTGTAGTATTAATGAATTACTCGTTTGCCTCATTTGCTGAGCGAGACTTTACTACTATTGTGCCCTTCATGTTTCTTACCATTATTGTCATAATGTGGTTACTCTTAAAAACTGCTGTGGGAACATTTTCGACAGTTGTGGTCATTGCCTCTAGTATCGCTGCCACTATGGGGGTTGCGGGTTGGTTGGGGATGTTTATGAGTACCGCAACCGTTAACGTACCCACTATGGTAATGACACTCGCTGTGGCTGATTGTATTCATATTATATCAACTATGTTGTATGGGATGCGCCAAGGCAAAGATAAAAAGCAAGCGCTGATCTACAGTATTTCACTTAATAAAATTCCTATATTTATCACCAGTGCCACCACAGGTGTTGGCTTTTTAACTCTTAATTTTGCAGCTGTACCAATTTTGGCTGATTTGGGTAATTTAACAGCTGTTGGAGTTATTTTTGCGTGTGTTTTTTCGCTAACCATTTTACCCGCTTTGATTATGGTGTTACCGATGAAACAACTACCGAAGCAATTATCTAACAGCAAGCCCGGGTACACCGAAAGATTTGGCGAATGGGTCATTGCGCATCACAAGCGGATTTTACCTTTTACTTTAGTGGTAAGTGTCATAGCTGTTGGGTTCTCGTTCAAAAATCAGCTAAATGATGTGCCTACTGCTTATTTTGATAAAAGTACTGAATTTCGGCAATCTACTGATTTCCAACAGAAACACCTAAGTGGGATGATTAATCTAGACTTTTCGATTTTTACTGATGAAGATTCGGGAATAAACAAGCCACAAACGCTGCAAAAAATTGAAGCGTTTAGTCAGTGGCTTAGCGATCAACCTGAGATAGACCATGTCTCTACTATTACCAACACTTTTAAACGTTTGAACAAAAACATGCATGGCGATGACCCTGACTATTATTTATTACCAAATGATAGGGAGCTGGCTGCCCAATATTTACTACTCTATGAAATGTCATTGCCTTATGGGTTGGACTTAACTAATCAACTAGATATGAACAAGTCAGCAACGCGTGTTATGACAATGGTCAAAAATCTAGGTAGTAAAGAATTAACTGAGTTAGAAAGTAAAGCTCAACAATGGTTCTTAACTAATGCACCTAATTTGAAACTGACTGTCGCAAGCCCTGGACTAATGTTTGCGCACATTGGCGAAGCTAATATGGCGAGTATGTTAAAGGGCACCTTGGTTGCACTTCTATTAATTTCTTGTCTTCTGGTATTTGCACTTAAGTCTTTCAAACTGGGAATTATTAGCTTGCTACCTAATTTACTACCCGCTGGGATTGGCTTTGGCATTTGGGGTATTTACTCTGGGGAAGTTAATCTTGGTTTGTCTGTGGTACTCAGCATGACACTGGGTATTATCGTAGATGATACGGTGCATTTTCTTAGCAAATATCGGCATGCTCGGATGGATGGAAATGATGCTGAACAAAGTGTGCGTTATGCGTTTGCCAGTGTGGGAAGGGCACTATGGATAACTACCTTAGTATTGGCCACTGGATTTTCAATACTGATGCTGTCACCATTCGCTTTGAACTCAGATATGGGCATGCTAACCAGTATTATTATAGTGGTTGCCTTAGCTGTCGATTTCTTGTTTTTACCGCCATTTTTAATGGCCTTTGATAAAAAAAATACAAAGCAGGAGCTTATTCATGAATAGATACCACCTTTTATCAGTGACAAAAGTAGTCTTGGTTTTTATACTGATGGCATGTTCTTTTGGTAGTTATGCTCAATCTGCTGAAGACAAAGGCCTAGCTATTGCTAAAGAACGCAAGCTAAGAGACTCAGGTTGGGGTGACAGTACTGGCGAAATGAGTATGATTTTACGGAATGCGCAAGGTAATGAAGTTGAACGCAAAATGCGCTTGAAGTCATTGGAAATTGCGGATGATGGAGATAAATCTTTAACTATTTTTGATCAGCCATTAGACGTAAAAGGCACAGCATTTTTGAGCTTTTCCCATGCAGTTGAGCCTGATGATCAATGGATGTATCTGCCTAAATTAAGCAAAGTGAAACGCATTCGCTCTCGAAATAAATCAGGCCCTTTTATGGGGAGTGAGTTTGCATTCGAAGATATGAGTTCGTTTGAAATCGAAAAATATAATTTCAAGTACTTACGCGACGAAACCTTTGATGGACAAGCCAGTTTCGTGTTGGAACAAGTACCAACTGATAATGATTCAGGTTATTCAAAGCAAATTATCTGGGTTGATAAACAGCACTACCGTTTATTAAAAGCTGAATTTTATGATCGTAAAGATAGTTTGTTAAAAGAATTAGTTAACTATGAATTTACCCTTTACTTAGATAAGTATTGGCGGCCCATGCGGAGTGAAATGTTTAATGAGCAAAATGGTAAAAGTACTGAGCTAGTTATCCATCAACTAAATTTTAATACCGGTTTATCGGACAATGATTTTAATCAGGGTACGTTGAAAAATGTTCGATAAATCAGGCTATGCTTACAAAGCGTACCGTTCGCTCATAAAGGATGCACATTGAAAACACTGATCTCACTTATCGCTTTTCTGCCCACTATAGCACTCGCTGAAATCGAATATAGCGGTAGCGCTGCTGTAGAACAACGCTACTTTTTGCAAGATGCGCTTTATCCTCAGCAGGAAAGGTCCAATCTGTCGGTATATTTTGCCCCTGAATTGTATACCAGATTCAACGACGGTAATGACAGCATATTATTCAAAGGTTTTTATCGTATTGACCAACAAGATACAAAGCGGACTCATGCTGACATCCGCGAATTTAAGTGGACACACAGTGGTAATGAATGGCAGGTTCAAACTGGGATCAGCAAAGTATTCTGGGGACAAACTGAGTCGCTGCATTTAGTTGATATCATTAATCAAACTGATGGTGTTGAAAGCATCGATGGTGAGGATAAGTTAGGTCAGCCAATGGTGGCCTTTTCTCTGTTTAAAGACTGGGGTAGTACCACTGTTTTTGTGTTGCCGTATTTTCGAGAGCGCACTTTTTCAGGCAATGATGGTCGATTAAGGCCTCCAATAGCCGTTGATACTGACAATCCAATATATGAGTCTGAAGATGAAGAAAAAAATATTGATTGGGCTATTAGGTGGCAACATACGTTAGGCGATTGGGAAGTGGGGTTGTCATATTTTGACGGTACTTCTAGAGACCCTGATTTTGTCTTAACCACTAATGAATTGTTAGAGTCCAGCCTGCGTCCGTTTTATCCGCAAATCCAACAAGCAGGAATAGATGTGTTGGCCTTAATGGGACGCTGGACAATCAAGTTTGAAGGTATTCAACGCAAAGTCATAGAGCAAGACTTTACTGCTTTTGTAGGGGGCTTTGAGTATTCTTTCTTAGGCTTGTTCAATAGTGTTTATGATGTAAATTGGCTAATGGAATATCAATACGATGACCGTGAAAATTTAACGAATGTCGTTGCGCAAAATGATTTGATGATCGGTACTCGATTAGTCTTTAATGACATTGATGGCACTCAGATATTGGCAGGTATGGTACAAGATCTTGATTACTCAAATGTGAGAGCTGGATTTATTGAAGCGTCTAGCCGCATAAACAACAATTGGAAATGGCGATTAGATGCATGGCTCTTTTCTAGCGATGAACCCGCTGAGCCCAGCTATCTATTGCGTAGAGATGACTACGTTCAATTTAGTTTAGAGTATTATTTCTAGTCGATTATCGCGCAGTGACCGACTTGCGATAACGGCTAAAAGATTTAAGCCACAGAGTTAACAGAGAGTCGGGTGCCGATCGCAAAGTCACACAGAGTGATTTAATCACTAAGTTTCTTTTTTCTGGGCACGGCACCCAGTGAACACGCTTTTATCTGTGATTTGTTTGCCCCTCGGTAGTCAATTTTCAAGCGCAAAAGCAGTTCTAATTATAAGTGTTTGGCATGAAATCTTAGATGTTCTTCAATAAAACTAGCCACAAAAAAGTAGCTGTGATCATAACCCGCGTGATAACGAAACTCTGCTTCGTAACCTATTTCTAATGCCACGTCTTCTAAAGGTTTAGTGAGTTTCTGGGTGTGATAAAAATTATCATCTAAGCCTTGGTCTACTAACATAGGAATATGTAGAAACTTACCCTGTTGACGCATTAAGGCACAGCTATCGTAGGCCTCCCAGTCTCTCAGCTTATCTCCTAAATAATTGCTAAAGGCTTTTTGACCCCATTGGCAATCCGATGGATTAACAATAGGCGCAAAGGCTGATACCGAGCAATATTGCTTCATATTAGACAATGCAATGGTTAGCGCGCCATGTCCACCCATTGAATGCCCAGCTATTGCCGATTTTTCTTTCACCTTAAACTCTTTGTTAATAAGAGCGGGTAACTCCTCAACAATGTAGTCGTACATTTGATAATGCTCTTGCCAAGGCTCTTGCGTGGCATTAATGTAAAATCCTGCACCTAAGCCTAAATCGTAAGCTGCATCGGCAGCGTCGGGTATGTGCTCGCCACGAGGACTGGTATCAGGCATGATTAGCATGATACCGAGTTCAGCCGCTACTCTTTGTGCCCCAGCTTTTGCAGAAAAGTTTTCGTCAGTGCAGGTTAGGCCGCTCAGCCAATAGAGCGCTGGTAGCTTTTCGTCCGGATTGACGATCGGTGGAATAAATACACTGAACTGCATTTCGCATTTCAGAACCGCTGATTTGTGGCTGTAACGTTTTTGCCAACCACCAAAACATTTATTAGAGCTGAGTTCTGCTAGTCCGGTTGCATCAGCGGGTATAACTGCGGTTTCAGCCGTCATCAGAAATGCACCACTGTGCGAATAGACTTGCCCTCATGCATCAGATCAAAGGCCGAATTAATATCTTCTAAAGGCATTGTGTGAGTAATAAAGGTGTCTAATTCAAATTCACCGTCCATATAACGTTGCACGTAATCGGGTAATTGGCTGCGACCTTTTACACCACCAAAAGCGCTGCCCCGCCAGACTCTGCCAGTAACTAATTGAAATGGTCGAGTGGATATCTCCTGACCTGCACCTGCAACACCGATTATAATGGACTCGCCCCAACCTTTATGACAACACTCTAATGCTGAGCGCATCACGTTAACATTACCAATACATTCAAAGGAGAAATCTACTCCACCCTCGGTCATATCGACAATGACTTCTTGAATGGGTTTGTCAAAGTCTTTAGGGTTAATAACATCTGTCGCCCCTAATTGTTTAGCGATCTCGAATTTATCTTCATTAATATCGATAGCAATAATTCGCCCTGCATTGGCCATTTTTGCGCCAATTAACACCGAAAGGCCAATTCCACCTAAACCAAAGACAGCCACAGTATCCCCCGCTTTTACTTTTGCGGTATTGGTCACAGCGCCCATTCCGGTTGTAACACCACAACCTAACAAACACACCTTCTCTAAAGGTGCGTCTTTTGGAATTTTTGCCAAAGCAATTTCAGGTATCACTGTGTGCTCAGCAAAAGTAGAGGTACCCATATAATGATAAATCGGTTGACCTTTGATAGAAAAGCGACTGGTGCCATCAGGCATCACGCCTTTACCTTGTGTGCTACGTATTGCCTGACACAAATTAGTTTTTCCTGATAGACAGTACTTACATTTTCCGCATTCAGGGGTGTACAAGGGAATAACATGATCACCTACTTCAACTAGTGTGACACCTTCGCCAATCGCCTCAACAATACCTGCACCTTCATGGCCTAAGATCGCTGGAAATAATCCCTCTGGATCATCTCCAGATAAGGTATAGGCATCAGTATGACACACACCAGTAGCGACTATTCTGACCAATACCTCGCCTTTTTGTGGTGGTGCTAAGTCAACTTCTTCAATTTTTAGTGGTTCACCAGCAGCCCAAGCAACTGCGGCACGAGTTTTAATACTTTTCATTATTTGTCCTTATTTTATTTAATCTATTAACCTGATTAGGGTCAGTTAAGCTAAAAACAATATCCTAGTAAGCGGATACTTTCGGCCTTCCAGAAAACATTATTAATCTCATAACCATCAGTACAAAGCTTCTCTTTATCTAGTCTTCGTTTTAAGGCTTGAGCTGCCTGGTCTTCCAGGTCAAGTTTTGTTTGGTTGTTGGCTTGCATATCTAGCCTGAATGGATTTTCTGGTGCAAAACGGTCGTTTTTTTCAGGTCGTTTTATTTCTTTGCGACCATCACGGAGTAAAGATTCCTGAGACGTGTTTTGCCACGAAATGCCATAAACAAATTCGGTTTTCCCATTATCGGTTACTCGAGAATCAAACTTTTCATCTGTCATGATAGGTGGAGCCTTAACAGCGCATGCGGTCAATAATAGGCTGATGGCTAAAACTTTAAAAAAAATGTGGTTGAACAAAAGACACTCCATATTTAAATCCAGTATTGTTTATACTAAACAGGGTCAAGGAGGATCGCAATTTGTCATCTGCGATTAAAGCAAAAATCTATCAATCAGTATTATTAACTAAAGTTTAATTTACGTGAGATTAGTAATATTTATACAACCGTATCAATATATTAGTTGGCTCACTCTTGCAGCAAATTATGAATGTAGTATTGTGTTATTAATAAAAAGTTATGGAATTTTAGCGTGTTAAAAAAGCAGGTTGGTATACTGGTAATAAGTTGTATCTTTAGTCTACAAACATTCGCTGCTGATAATCTTTATACTGTATTTTCAGTGGGTTATTCAGATGTCGAGTTTATCCAAGACTCTAACAAAGGTTTTGGTTATAAAATGGCTGTAGGTTATCAGGTTGACCCTCAGTGGTACGTTGAAGCAGGTTACCAGTCATTGATCCACGATAAACTATATCTGACTGAATTACCGTCCGCTACAGATGTCACCCACTCTGAAAATGTGCAACAAGGTGATGCATTGTTTTTAGCCTTCTTAGGTAAAGCATCAAGCCAAATTGGCGAGTTATTTTATCGCATAGGCGTACTCAAAACGGATATTCGTGGTCAACAACTTTTACCTGGTGTGAGGGAATGCAAACTGGGCAAAGCCAATGTTTTGGCTATTGCTAATTTTGGTGCCGCTACAATGTGTGATTATGATGAAAGTGGTGTCGCTGGGGTTATTGGTTTAGGGTTTGATTATTTTATTGGTGCGCGCACCATGGTACGTACTGAGATTGAATATATTAAAGGTCAGGATAATTTAACCGTGACGACTGTCAACGTAGGCCTGCGTTATAATTTTTAATACGGTCACCGCGTGATGGTCACCGCGTGACGCTCACCGCGTAAATCGAGCAAAAAACAAATTTAATCACATTATACAAAACAGACATAAATGACTGCTAAATAAGCAGTCATTATATTTTTAAATGATTACATTTCGTAAAATGCATCCACCAAACCGCCTACTTTAACTTCGCTGACGATTGAATGCTTGTTGAGAAGAGCTTCAATAGCGGCTCTGTCTTCTTCTGTTGCATTGCCATAACGTTGTGCTGATGTCACAGATCCTTCGAATGACTCGCTATTGTTATCAAGACTAATATAAAGCTCTTCGGTATTAACTAGTTCTTCAAGGCTATTAAAAAAAAGTTCATATTGTTCATCTGATGCTTCGGTTAACTTAAAGCTAAACTCAAAGCCTAAGATAGCCCACTCACCCAAATACATTTTTTTTTGAAGACGTCTATTTCTGGTTGGTTGTTCTGACATTATATTACCTGCAAAAGTTAAAAAGGATTAAACCATAACTTCTACCGAGGGCCTGCCATCGATAGTAAGTGAATTTCGAGCGCATACTATCAGCTTTTGTAAGTTTGTTTTGAAAGAATAATGAAAGTTGCTGAGAGTTGTATTGTGAAGCTGTAAATGAAAAATTATGGCGTAGTATTTGAGAAGCATTTGAGAATTGTATTAACCACAATAAAGGTAGGAATTCTTAGAAAAAACAGTCATTAAAAAAAGAAGGGCGTACACAACTCCCATCAATTTTAATATCACATCGAAATATTAAACATGTGTAGCTGAACCACTGCGGTCAGTAGTAACACCGCTAAAGGTGTTTGAGGGAGAGTGTGTTTAACTTCATTACTATTAATCTATAATACTGTAACGGCAAATTACGCAGCGATTTCACATATACCGCATCAGCAGTTTTGGTAAAGCCATCAGTATTAATCCCAATAAGACTAAAAGAAATGAGGTATCAATAAAATATGGAAAGAGGATAAGTGCTACGCCAGTATATCGAATAATCAGGTTTGCCCGTTTTTTGCCATACATAAAGTAACCTACACCAATTGAGCTAAATACTATGCTCCATAAAAGTAGTGCAGTATCCATAGCGAATTCGCCCCCGATAGCCTAATTTTTTTGCTTCATCCGATCTTTTAGATCTGCAAATGGATTGTAAGTGCTAGTTTTGATTTCTGTATCCTCAGTACTACCGTAGCGCACCAGATTCTCAAACTTAGAATGTTCTTCATCATGGCAATACAAACACAGCAGTTCCCAGTTACTGCCATCGCTGGGATTATTGCCATGATTATGATCGACGTGGTGAACCGTCAACTCCGAAAGATTTTTGTGGAAAAATTCACGGGTGCAACGGCCACAGATCCAAGGATATATTTTAAGGGCTTGTTCACGATAACCCGATGCACGTTTGGCTATATATTCTTGCTGCTCGGCGAACACTTGATCATAACCGCCTGCCCCAGCTTTTTGATTCGACATGTGATTTTCACTTAAAATAACTGACCGTCTATTGGAACACCCATAGTAACAGTGGTATGGGTATATACAACAAATTGAATTTTTCACTTCGTAAAGTGAACAGATTTCAACTTTTTATATACCAGAGTTGAAGTTAAAATTCTGAGCTCTTTCTTGCAT